>Ga0209121_10006382_pt1 | contig 10374 bp, 9 predicted proteins | sample Cruoilmetagenom3_FD_187292 | JGI IMG/M metagenome (GOLD analysis project Ga0209121, IMG submission 187292) | Oil polluted marine microbial communities from Coal Oil Point, Santa Barbara, California, USA - Sample 3 (SPAdes) (version 2) | ecosystem: Environmental > Aquatic > Marine > Oil seeps ...
TTCATTAAGTCTCTCTCGATGAGCTAATAATTCATCCAATTCAGATGACCCCACAACATTTCGTAAGGTAGTCTGCGCAAGCAAGTGAGTCGCTTTGATGTAATCGTGTATCTTAAGAATAGCGCTTGCCGCATCAATTACCCGAAAGTAAACCACGGCGTCAACTCTAACGGTAACATTATCCACGGTCATACATTCCTGCTCTGGAACATCCATGGTGATTACACGAAGATCAACCTTCCTCATGCGCTCAACAAATGGTATAAGGAAGATAAGGCCTGGCCCCCTGAGGCCAACGAATCTCCCCAGTCGGAAAACCCCTCCCCTTTCATATTCTTGAACAACCCTGATAGCATTTGACAGAAGTATTATTACCACTATAGCGATAATAAAATAAACAAGCCAACTCATTGTCATGTTATTTGTCCTCCTTCTCTTTAGATTTTTTTGTCACCCATAATTTCAAGCCTTCTACTTTAGTTATAATCACATCCTCGTCAACCTCTATTCTACTTCCTTCGGCTATGGCTTTCCAAATCTCGCCCTCAGCCCGAACTGCTCCCCTGGGATTTAGCACTGTCTGGGTTACAGCCTCTTTACCTATCATATCCTCCACCCCAGTAGCAAGTTTCCGCTTTTGCCCTTTAATGGTATCATAAACCATATAAATGGCCAAACTAGCAAAAATGGCAGCACAGACTATAGTTACAATAGTTAAATCTCTAACCCACATATCGTTTAGTGGCTACCCCTTTTTATTCTCCAGTTTTTTTGTCACCCATAATTTCAAGCCTTCTACTTTAGTTATAATCACCTCCTCGTCAGCTTCTATTCTACTTCCTTCGGCTATGGCTGTCCAAATCTCGCCCTCCGCCAGAACTGTTCCCTTGGGATTTAACACTGTCTGGGTTACAGCCTCTTTACCTATCATCTCCTCCACCCCAGTAGCAAGTTTCCGCTTTTGCCCTTTAATGATAGCAAAAATGACAAAGATAACAAAAGCGACAATAAGAATTATAATTGCAATAATAGGTCCTGTTATTTCCATAGGCATTCACATTCCTTTCCTTACTTATTTTTTGGTTTTCTCTTTACCCATAATTTCAGCTCTTCTATTTTATCTATTATTACCTCCTCACCTGGTCCTATCTTATCGCCTTCAGCTATAGCTGTCCACCGCTCACCTTCAGCCAGGACTGTGCCTATAGGGTCAAGTGGCGTCTTAGCTATAGCTAATTTTCCCATCATTCCTTCAGCACCGGTAGCCTTTCGCCTCCTTTGCCCTCTAATAATGGCACCAATGACAAAGATGCCAAAGGCGGCAATGCCAGCTGTAACCCCGGCAATAAGGCCGCGATTCACCTCTATCCCTGGACTATGGCTGAATAAGATAAGCGAGCCCATAACCATCGCGATTATGCCTCCGGCAGTCAACAGACCAAAGCTGGTGGTGAAATACTCGGCTATGAAAAGCCCCATAGCAAGCAAGATGAGCAGCACACCTCCCCAATAAGCATTAAGTACTCCCAGGGAGTAAAACGCTAGAAATAGACTTATACCACCAGCCACACCAGGGAAAACCAACCCAGGGCTGGAAATTTCAGTGATTAATCCTATGGTAGCCAGAGTAAATAGTATGTAAGCAACATTTGGGTCACTTATTACCTGCAAGAAACGTTCAATGGCATTCATGTCATTTCTAGTCTTGTCGTATCCAGTAGTATTAATGGTAACTTCCTCACCATTAGCTAAAATAACCTTTCTGCCATTGATTTGAGAAATAAGGTTTTGTAAATTATCAGCTCGCATGTCAATAAGGTTACACTCCAGTGCATCGACATCGGTAAATGACTTGCTTTCTGTCACCGCCAACTGCGCCTCTTCCATATTACGACCACGTTCCTCGGCAATGGTCTTCATCCACTTAGCTGAGAATTCAGTTATTTTTTTCATCTGGTCTTCCGGTATTTCCTCTCCACCGCCGCTTACAGGATGAGCAGCCCCGATAGTAGTGCCTGGGGTCATAGCTGCTATATTAGCGGACAAAGTAATAAAAGTTCCCGCTGAGGCAGCCCAGGCAGCCTTTGGTGATACATAAACTACAATAGGCACGTCAGCATTCATAATTCTACTAACTATCTTGTCGGTGGAAGTGAGAAGACCTCCTGGAGTATTCAACTCAATAATACAAACAGTGGCACCCTCATCCTCAGCATGGCCAATACCCCTATCAATATAGTCAGCCACTACAGGGACAATTGTACCTTCTACATGAAGAATCTCAATCGTCGGACCGGAGGCACTAACTATATTGCCCCCTAGACCTCCAACTATCGGTAGGACAAAGAAAGTAAGAAGGAATATCCTTAGAAAAACTCTATGCATCTACCTTTAACCTCAGAGTAATTATAGACTAAGCAACCTAAAGCAACAAATCCAGACCTTTATTTTACCACCCTGGGAAATAGTGAAGGAGCTAAATTCTTCCCGCCCACCTCATTCAACTTCGGACGGTAGACGTATTGCTTAACCAATTAAAACATATCATTGAAAGTAGGCACATCCTAGTGTAGAATAGGGTAACATATTGTAGCTAAAATGGAAAATCAAAAATGTAAAGGAATGCGAGATCTGCTTCCCAACGATATGATAAATTTTCGGCATATCGAAGGTGCTTTTAGAAATTGCTGTCTTAAATACGGATATCAAGAGGTAAGAACGCCGACCTTAGAATATCTCCATCTATTTACCGCTATAGGAACACTTACCCCTAATATGTTAGGTAAGGTGTATTCCTTTCTCGATTGGAATGGCTGGAGTGGTGAAAGAGTGGTTTTGCGGCCGGATGGGACTATCCCAATAGCAAGGCTTTACATTAACAATCTAAGCGAACACAAAATAAGGAAACTCTTCTATGTGAATAACATTTTCGCCTTTGAGGAAACAGGCAAAAAGGGCAGGGAGCGCTGGCAGTGCGGTGCCGAATTTATAGGCAGTGCCAAATTAGCAGCGGATGTTGAGATAATTTTGTTAGCCAGAGAGGTTGTACGGAAACTTGGAATCAATAACATTAAGTTACAACTATCTCACGCTGGCCTGGTGAAGGCACTGATTAAGGAACTAAACCTCAGCCCTGGTGAAGAGGCTAAAATAAAGAGCCATATTCTGGACGGAGATTGGCAAGCATTAATGGAAGCCAAAACAACCATATCTGAATTAGATAAGCTGATATCCCCACTTCTAAGCTTGAAAGGAAAATCAAGCGGCTTCCTTCACAATACCAGGGCTCTGTACCAGCAAGCTTCACCCGATTTCCAATCCAGTTTAGATGATTTCACAAATATCAGCACATTGCTGGATAGCCTGGGCTGTGATTATGAAATTGATATTACGGCAATAAGCGGGTTCGAGTACTATACTGGAGTTTGTTTTCAATTACTGGCTAACGGCGACAAAATAGGCGGGGGAGGAAGATATGATGACCTTATTCCACTTATGAGTGAGAAGAACATCCCTGCTTGTGGATTCGCTTTATATATTGACCCCATGATGAAATTGTTGCCAATGGAGCATAAGGAGAGCGGTGAATATAGAATTTTGATTAGAGGTGAAGAATCTACTCCAGAGACAATGAAAAGCTGCTTTACTCTGGCTCAAGCACTCCGAGATGCGAAAAAAACAATAGAGATTGACTTTGCTAAGCAAGAATCATCTGGCTATCGCTGGGTTATCTCAGTTTCTGACAAGAAACCATCTACATTCGCAATTTGGGATAGTAAGCAGAATCAACGTACAGAGGTAGCATCCGTTTTAGAGATTCTTAATATACTGGGTGGGTGAAACTATAAGTGGAGTATCAATCAAATTATGTAAAACTTGCTCTGCCTAAAGGTAGATTTATGTTGCCTACAGCTAACCTGCTCCAGGAAATAACCCTGGGCTTTAAAGACTACAATGATAAGACCAGACAGTATCGCCTCCGATCGAGAAGATTTCCTCACCTTTCAGCTAAGATATTTCAGGAGAAGGATATCCCCACTCAGGTTGCCATTGGTAACTATGACTTAGGTATATGCGGTTCAGATTGGGTTGAGGAGCTTCTGGTGAGGTATCCTGCAAGTGCCTTAGTAAGAATATCAAGCCTGGACTATGGTGAAGGTAGTGTGTATGCTGCTGCCAGCTACCAGGCAGGAAGCCCCTCCCCCATTGAGTCACCGGCTGAGAAAAGTAATTGGCACATTGTAAGCGAGTACCCAAACCTGGCTCAATCTTTAGCCTTAAATCTCAGGATGAAGACTTTTAAGATTTATCCGGTATGGGGAGCTGCTGAAGTCTACCCGCCAGATAGTGCCGATATAGCCATACTGTGGGCAAAAAATGAAGATGCTGTAGTAGCCCAAGGTTTAGTCCCTTTAAGTGAGCTGCTTCCTGTAACCGCCATTCTGCTTGCAAACCGTGAATATTTTGAAAACAAAGACCTGAGCCAGATATTGAATTGCTTTAGCCCAAAACTTACGTCACGGCCTGCACCATATGATGGGTGGGATAAAGAGAAATTCCTTTCTTTCAATCCGCAGGCATATATACCAAACAAACTGAATGCGCAGAGGAAAACCGTTACCTCCCACTCCCAATGGCAGACAAAGGAGATAAAGTTAGCTTTACCTGACGGACATCAGCAATCACCTACCTCACAGTTTCTGAAGCGAACAGGGCTCACCTTGAAGGGATATACCAAGAAGGAATTAAATCGTCGCCCTTTTACCGATTTAGACTGGCTTGGCATTAAAGTTATCAGACCTCAAGATATGCCCCTTCAAGTTGCCAATGGCAATTTTGATTTGGCCATAACCGGCAAGGATTGGTTGCTGGAGCATCTCTCTCGTTTTCCCTCAAGCCCCGTGAAGGAATTGCTCGACCTCGGCTTTGGCATGGTCAGAATTGTATCTGCTGTGAATCGAAATATGCCTGCAACCAATATTGATGATTTAAGAGCGCTTATTCAAAGTGGTAAAATTACTCCATTAAGAGTAGCTTCCGAGTACATAAACATCGCTGATAAGTATCTTCGAGATAACTATATAAATCCCTGCAAACTAATACCAACCTGGGGGGCGAGTGAAGCCTTTTTGCCTGAGGATGCCGATTTGCTTATTGACAATACCCAAACTGGGGAAACTCTGGCTCAACATAACCTGAAGATTATAGATGTGCTTTTTGAATCCACTGCATGTCTGATTGGGAACAAGGACAGCCTTGATTCTCACAATAAAAATGAGAAGATAGAATTTCTTGTCCAGTTACTCAGCAAAGGATTATCGTGATTAACTCTCGCTTGCCAGTACGAGCTGAAATCTAAGCAATCCTTATGATAATGTTAGCGTTGGGATTATTATGATAAAAGTTGAAGGATTTAATAAGGCAAAACAGTTATTGACCAGGAAAGACTTCTGGGAGTCTTTCATCACCTCATCGCGACTAGCAACGCAAGAACAACGTATCTCTGAAGGTAAACCTTCACCTCAAGAGGTAGTTGAACGCATCCTCAGTGATGTCCAAGATAAGGGTGACGAAGCGCTCTTCTACTATACTAACAAGCTAGATGGGGTTGAACTTGATTCTCTAGAGGTAAGCAGGCAGGATATTTCAGCAGCCTATAATATGGTCGACGATAAATTAACCTCAGCGCTAGAATTAGCAGCTAAAAGAATTCGAGATTTCCATCTTGCTTGTGCTCCTCAAGCTGACACCATATTTGTTAACCAGCATCTAGGAAGAAAAGTCCAGCCTCTGGACAAAGTGGGCCTATATATTCCTGGTGGCACTGCTGCCTACCCGTCTTCAGTATTAATGACAGCCATACCGGCTAAAGTGGCTGGGGTCAGGGATATCATTATTACCTCGCCGCCTGCTAAAAATGGCAACATACCAGCAGCCACGTTGGTAGCCTCTGACATTGCTGAGGTAAACCGTATTTTCAAAATTGGTGGGGCCCAGGCCATCGGCGCGTTGGCTTTCGGGACTGAATCAGTACCAAGAGTGGACAAAATCTGTGGCCCTGGCAATATTTTTGTAACCGCGGCTAAAAAAATGGTCTATGGGACAGTAGCTATTGATGGCCTTCAGGGGCCAAGCGAGATAGTAATCGTGGCTGATGAGACCGCCAACCCCTCGCTTTGCGCTGCTGACCTTCTAGCTCAAGCTGAGCATGATACTCTGGCTTCAGCGATTCTAATCACTACTTCACCTGACCTGGCCAACCAGGTTGATATGGAAGTGGCAGCACAATTAAGTAAGTTGAAGCGTATCTCTATCGCTACCGAGGCTATAAACAAAGGAATACTTGTAATTGTCAATAACATTTCTGAAGCTATCGAACTGGTCAACCTTTATGCACCGGAGCATCTTTCCCTAATGGTATCCGATGCCTTCTCGCTAACACACCTGATTCATAATGCTGGTTGCATGTTCGTCGGTGAAAACTCACCAGTAGTCCTGGGTGACTATATTGCTGGTCCAAGTCACGTGTTACCCACAAGTGGCAGCGCCCGATTCAGCTCCTCTCTGAGCGTTGAGGATTTCTTGAGAACTACCAATATTATCTCTTTTGATAAGGCTACTATGCAAGAACTTAGCCCGCCAGCCATAACGATAGCCAGGGCTGAGGGGCTGGATGCCCACGCGAAGGCAATGGAAAAAAGGATGCGAGCTAAATAAAAGGTTAAAGTGCAAAAGGCAAAAAGGTTGCAATGGATATAAAGAAACTAATCAACCCTGAACTCCTAACTCTGAAAAGCTATACCCCTATTGAGCCCATAGAAATCCTGAGCCAGCGGAATCAAGGAAGGATAGTAAAGCTTGATGGTAATGAAAACCCCTATGGTTGTTCTCCTAAGGTTTATCAGGAGCTGTCCAACTATCCTTACTATCACATCTACCCTGACCCTGAGCAAAGAGAGTTAAGACAAGCCTTAGAGGAATACACAGGCTTAGGTTATAACCACATTGCCTGTGGTAGCGGTAGCGACGAGTTAATTGACCTCATCCTTAGACTATTCCTTAAACCTGAAGAAGAGGTTATCAACTGTCCGCCAACTTTTGGCATGTATCCCTTCAGCACTGAAGTTTGTGGTGGTAAGGTAGTTAACGTACCCAGGGATGCGCAGTTCAACATTGATATAGCAGGCGTCAAGAACTCACTTAATAAGAGAACAAAGGTCATTTTTATTGCCTCCCCCAATAATCCATCAGGAAACCTGGCCACCGAGCAGGATATCCTGGAGCTTGTCAGCACTGGCAGGATTGTGGTGGTAGATGAAGCTTACTTTGAGTTCAGCAACGTAACTGTGGCTAACTTAGTGCCTGATTACCCAAATCTGATCGTGCTACGTACATTCAGCAAATGGGCTGGGCTAGCCGGATTGAGAATAGGCTACGGTATTTTCCCTGCCGAAATTATTCCCTACATTATGAGAATTAAGCAGCCTTATAATATTAATGCAGCAGCTAAAACAGCAGTGCTCGCTTCTCTATCAAATACAGAATTTCTTCGCCGTAACATAGCGAAGATAATTGCCGAACGAGAGCAGCTGTTTAACAGGCTAAGAGAGTTAAAATGGTTAGAACCATACCCTTCCAGGGCTAACTTTATTCTTTGCTCAATACTCAATGGGAACGCTAAGGAAATCTGGCTACAGCTACAGGAAAAAGGTATTTTCATCCGCTATTTTGATAGTCCACGCTTAAGAGACTGTGTCCGAATAAGCGTAGGAAAACCCGAGGATACCGATGCATTAATTAAAGCATTAAAGGAGGTTAAAAATGTCTGAAAGAAAATCAAAATTAAGTCGTGAAACCGCAGAAACAAGCATTAGGGTGGAGCTAAATATTGATGGCAGTGGTCAATTCGAGGTCGCTACAGGAATAAGAATGTTTGACCATCTGCTCACTCAGCTAGCCAGGCACGGATTTTTTGATATAAAACTCTCTGCTTCAGGCGTCGACCAGCACCATATGGTTGAGGATGTAGCTATTTCCCTGGGTAAAGCTTTTAATCAAGCATTAGGAGAAAAGCGAGGTATTGTCAGGATGTCTCATGCTGTCGTGCCTATGGACGACGCACTGGCAGTAGTAGCAGTGGATATAGGAGGCAGAGCTTATAGCGAGATTGAAGCTTCCTTCCACAAGACTAGCGTGGGCAAGCTAAATACTGATTTAGTCCGGCATTTCCTTGTCTCCTTTGCCTCTGAGGCTAGAATTAACCTTCATGCAAAAGTGCTCACCGGCATAAATGACCACCACAAAGCTGAAGCCTTATTTAAAGCCCTGGGCCGAGCTCTAGATTCAGCTACCCGCATCGACGAGCGCATTTTAGGAATTATTCCTAGCACCAAGGAAGTTATTGAGAGCTGAAGATCTTTCCTATTATCTTAAGGAATTGATAAACCTCTTTCGGTGAGTACAGGAAATATTGTGCGGGGGGCTTAGTGCTAGGAGCGCCCACAAAAATGGAAATCCCCCCATTTTTGTCTACTATATGAAAGCCATCGTAGTCCGTTATATCGTCGCCCAGGGATAGCATTAACGGTTTAACATAACCAGTAACTTTTTGAGAGATGAGCTCTATGGCTTTACCTTTGTCCCAATCCACTGCCGGCCTGATATCGTATGCTTTTTTGCTAGGGGTGATTTTTATCTGGCCTGCAGCAAGAGCAGTTTTAACGGTTTCGTTGAAAATATGGGTAACTTCGTCTAGCTGCGGTTCATCTACCAGTCTATAGTGAACGCTTAACGTCAGTCCTTTATTATCTATCCTGGCTCCATTAATGTCAGTTATAGCTTTACTGATATCCTGACATAAAGAATTCAGCAAAGGGACTGCCTGCCTGGCAGCAGGATTAACAAAACTAACACCAGGTCCCTCTATCTCCAGGCCATGGTTCCCAACATAGGTAATATCCTTAACCCCCACTCTTTCTTGTAAATCTCCTAAAGCTCTGCCACTGATAATCGCTACAGTCAAGCGGGGATTTCCAGCCAGTTCTCGCAGGCACTCCTTCACCCCTGGTGATAAGTGGGCTAACTCCGGCCTTTTTACAATGGGAGTTAATGTGCCATCATAATCAATCAGCAGCAATATATGTTCTGCTTCCCTGATTCTGGCAGCAACGATGTCCCAATATGAGATGAGATATTTCATGCTACGTTGGCAGCTACAACAATTCCGCTATCTTTGAAAAAATATCTGCTGCCCACTTATAAATATTGTTTATTCTAACTATGCGTCTTTTCCTTCTCATCCGCCTGTGCCTCTCCCATTCGGGCATATCCAATGCTTCCTTGATTGACGCAGCAAATTGATCAATAGCAAGAGGATTTATTAGTAGGGCATCCTCTAATTCCCTGGCAGCCCCAGCAAGAGAACTTAATATCAAAACACCATTGCTGTCAGTCTGGCTAGCAATGAATTCCTTGGCTACTAAATTCATTCCATCATGAAGCGAACTAACTATACATAAGTCCGCCATGTTCCGCAAAGCCGCTAAAGTATTAGTCTCTACAGGTCCAATTAGAGTAACTATCGGCTTCCAGTCACCTGCAGCATGCTTAATATTTACCTTCTCTATTAGTGCATTTACTCTTTTCCCCAGCCTCCTATAGCTCGAGATTTGAGTGCGACTGGGCACCTGCACCTCTATGAAAACCACCTCTCCCTTATATTCCGGCCACCTGTCAAGGAAACGGTCTATAGCCAGCAACCTCTGGGGGATTCCCTTTGTATAATCTAGCCTATCTATGCTGATAGCGATAGATTTACCTTTCAATGCCAGACTATCTTCTAATTGCCTTATCTCCCGTTTAATCTCATCCGTCTGAACATCCCGTGAGAGCTGCTCAAAATCTATGCTTATAGGGAAATGGTGCACTACCGTCTTCCTTCCATTGTATACCACCTCTGCCTTTTCATAGTTAACGCTGGATTCGGTGACTCTGTTTACCGTGGTAAGAAAGTTGCGGCAATGACGTACTGTATGGAACCCTAAAAGATCGTTACCTAAAAGGCCATCCAGTATTTCCTCCTGCCATGGACACGAGGCAAAGACTTGCTGCCTGGGCCAGGGAATATGCCAAAACTGTACTACTGTAGATTTTGGATTGGCTTCTTTTATCAAGCGGGGTAGCAGCGCAAAATGATAGTCCTGTATAAAAATCAGCGTATTTTGATTTTTTATCTCCTCCAAAACACTTTTAGCAAATATATGATTAACCTTCTTGTAAGCATTCCATTGTGACTCATTAAATACGGGTTTAACATAAGTAGAATGGCACAAAGGCCAGAGCGCCTGATTTGAGAAGCCATAATAATAATCCCTC
>Ga0209121_10006383_pt1 | contig 10372 bp, 9 predicted proteins | sample Cruoilmetagenom3_FD_187292 | JGI IMG/M metagenome (GOLD analysis project Ga0209121, IMG submission 187292) | Oil polluted marine microbial communities from Coal Oil Point, Santa Barbara, California, USA - Sample 3 (SPAdes) (version 2) | ecosystem: Environmental > Aquatic > Marine > Oil seeps ...
CACCCCGTAGCCTTTCAATTTCTTGACGTATAATGGGTTGTTTATATGCAATAATAGTCAATGTCTCCAGTGCTGCCTTACTCAATCTGGATTGGGTTGACATAAGCATATTAGCAAGGTACGGCCTAAACTTAGGGAGAGAACGAAACTGATAGCCTTCAGCAACCTCTTTGATAACGAAGCTCCTTTTCATTGTTTTGTATTCGTCTTTAAGCTCTTTGAGCACCTTCTTTATATCTTTAAGATCTTTTCCTGGAAGCAGATCTCGGATTTGGCGAGGACTTAGAGGTTCACCAGATGCAAAAAGAAGAGCTTCTACTATTAATTTTAGGTGATTATCCATAAAAAGTGCCTAAAGTGCCTAAAGTGAGCCCGCCCTGGTGCGACATGATTTGAATATACGCTTGTTTCTTTTTTATCACCAGTCCTTGTTTATCTTTACTGAGTCAGGCTTTTCCAGGTCTGGGCCAGGGCTAAAGTGCCTAAAACAAAAGATTTGCAATATACCATCTCTCATAGGCCGCAAATAATATGCGATATGTAAATATGCGTGCTATAAACCTTTTAGCTGCATACTGCCTGCTGCTTACTTTCCTTTCGTTTTTCCTAAGTGCTTCGATTCGCAAATACCATAACGTATTCTATTGAGTATAACCTTTGCAATTGCTGAGTCGCCTCGTCTGAGCTCGTCGCAGGCACCACTTAGTCCCGAGTGAATAAATACGTCACAGTATTTATAAATCGAGGGACTAAGTTTTTTTATTTATTGCCTCAAGCATAATATCGCTACTTTCTTTGCCCTGAAAAACATTTACAAAGCCAGTCCTTATCAGTTCAAGCAAGGCTAAAAAGGTTGCGATCATTTCTGAAACAGATTCCATCGTAGAGAATAGGTCACCAAGCAAAAGATTTTTTTTCTCTTTTAATATCCTTATTATTTCAATCATCTTTTTCTTAACAGACCATGATTCAGCGCTGAATTTAAGAACTATACCAGGATGTTTTTTCCTTATAACCTTTTTAAAGGCATCCATCAAATCATAAAGAGTAACCTTTGTTGTAGCAATATCTTCTTCCCCTCTTTTTATTTCAATGCCTCTTTTGAAAACATCTCTATAGAGAACATCTCTGGATGTTAATTCATTAGCTGCATCTTTAAGCTGCATATATTCCGTGAGGGAACGTACAATTTCCTCCCGAGGGTCCTCTATTTCCACTAAATCATCTTCTTGTTTTGGAAGAAGCATTTTGGATTTGATGTGCATCAGGGTAGATGCCATAACCAAAAAATCACCTGCAACATTAATGTCTAAGGCCCTCATAAGGTCGAGATATTCAAGATATTGATCGGTGATGGTGGCTATGGGTATATCTGAGATTTCTACCTCATTCATTTTTATCAGGTGCAGCAATAAATCAAGCGGACCCTCAAAAACCTCAAGTTTTGTTGTAAAAGTCATAATTAAATTTTAACAACCTCTCTCACCTCTTCCATCGTCTTTTTGGCAATTTTGCGTGCCTTATTATTACCTTCATCAATAATATTGTCTATAATTTCAGGATCGCCCTCTAACGCCCTTATCTTCTCTCTTGTCGGTTCTAAGGCTTCATTTAAGTTAGCTGCCATTTTCTTTTTGCAGTCCACACAGCCTATGGATGCATTTTTGCAGTCTTCTTTTATCTCTTTAACGGTTTTTTTATCAGAATATAACTCATGAAAGGTAAAGACATTACAGAAATCAGGTCTGCCAGGATCATGCCTTCTTGCCCTCTGAGGATCGGTAATCATATCTGCTACTTTTTTATTCACTACTTCCTTTGCGTCAGATATAAATATAGCATTTTTATAGCCTTTACTCATTTTTCTTCTATCTATACCAAGTATTTTTGCCTCTGGTGTGAGCAGGGTATCTGGCAAAGGAAAAATATTTGAATAGAAATAATTGAAACGACGGGCTATCTCCCTTGTCAATTCAACATGAGGGCTCTGATCCTCTCCTACAGGTACACCATTTGCTTTATACATCAAAATATCCGCTGCCTGTAGAACCGGATATCCCAAAAATCCATAGGTATAAAGATTCTTTTGAGACATTTCCGTAAGCTGCTCTTTATATGTGGGGTTTCTCTCCAGCCATGAAAGAGGTGTTACCATTGAAAAAATCAAATGAAGCTCTGCATGTTCTTTTATGTCTGATTGGACAAAAAAAACTGATTCTTCAGGGTCGAGGCCAATTGCAATCCAGTCTATGATTATACCCCTCATGCTCTCTTTGATAATCTCTGTGTGTTCATATTCACTTGTTAAGGCATGCCAGTCAGCGATAAAGTAAAAACACTGATAATCCTTTTGAAGGGAGCGCCAGTTATTTAAGGCCCCATAAACGTGTCCAAGGTGAAGTCTCCCGGTTGGTCTCATACCGCTGACAATTCTCTTTTTCTCCATTTTTTAGTCCTCCAGGTGTGTATTTCAACTATCAAGTAATTGCTCAAAATATTGTGGATGTAAAGTCGCTGATTCTTTGGAGCATGGATATCTTTTTTTTGCGAACGAACCAGGCAAACGCTTAGAGCTGGCTCTTTCCCGATGATCCAGGCGGGCGGCCATCCTTAGGTAGAAATTGCCAGATACAGTGGATTGGGCACTTCCTGTAGGGCAGATCGCCCGCCTTTATCTGCAACTTTAGCCTGCATAACAGCATATGCCCTTTCGTCGCCAAAAAAAAGATATCCATGCTCCTCCATAAGATATTGAGCATATACACTATCAATATATATGTTCATGGTTTTCGTTCTTAAAGTGTATTTTGAGTACTCCATGAATGGTTACCTATCAATTAGATGCTAAACCTATTATTCACAAACTTAATCTCATCTGCCCTCGTGCTTATATCACCCTCCAACTTGGCCTCCAGAATACTTTCAAATATCTCCTTAAATAGCAGACCAGGTTTATATCCCATATCGATAAGGTCTTTGCCCTTTATAAAAATCTTTGTTCCTTTAAGCTTGGTAAAAAAGATGGATATGGATCTCTTTATCCTCTCGCTTTTAGTTTTTGCCATGCCATAAAGTAAGATCTCGGGAGAAAGAGGTGAGAGAATCCGATATAAAGAATAATGTTCCTTATCCTTTAGTCGAGAAAGTTCCTTTAAGGCCTGTCTTATCTCCTGGCGATCAGAGAGCATACTAAAAATTTCCTTATCCTGAGCCTGCATCCTCGTGGCTAAATTATCCAAGGCATCATCGCTTAAAGAAGAGGTTAAACCAAGGAAGTATACCGTCCATGGTTTATATATAACATCCAGGTAAAGGAGATTAAACCATACCAGAATCCCCTTTATTTCTTTGAGGACATTTTTTACCTCCTCGGTAAGCTTAAGCCCGGGTGATATAAATTTCAGAAGATCATATCCATCCATCCTCTCTATTGCCCCTATGGGATCCTCCTCCTTTAAAATTAGTTTCAGTTCTATAAAGAGTCTTTGGTTAGAGAGATTCTCAAGGCAATTTATGTTGATAGCATTTTGAATCAGGCTTTCCGTAAGCTTTCCGATTTTAAATCCAAACCGCTGCTCAAATCTAATTGCCCTAAAAATTCTTGTGGGGTCTTCAATAAAGCTAAGGTTATGAAGCACCCTTAAAACACGTTCCTTAATATCCTTCATGGCACCAAAATGATCTATAAGAGTACCATAATGGCCCTTATTAAGATGAACAGCCATGGTATTGATAGTAAAGTCTCTCCTGGAAAGATCCCTCTTTAAAGAACTTAACTGAACTACAGGGAGCGCAGCTGGTGATTCATAATGCTCTATCCTCGCAGTCGCAACATCAATCTTAAAACCATCCGGCATAACCAGAACGGCAGTCCCGAATTTGGGATAACTCCTCACCCTGGCACCAAAATGATCGGCAAAGGTTTTAGCGAACTGGATACCATCTCCCTCTATAACGATATCCACATCAAAATTTTTCCTCTTTAAGACAACATCTCTTACAAGACCGCCCACAAGAAAGGCATTAAAATCTAACTTATCTGCTGTCTCTCCAAGATGCGTTAGTAACTTTATTATTTTATTGGGTAACCTTTCTTTGAGTAAATTCCCGATATTTTTTTCCCGAACAAACCTTGGGATTTCCTCTGAATCATAAAGAAACTGGGGTGTAGGCGATTTTTCTATCAAGATAGTTAAAATATCTGTTCTTGTAATAACTCCGAGCAACTTGCTGTCCTCTAATACTGGGAGGATTCTGACCTTGTTATTAATAATCAAATCCTGTATTTCATTCAAAGTAGTTTCAGGCCTTACATGGAAAAATTCCACATTCATATAGTCTTTTACAGGCCTTTCCTTCAGGCCCAAAAAAACGGCTCTATCTACCATCGGTCGAGATATATATCCTTTAAGTTTTGTATTTTCATCAATCACCATCAACACATTAATATTGTAACTGGTTAATATATCACCTGCCTCTTTGAGGGTAGCCTCAGGCAATATATGGATTGCAGGAGATGTCATTATATCCTTAGCCAATCTCTCAAAGTTTATGCGGCTTACAAGTAAGGTGTTAAGGTCTTCCTCAACCTGAATAAGTGTTTTGCCAATGATGGTAGCAGATGCGGCCTGAGGGTGTCCGCCACCATCAAATTCAAAAGCAATCTCTGCAACATTGACATCAGGAAGTCTGCTCCTGGCTACCAGATAGACCCTATTTTCCATCTGGGCAAGTGCAAATATAACGTTAAGGTTTTCCATTTCCATAAATTTTTGAACAAGAACGGCAAAATCGCCTATATACCTATTACTTTTGGTCTTGGCTATAACCACCTCTACACCATTGATGATATTCTTAGTAGCAGAGGCCATCAAATCATTCAAAAGCCACACCTGTTCGGCAGTTAACTCTCTCGTTAACATATCAGAGATCGTATTAAGAGATGCCCCCTGCTCTAATAACCAGGCAGCAGCCTCATGATCCTCTGGTTTTGTAGAAGAATAGGTAAAAGAGCCAGTATCTTCATAGATACCAAGCGACATCAAGGTTGCTTCATCAGGAAAAATTTTGATGCCCTTTTCTCTTATTATTGCTGTCAAAATGGATGTGCCTGCCCCAAGTTCCCGGATAAGTTCAAAATCACCCTTGATATCATCATCAGATGGGGGATGATGATCATAGATATGTATCTCCAAATCACTCCTGTCTAAGAGTTTTTTAAACGTGCCAATCCGTTTTTTTTGACGTGTATCAACCAGGATAAGTTTTCCGATTTTATTAAAATCAACATCTTTTATGCGTAAAAAATCAAAAAGATACGAACTTGTATGCAGAAAGAAATTCCTCAAGTTTTTTTCCTGGGCACCGGGAAATACCATTTTTGCCTCAGGATAAAGCTTTTTGGCAGCCAGCATAGATGCCAGGGCATCAAAGTCAGCATTCATATGGGTGGTTATTACTTCCATTTTCTTTTCTGATGCCTCCGACGCCATTTGTATGGCCTCTCAAATGGTGGATGGGGGGAGTCATGGGCGGCCTTTAGAATCATTTCCGCAATCCCTGGAAATCCATTATCTCCATAATAAGATACGGTTTCATATGCTAAACCTGCTTTAATCAAATGGACAGCCAAAAGTTTCCCATCTACGAATACATGTGCCAGAAGGCGACCATACTTATCATTTTGAAAGGGAACATATTCAACAATTTTGGCCTTCCTTAAAATATTTATTGTCATTGCTGCTGCCTTTTTACCATAAGGCTGATCCTCAAATATGCCGTGTTGTTTATGGATAATCTCAGGTGTATCTATACCTAAAACTCGTATTGTAAGATCTTTGTAAAAAAAAGTATCCCCATCATCAGGACGAATGGCTGATGTATCTATCCTGATTAGGTCAACGGTACTTTTATTTTCTCTTTCATCCCCTCTGGAGTCGCAGTGTATTAAAACAAATGAAAGAAAAAATAAGACAAGATGTATTATATGCCTTCGGTAATAAATCAATTTATCTCTAACCCGAATAATACTAAGTTGCAATCATGTCATTGCGAGGAGCCATTCGACAAGCTCATGGCCCCGAGTAGGGTCGAGGGGCGAAGCGACGTGGCAATCTACCCTATTGAGCCCGCCCTGGCGCGATGTGATCTGAATATGCTAATGCTCCCTCTGATTCTGCATGCATGCCTTTCCATCACCACACTCATAAAGGCCAGGTCTGGGCCAGGGATTGCTTCATCCCGCTAAAAGCGGGATTCGCAATGACCTCTATAAATATAGTAACCGTTTGAATGCAACTTTGTATAAATCATAATGAAACAGATTGGTAACTACTCAGGTTGTCGGGTTCACCGTTCAACGTTCACGGTTGACATCCATGCAATACCGCGTGGCTTGTGGCAAGAATCGAGTGATCTCCTCATTTATCTTCAAATCGAACCAAATACTTTAGGTCGATGATTCGAGAGTATTTTATCTCTCTAACCTTGATGTTCTCGTAAAAAGTCCCATTTCCCCTCCCCTTGTGGGAGGGGATTAAGGGGAGGGGGATGTAACTACCTGAAATGCTGCCTTATTCACCCTCACCCCAACCCTCTCCCTTCGAGGGAGAGGGAGTTTTGCGACTTTTTACGAATTCATCAACCTTGAACTGTGAACCTGGAACTTTGCTGAATAGTAACACAGATTGTATTTTAATTAAAATCAAATAAAAATAAGTGACTAAAGTGAGCCTGCCCTGGTGCGATGTCATTTGAATCTACACTTACTTCTGATGCATCACCAATTCTGGTTTATCTTTGCTGAGTCTGCTATTACCAGGTCTGGGCCAGGGCTAAAGTGACTCAAGTGAGCTAAAATTATGTATAGGGCTAAACTTTAGGTATATTTGATATTGACATTTCCCGATCAATTTTTCAAAGTATTCAGGAACCTCACCATTAATTATTATCTTTTAGGATGGAGGAAAAATTTATAATGACCGACTATTCAACCTCATCTGAGGCAAAAATTGAGACCCCCGAAGGAGTTACATTAATTACCTTTCCTGCACGTAATCATTCACCATTGATTGAATGGGAATACCCGGAATTTCAATGCCTTTGCCCAGTTTCGGAAAGGCATGATCAGGGTGTTATCACCATACAATACAAACCAAAAGAGAAAATCCTTGAAAGCAAATCCGTCAGGGATTATCTAATGATGTGGAGAAACAAAAAAAACTGGCAGGAATATATTACTGAAGAAATTGCTAATCTCTTATTTAGCGCATGTGAGCCTGATTGGCTTATAGTGACAATCAACTGGTCTTCAAGGGGAGGGATAATAGCCAAAACCACATCAAAAAGGGGAGATACGCCTTCTTGACTTTACTGTAAACCCTGCTTATATTTACAAAAGTAACCCCATTTAGAAAGGTGCAGCAAGAATATAAAATGTCCAATAAAGATTACTATAAAATACTGGGAGTTGATAAATCTAACAGCCCTGAGGACATTAAAAAGGCCTACAGGAAGCTGGCTATGAAATACCACCCTGACAGGAATAAGGATAACAAGGCTGCCGAGGAGAGATTTAAAGAGATAAGTGAGGCCTATGCGGTCTTAAGTGATTCAGAGAAAAAGAAACAGTATGATATGTTTGGTGCTGAGGGTTTTCAGCAAAGATATAGCCAGGATGATATCTTCAGTAACTTTGATTTTAACAATATATTTAAAGAATTTGGCTTTGGAAATGCAGGCGGCTGGAAAAGGGGTGGAGGTTCAGGTATATTCAACCATATCTTCTCTGGAGCAAGCAGAAGACCTGGATCCGGGGCACAATCCGATCCCTATAGTTCCGTTTTTACTAACTTTGGTGGCCGGACTGGCCATTTCAAAGGCCAGGATGTAATCTATGAACTCCCCATACACCTGCAAGATATTGTCAAGACTGAACAAAAGACTATCTCGTATAATTTAGGCGGAATTAACCAACAAATGAAGGTTAAGATACCCGCCGGGATAGCAGATGGTAAAAAATTACGGCTTGCTGGCAAGGGCCAACCAGGGCCAGAAGGAGGACCTCCGGGAGATTTTTATATTAAGATAAAGATTTTAGATCATCCCGTCTTTCAGAGAGAAGGCAACGATCTCTATATGAATAGAGAAATAAAATTCTCGGAAGCTGCATTGGGGACAAAGATTGAGGTGCCAACCATTGACGGTAAAAGACTTAGTCTCAAGATACCAACCGGGACTCAAAGCGGCTCAAAGATGAGATTAAGGGGGCACGGAATGCCCAGGATGAATGGGAGTGGCAGAGGGGACGAATATGTAAAAATACATATCGCGGTTCCAAAAAAATTAAACAAAAAACAGAAAATAATCTTAGAAGAACTTAAAGATTCGGGCATGTGAAAGAAAGGGGATGCTAAAGTTAAATCTATTAGTCAACAATTATAGTGTAGAGGATTAAAAGGACATTTAGAATGTCAAATGCCAAAGCTCAAAGTTCAAATAAATGCCAAAATCCAAATGACAAAAAATTTTGACATTGAGTATTTGACGAACTCGTAAAAAGTCGTAAAATTCCCTCTCCCTCGATGCCTGCCTGTGCGTGTCCGCACGCAGACAGGGGAGAGGGTTGGGGTGAGGGTGAATAAGGCAGCATTTCAGGTATTTACATCCCCCTCCCCTTAATCCCCTCCCACAAGGGGAGGGGGAATGGGATTTTTTACGAGAACATCAGTATTTGGATTTGATTTGACATTTAGGTTTTGTCATTTAGCATTTCTACTAAAATAATATTAATATCCTAAAACCTAAAAACCACTCTTGCTTTGCCTTCCAAAGATATTTTTAAAGTCTATATGTAATAGCTCAATATTTAGGGGCAATACCTCATGGATTCCCGCCTACGCGGGAATGACAAGATAAGATAAGCGGCTGTCATTCCCGCGTAGGTGGGAATCTAATAGGTCAGTATCCATCGGTATCCAAAGAAGCTACCCCTATTTATTGAGCTGATACGTCTATATCAATATTCCTTTGGTAACTCATTGAGCTGGGCTAAGGAAAATACAGGGCCATCTTTGCAAACATACTTATCACCAATATTACACCTACCACAGATCCCTATTCCACATTTCATTCTCATCTCTAAAGACATGATTATCTGTTCAGGTAAGAATCCTGCCTTCTCAAGCACTGGTTGAGTAAATTTGATCATTATAGGAGGTCCACAGACCAGGGCATAGGAATCCTCACTCGTTGTGATCTTTTGTTCCGTAATGGTAGGAACAAAACCTACATTATACTGCCAGTCTGGATCATCAGTGCCATCAACAGTGATATGAACATTTATGTCATCTCTCTTTTCCCATTCAGCAAGTTCTTCCCTGTAGAGAAGCAAACCTGGAGATCGCGCTCCATATACAACCGTAATATCCTTAAATCTATTTCTATTTTCTGGATGTAGCATATAGACAATACTTGATCTCAGGGTAGTAAATGCAAACCCTCCACCAATTACTACCACATTTTTCCCCTCCATTGCTTCCCAGGGATACCAGTTGCCTAATGGACCTCTCACCCCAATTATATCTCCTTCTTTCATGTTGTGAATGTATCTGGTTACCACTCCGGTCTTATTAATCGTGAACATAAGAAATCCGGACTCTGTTGGAGATGAAGCTATGCCAATTGGTATTTCACCATGGCCTGGTATAGAGATCTCACAGAATTGTCCTGGGGTATAAGTAAAGTTTTCGTTATCTTCTTTATTAAGAAACATTAACTTAAAGGTCCTTAAGTTTTTATCCTCCGTTTCTACAGTGATCTGTTCAATCCTTGCAGGAAGAGGGAGATATGGATTGTCTAACAAAATAACCTCCTTGTTATTTACATGAAAGTGCCTAAAGTGAACTAAAGTGCCTAAAGTTTAAATAGATAAAGAGAGTTAAGAACTTAAATTAAAATGATTTTTCAGCATTTATCTTTTCCCAACAGATGTGAAGATAGCAAGCAATTCGCTGCACTCTTCATATTCAGGTTTTACTTGGTCCCAGGATAACCACTCTGTATCTACAATTACTTCTAACCAATATTGTGTTTCACTGGCTTCACTTTCACAAATAGCAATCTTATTTTTGAAATCCGGCTTGCTTCTAGCCCTATTGGCTTCTCGGTAATTTGCGCCAATTGATGTCCCGGATTTTGTGATCTGATTTCTTATGACCTTGCCTTCAGGGGTGTTAGGTAAAGTTGTTGACAGACGGATTATTTGCACTGCGAATTTTCTGGTCCGCTTTTCAAGCTCTTTGCCGAATTGTTTATGATCCGTAATAATCGTATCCTTAATTTTAGTTCACGTTAGGCACTTTAGTTCACTTTA
>Ga0209121_10006384_pt1 | contig 10372 bp, 8 predicted proteins | sample Cruoilmetagenom3_FD_187292 | JGI IMG/M metagenome (GOLD analysis project Ga0209121, IMG submission 187292) | Oil polluted marine microbial communities from Coal Oil Point, Santa Barbara, California, USA - Sample 3 (SPAdes) (version 2) | ecosystem: Environmental > Aquatic > Marine > Oil seeps ...
GCAAACATCCGAACGAGATTCTTCGCTACGCTCAGAATGACGAGCGAATCTTGTCTCGTTTGTAAAGAATTTCGGGCTTCAAGGAGTTCAGCCAGCGATAAATGGGACACGGATCAACACGGATTACACGGATGTACAATGACGAACGCACCAGTGGAGAAAATGCCCGTCGAGAAGGCAACCGCCACGCCGCCGACGCGGGAAGAGAAGATCGAGGAGTTGGTTGACTTCATCGTGGAGACTTGCGGCAGCCCGGTGGACTTCTGGGCGGTGGCAGCCACGCTCGAAAGCCGAGGATTGCGCGATGTGGACGCCGAGCGGGACTTTGGGCTGGAAAAGGTCGTTCAGCGCGTAGATCCGGCCTCCGGCTACGTGGTTCAAGGGACGATCTTTGAGTTGGCCAAGGAGATCTACCCCCTATGCCGGGAGCGGGCAAATCCGTCTTCCAAAGAGCAATCTTTCACGCCGCCTGCGCTGCCCCAGTTGACCTGGTGGAGCCGGCTGTCCCGTTTCATCAAGTTTTACCTCCGAGGCATGCTCTTCGCCCTCCCGATGATCGGCCAGATCATCTCCGCCCTGGCGCTGCGCTACTCCCTGTGGGCCTCAATGGACTTCAGTGAGGAACTGGCTACCGTGGTTGCCATTGGCACGATTATGAGCTTCGTCGTCACCGGCGGCTTTGTGCAGGCCATCGGGCGCAAGGGCATGTCCTACTCCGAGGCTGGCAGCCACATCCTGGCCAAAGAAATCTGCTACTATCTGATCCGGCTCGGCACCGGGCTAGTCGTCGCCATCGGCTTGCTCTTCTACCTGCTGAACTTGATCATTCCCTTCTTCTCTCAGCGAATGATCCTGATCAGTCTGATGTACTACCTGTTGCTATCCGAACTGTGGCTGACCATCTCCATTCTCTACGTGCTGACCCGACGCGCCGCCGTCCTGCTGAGCACGCTGGCCGGTACCGGCGTCGTCTACCTGGTGATGACCTATACCTCGTGGTCCATCTTCGTGGCCCACGGGCTGGGGCTGCTGAGCACCAACGTCATCGTCGCCGGCTATGGCTATTACCTCCTGGCCCGCCGCGCCAAGACGGTCACCGGCGATCTGAAACTGGCACGGCTCCCTCCCCGCCCCATCATCGCCTACTCTCTCGCGCTGTATTTCATCTACGGCGTATTCTACTTTGGCTATCTGTACCTGGACCGTATCATCGGCTGGTCAACCGCCGAGCAACCGTTGCCCTACATCTTATGGTTCCGCACCCCCTACGAATTGGGGATGGACTGGGCGCTGATCTCACTCATCTTCAGCATTGCTCTGCTGGAGTACACGATCAACGAGTTCGCCTCGCTCATCATCCCTGTCCAGAAAGTCTACTCTGCCTTCGACGTGCAGGGGCACAACCTGTACTTCCGGCGCTTTTATCTGCGCCAGGCCGTCTTGCTGATCCTCATCGCCATCGCCAGCGTCATCGCCGTCTACCTGGTGGTGGGGTCGCTGCGCCAGTACCAGTACATCAAACTGGTGCGGGACTTTTTCAAGAACCCCATCACCATCTTCGTCTAATGGGCGGCGGCGATTGGGTACAACCTGATGGTTGTGGGGTTGTTCAGTGGGGTATTCTTTTTCTCCCTATCTCGCCCGGTGCCGGTGCTCCGTTCCATCATCCCGGCCACGATCGCCTGCGCGGTGGTGGGGTTTGTGCTCAGCCGCACCATCAGTTATGAGTACAGCGCCGTCGGAATGGCCATCGGCTCGCTGGTTTTTGCCGTGCTGGCGGTATGGAATGCGCTGAAGTTGATGGATGCGTTAGATTATTACTACTACTCGGCCTATTAAGGAAGTATCAAGTAGTCTTGACGTTTGGCGGAGGTCCCACATCCTGGATGGGACAAACCAATACTTGCAGAGAAGGGCAATGCATGGTAGAATTTTCGCAGGTCAGGGCGACGTAGCCAAGTGGTAAGGCAGGGGTCTGCAAAACCCTTATTCGCCGGTTCAATTCCGGCCGTCGCCTCCTGAACACGGCACCTGAAACGACGGGCAGCGTGTGGGGCTGCCCGTAGCGCATGCGGGGCGGTGGCGGAATGGTAGACGCCGAGGGCTTAAAACCCTCTGTCCGCAAGGACGTGTGGGTTCGAATCCCACCCGCCCTATTCGCACTAAGGACCTATCCAAAGAGTCACTAGAGTTTTTTTGTATAGGCTCCAAGAACCTACCCTCGCTGGGAGTGGTCTCCGACCGCGCCCCATAGCTCGGTCAGAGACCGGCCAGAGCATCTTTTGGATGGGCTCTAAGACGTAACCTCACTTTACACCTTACGTTTTACGCATTACGTTGGAGGCAAATAAGCGTGAAGATTATCCTGACCCGTGACGTGCCCAACCTGGGGCAGGCTGGCGACGTTAAAAACGTCGCAGCCGGTTATGCCCGCAACTACCTGATCCCCAAAAGGCTGGCGGTGAAGGCCACCTCTGGCGCTTTGAAAGAATTCGAGCGCCAGCAGACCTCAGTTGCTTGCCGGGAGGAGCGACTGACGGCCCATGCTGAGGCGCTTGCCCAACGCCTGAGCAGCCTTGTCCTTACCTTTGAGGCCAAGGCTGGCGAGAAGGGCCGCCTCTATGGTTCTATTACCCCTACCGACATCGCCGAGGCACTCGAACGCGAGGTTGGGGAGAAGTTCGACCGGCGCAAACACATTCTCTCTGGATCGATCCGGCAGGTGGGCGACCACGTCGTCTCCGTGCGTCTGGCGGCAGACGTGGTGGCCGAGGTCAAGGTCGTGGTGAAGCCAGAGGGAGGGGAACCACCCGAGGCAACCCCAGCCGAGCCCGTGGAAGAGCAGAACGACTGAAGTCGCTACTACATAGCGCCAGAGGATCAGCGATGGAAATGCTCGGGGTATGGCTGCGCCAGACACGTGAGGCAAGAGGGGACTCGCTGCAGGAGGCCGAGGCTGCTACCCGTATCCGAGTTCGCTTTCTGGGGATGCTGGAGGCTGGGGATTTCGCCGCCTTCCCCGGCGGCGAGGTGCAGGTGCGTGGGTTTCTGTGCATCTATGCTCGTTACCTCGGCCTCTCCCCCGACGAGGCTCTGGCCCGCTACGACGCCGAGGTGCACGGCGTCGAGGCCATAGCCCCGGCAACCGCGCTTGCGGAGATGCCGCCTGTTTCCCCTGCCCGTTCGGCCGGCGGGCCAGCAGCGTTCGAGCCCCGCAGTATCCCTGTCTTCACTTCCCGACCACGTTGGATGAGCCTGCAAACACTGATGGTCGTGGGCATTGTGCTCATCGTCCTTTTGGCGGTCGTGACAGCGGTGGTGTATTTTGTGGGCCAGGGCGCTGGCGAGCGAGCAGTGGCTACCGCCACTACGATCGCGTCGGACGAAGCCGTACTCCTAATGCCGACAGAGATACCTGTCCTCCTGACGCCCACTCCTACCTTTGCGGCCAATCCCGAAGGTGGCGTGACGCTGGCGCTGGAAGCCACTGAGCACGTCTGGGTGCGCGTGCTGGCCGACGGTCAGACAGTGTTTGAGGGACTGATGGCTCCCGGACAGGTCGGGAGTTGGTTGGGTCAGGAGGTGGCTATCGTGGACACCGGCAACGGGACCGGGCTGCTGGTGACGGTCAATGGGCAGTTGCAGGGGGTGGTGGGCGGGCGAGGCCAAGTCTGTACCCGGCCTGGGGACCGGGTGGCGAGATCGCTGCGCCATCACTGGCCTCAACGCCGACGCCGTAGGCCAGCATTGGCTGAAGACGTAGGGGAAGTCGGGGGAGCAAGAGAGTGGGGGGACCGGGAATAGGGAGTGAACAATTGGACCCGGCGCCGCCTGTTCAGGGCGGCGCGTCTTTTTGATGGACGAGTCGCGGAGTTTTTGCCTGGTCTCCCTTGGCTGCCCCAAGAACCTGGTGGATAGTGAGGGTATGGCGATGCTGCTGCGGCGTGCGGGCTACATCGCTGTCGCTACCCCCGAAGAGGCCGACTTGCTCATCGTCAATACCTGTGGGTTCATCGCGCCGGCGCGTGAGGAGTCGCTCACCGTATTGCAGAAACTGGCGCAGGCCAGGCGGCCCGGACAACGGCTCATCGCCGCAGGATGCTACTCCCAGCGTTGCCCTCGCGAACTGGCCGAAGCGGTCCCTGGCATTGACGGCCTCATCGGCACGCGCCGCTGGATGGACATCGTAACCCTCGTCGAGCGGCTCACTCCCCCCTCCCCCCCTCAATCCCCCCCACGGGGGGGAAGGCAGGAGGCGGGGGGAAGCAGGCTCCCTCCCCCCGTGGGGGAGGGTTGGGGTGGGGATCAGGACGCGCCGCGTGTGCCTCGTGTGGCGGTGCAAGGAGCCAGCGCCTACCTCAAACTCGCCGATGGTTGCCGCCGCTCCTGTGCCTTCTGTGCCATCCCGCTCATCAAGGGTACTGCCGTGAGCCGCCCGCCCGAAGCCATCCTGGCCGACGCCGTGTGGTTGGCTGAGCGTGGGGTGCGGGAGATCATCCTCATCGCCCAGGACACCACCGATTACGGGCACGACCTGGAGATATTCTCCCCCTTCCCTTGCAGGGAAGAGGGCCGGGGGGTTAGGTCTCGGGAAGGATTAGTGGAGTTGCTGGAACGGCTGGTCGCAGCGGTGCCGCAAGTGGAGTGGATGCGCCTGATGTACGCCTACCCCGGCCGCATCACGGAGCGACTGATCGAGACGATGGCCCGCCACCCCCCAATCCTGCCCTACCTCGACATCCCCCTCCAGCACGCCCACCCCCGCGTGCTGCGCCGTATGCGCCGCCCGGCCGACATCGAGGGGGTGCGCCGTACCGTCGAGCGGCTGCGGGCGGCGATGCCAGAGATCGCCATCCGCACCACCTTTTTGGTGGGCTACCCTGGCGAGACCGAGGCGCAGTTCCGGGCACTGCTGGACTTTGTGGTCGAGATGGAGTTCGACCGCGTGGGGGTCTTCGCCTACTCCCACGAGGAGGGTACCCCGGCTGCCAGTCTGGAGGACGACGTGCCACCGGAGGTGAAGGAGGAACGGCGCGAGCGACTGATGGAGGTACAGCAGCGCGTCTCCCTGGCGAAGAACCAGGCGCTGGTAGGGCGGACACTGGACGTGCTGATCGAAGGACGTGGGGATGGGCTGAGCGTAGGACGCTCATACCGTGACGCGCCTGAGATTGACGGTTTGGTGCTGGTGCAGGCGGAGTTGCCAGTCGGGGTCATAGTCCCTGTGCGCATCACCGCCGCGCTGGAGTACGACCTGGTCGGCGAGCCTATGTAAGAGCCAGGTCATTCCACGTCGCTTCCTCGAAGCGGTAAAGTGCTCGTAGTGATGACTTTAGTTGTTATTGCGGGTACTACTGGGTCAAGAAACGACTGAAGTCGTTACTACGGTCATAACTACGGCTCTACGGTGATTTCCAACCCCTCTGTGGGGATCACCTCGAAGAAGGTGTTGCCGACCTTAAGCGAGATCGGGTTGCCCTCCTCGTCCGCCAGCGTCAGCATATCCTCCCGTTCCCAGTGCTGCCAAAAGGCATCAGTGCGCATCCCGTCGCGGAAGATAGCCGCGCGGTTGGAGTACCAGATCGCGAACTCGATCGAGAGCGCGCCGCTGTGCGGTTCCTCAACGATGTCGGTGTCCCATTGTGGCACGTAGAGCACCACCACGTTGGCGGCGCTGAGTTGCTGCCCGTCGAGCGCATCGGTGTGCGGGAGCCCATCGGACCAGCGCAGGTAGCACCCGCTGGCCTCGTCATAGCGCCATTCCGCATCGAGGCTGCGCCACGGAATCTTGATGATTGTCGCCGGCTCTCCCTTGATCACCGGCTCTTCGGAGAAGACCATTCCTTCCAGGTCCTGCCGTCCACTGACCCCGCGTTCCGCTGCCCAGTCGCGTACCAGGGCTGGGTTGGTGAACATCGTGTGTTCCAGTGGCACGTCACGGCTGAAGTCGCGGTAGAAGACCGGCTGGCCGACGCCGACGCTGGGTGATGCGACTCGGTCGGGATAGAGGTCCGAGTCCTTGACCAGCGCGAGGACGCCGTTGCTGAAGCCGGAACAGGCCAGTACCGCCTTGTACATAGCCGGGATATGTAGGTCAATCAACCGACCACTGCGCACCGGCCCCACTCGCTCCGGGTCTTTCCCCAGGTAGACTGCGGTCCAGCGGCTGGCGAACCAGCCCTCGTTGTAGTGCTCGTAGATCAGGTCGGCGCTGTTGATGCCGGCCTGGGGCCGCACGTACTGGCCCGGCCAGTTGGAGATCTTGATCGCCACCGGCACCCGCTCCAGCAGGCTGGGGTCCGACACCACCTCGCCGGTGAGCGGATTGACGTTTTCGGGCCACGGCGTCGGGGTGGGAGTGAGTGTGGGAGTGGGGGTGAGAGTGGGTGTGGGAGTGGAGGTTGGGGGCGGCGTGGCTGTCGGCGTGGAGGTGCGGGTCGGTGTGGGGGGGGCCTCCGTCATGTCGCTGCCACAGCCGCCCAACGCGCCCGAAAAAAGCGCCACTGCCGCCAGTCCGGTCGTGATCCACGCTAACGCGCGCAGTCGCCTCTTGTGTTCTGTGTGGCTCATCCTCGTTCACCTCCGCGTGCGCGCCGTCGTAAACAGGCGGTGCTGAGCTGACTTCCGCAACGCAGCGTATTATAGCACAAGCGAGATGGCGGGCAACCATCCGGGGAATGCACCGTTGTAAACAAGCGGCGCTGGGCTGAACTCGGCCTAACCATGACGCTTCCCCGCCTGCGGCTGGATCGAAAATGCTCGCTTTACCACAGGGGTAGGGGCTACGGGATGGTTCTTGCCTCTTGCGTCTTGCCCCTCATCCCCTTTTGCTGTACAATATCATCAGAGGCGTTTTAGATCGCGCGGGAGACTGGCCACCGTCACTGGGAAGCGATCTGGTCGTGGAACCTGGGGCTGTTATATGCAGACTCCGACCCCGCCCGCGTGCAGGAGATTCGGGTGGTGAGAACGGCGGATGGGCAGGATTGGCGGATCGGAGCGATAAAAAAAAGAAGAGCGTCGCCTATGCCTAGGTTGACGCCCGTCAAGTGGAGAGACCTGGTCAAGCGGCTGCGAGCGTTGGGATTCGATGCCGCCGATCTGATGTAAATCTGCAATCTGTAATGACGTGAGCGAACAAACGTGGTTTTTCCCTGGAAAGCCCGGTGTGCACAGCGGGCCCCTGGCCCGCTATCGCCCCGTCCAGCCGGTTGGAGCGGCGGCGGGCTATGTGCGTGCCTTCACCCAGCCCGGTGATCTGGTGGTGGACTTGTTCTGTCAGGGGCCGACGGTCGTGCGGGAGGCGGTCACCGCAGGCCGCCGCGCACTGGGCCTCAGCGTCAACCCTTTGCTCCTCGTCGCCGCGCGCCTGGGGCTGGGCCGGCCGGGCGACGACGCGCTCAACGCCGCCTTCACCCGCTTGGCCGATAGCCCTAAAGGGGACGTTCCCCTGCACCGCCACCTGGCCTCTCTCTACCGCTCGACCTGCCCGGTCTGTGGCGCGTCCGGTATAGCCGAGTGGTTCGCCTGGGATCGCGACGGAGATTGCCTTCTCAGGAAGGCGGTACGCTGTCCACGGTGCGAGGGGGTGCAGGAGGGGGCACCGGATGACGAGGATAGTGAATCTGCTCGCCGTGTCTCGCCACGGGGCCTGGCCTACTACTACGCGCTGGATCGCGTGGCTCCCCTGGGCCACCCGGCGCGGGATAGGGCCGCCGAGTTGGTCGAACTCTATACGCCGCGCAATCTCTCCGCGCTGATGGACTTAAGTCTGCGGCTCGAAGGACTGGAGACTGACGAGGAAGTCAGGATCGCGCTGACTGGTATGCTGCTCGATTGCTTCGACTGGGGCAGCAGCCTCGACCCCTACGGCGAGGAGCGCCCGCGCCCGCGCATCTTGCGCCTCCCGTCCCGCTACGTCGAGCGCAACGTCTGGCTGTGCTTCGAGGAGGGGCTGTCGTGCCTGCTGGATGACACCTCTCCCCCGGCCCCTCCCCGAAGCGGGGAGGGGAGTCTCCCTTCCCTACCAGGGAGGGGGGGGTGGGGAGGTAGGTTGACTCCTCAGGCCGCAGACGTCCCCGCGTTGGTGCGGGGCGATGCGCAGGGGTACGCGCTGGTCAGCGGCGCGGTCCGCGACGTGGGAGACGTCATCCCGCCTGGGAGTGCTGCTCTCATCTTCGCCGATCCGCCCCGGCCCGATGGCGTTTTCTGGGCGCTCTCGGCGCTGTGGGCGGGGTGGCTGTGGGAGTCGCTCCCCGCCCGTGCGCTGCGCCCCTTCCTGCGCCGCCGGAGGTTCGATTGGGACTGGCACTGGCACGTGTTGCGGGCGGCGCTGCAAGCGGCAGGGCCACTGCTCACCGCTGAGGGCCGCTTGGTCATCCTCTTCTCTGACCCCGACGACACACTTCTGGAATCGGTCTGCCTGGCAGCCAGCGGCGCGGGCTATGCCCTGGAAGGTTGGGGTTACAGCTCCGAGGTCGGCCACCGGCTGGTCTGGCGCTGGGAGGGCGCGGAGCCTGCGCCACCGGGCGACGTCGAGGCGCTGAAGCGCGTACTACGGGCTACGGTGCGCGAACAGGTCATGGATGGACTGCGCGAGCGCGGGGAGCCGACCTCGTGGCCGCTGCTCCACGCCAGCGTGTACGCTGGGCTGGCCGGCCGGCGGACGCTGGACGCAGTCGCAGCCCTCCCCGACGGTGGCCCGCCCCCGCTCGGCTTTGCCGCTCACACCACGCGGCAGGCCATCGAGGAGGCGCCGTTGGTGCAGGTCGAGGCGGCCGCGCCTGATGGTAGGGGCGTGGTCACCGCGCCCTTACTGTGGTGGCTGGCCGACCCCCAGGGTGCGCAGGAATCGCTGGCCGACCGGGTCGAAGCAGCGGTGCTGGAACTGCTGGGGTGGCGTACAGCGTGGGACGAGGAGGAGTTGGTCAATGCTGTCTGCGCTCGCTTTCCCGGCCCCCTCACGCCCGACCTGACGTTGGTGCAGGTCTGCATCGCTTCGTACAGCGTGCAGGAAGGCGAGACGCTCCGCCTACGCCCCGAGGACGACCCGCAGCGGCGCGCCACCGAACTCAAGGCGCTGCGCAATGAGGTGATGGAGTTGGGGAAGCGGCTGGGGTTCAAGGTGAAGCGGCGAGGCGGCGGCTGGGACGTGCGCTGGCTAGAGGGAGGACGGGAGGCGTACGTCTTCGTTATCTCAGCCACGGCAGCGCTGGGACCCTGTTTGCTCGTCGAGCGCATCGCTGGCGAGGGGGCGCAGCGCTGCCAGGTCGTGCCCGGCGGGCGGGCGCAGTTGATCGGCCTCAAATTGCAGCGCGACCCGCGTCTGATCCGCGCTGTTGAGAGGGACGGGTGGCAATTCGTCAAGTTCCGCCACCTGCGCCGTCTGGTCGCTGAGGAGGAACTAGACCGCTATGCCCTCCAGACCGTGCTAGGGCTCGACCCCATCGTCGAACAAGAAGCGGCCCAGATTCCGCTGTTCTGACACGAATCTACGAATTTACGAATCTACGAGCCCACGAAACCAGTACATCTGCATAAGGAGTTCCCCAATGAAAAAAGGCTACTTGATTGCCATGGTTGTGCTGGCTGTGTTGACGCTGCTCTCGCTGATGCTCAATGGGATGGTCATCGTGGGGTTACTGCAGGCGCGGCAGATTGCCCTGGATACGGTGACCGAGACCCGCGCCATCGTCGCTGGCATCGGCGACGACACCTTCTCCTACACTTTTGAGGTGGATCAGGATGTTCCCATCGTGGCCAGTATCCCCTTCAACGAAGAGGTCACTGTGCCCATCCGCACCACGCTCCCTATCTCGACGGTCGTGGTCATCCCCATCAACGCCGGACCGCTGGGCACTTTCGACATAGACGTGCCCATCCGCACTGTCATTCCGGTAGACCTGGATGTCGCTGTGCCGGTCAGCCGGACGGTGGGCATCGCCACCACGGTGTCGTTGAACGTGGACGTGCCAATAGAGGTCCCCATCGCCGACACACCGCTGGTCAGCTACCTGGGGGAACTGGACGCGGCGCTGGCCCAGGTCGAGGTGCGGCTGAGACAGCCGTTTGGCGGCGAAGATTGACGAACGACGCTTCGCGCAATCCTTTTCCCATCATCATTCCCTGCCACCGGGCGATCAGATCCGATGGTCAATTGGGTGGGTTTCAAGGTGGCCTCAAAATGAAACGCTCTCTGCTTGAACTTGAAGGAGTGGAGATCTCGCAGACGGGAAAGGTGCTTACGGACAGGCTTTACTAATGCTTCAAATCTGGTAAGCGTCTAGCGAAGCTTCGCCTCAAACCGACAAGCGAAAACGTGTCATTCTGAGGAGCGCAGCGACGAAGAATCTCGGTTCACAAGCCAAGGCGG
>Ga0209121_10006385_pt1 | contig 10371 bp, 16 predicted proteins | sample Cruoilmetagenom3_FD_187292 | JGI IMG/M metagenome (GOLD analysis project Ga0209121, IMG submission 187292) | Oil polluted marine microbial communities from Coal Oil Point, Santa Barbara, California, USA - Sample 3 (SPAdes) (version 2) | ecosystem: Environmental > Aquatic > Marine > Oil seeps ...
AAAAGAACGGGGTCTTTTTGTGGTTAGCATTCGCGAGGGGAAAGGTTGGACAGTGGACTTAAGCGATATCCAATTTGGAGGAAAGGTTTCTCAGAAAGAGGTGACGGTTTTTACTCGCCAATTGTCCACCATGATTAACGCCGGTTTGCCTATTAATGATGCTCTTTTTGCTTTGAAAGAGCAAGTTAGTCCTAAATTTGCCCAGATAGTTGATGAAATTTTACGCCGGGTTGAAGAGGGAAAAAGTTTGGGAAAGGCTATCGGGGATTGGCCTAAAATCTTTGGTCAAGCCTATGTGGCTTCGATTCAATCTGGCGAAGCAGCGGGAGTTTTGGATAAAGTGCTTCTTCGTTTGGCTGATGATATGGAGGAGGAAAAGAAATTCCGGGCCAATATTAAAGGCGCGATGATTTATCCTATTATTGTGGTCATTGCAATGATAGTGGTGGCAACAATAATGATGATTTTTGTTATTCCCAAAATGACCTCGCTTTATACTGAATTAGGAGCAGATTTGCCGGGTCCAACAAAGATGCTGATGGCTATTTCTTCTTTTGCCGTTCGTTTTTGGTGGATATGTTTTTTGATGTTGGCAGGATTGATTTATGGGTTTTCTGTGTTTCGTAAGACAGAGCAGGGGGCGGAAACAATCGATCGATTAATTCTCAAATTGCCCATTATTGGTCCCCTACAGGAAAAAACTGCCCTTTCTGCCGTCACCCGAACATTGGGATTATTGCTGAGTACTGGTGTTTCTTTAGTAGAGGCTTTAGATATTGTCGCTGATGTAGCTAATAATAGTCTTTTTCGTAAGGCGATTAAATCGGCGGCGCGAGGGGTGGAAAAGGGACGGTCTTTATCACAAATGCTTTCTTTGTCAGAAGTTTTCCCTCCTATTTTTTATCAAATGACAGCTGTAGGAGAAGGCACTGGTAAATTAGATGAAACTTTAGAGAAAGTATCGATATATTTTAAAGGAGAAGCAGAGGCGGCAGTTAAAGGGTTGACATCGGCAATTGAGCCGATTATTATGATTATATTGGGATTAGGAGTAGGATTTTTGGTCATTGCTGTAATAATGCCGATTTATAATCTTACGAGCCAGTTCTAATAATTATATTTAAGAGGGGGTGAAAAAATTGAAAAATAAAGGTTTTACTTTAATTGAGCTTTTAATTGTTATCACTCTTTTAGGTATTTTGGCGGTTGCAGTTTTGTCAGCCATTAACCCGATAGAGCAAATTAACCGCAGCAAGGATACAGCTTCTCGTTCTGATGCTGAGCAACTGATTAATGCCAGTGATCGTTATTACGCCACTAAAGGATATTATCCTTGGCAACATAGTTCAGATCCTACCGAGTCTGACCCGACAATAGATCCACCAGTGGAAGTTCGTTCTACTTGGAATGATGATGAAGAAACTTCTGTTTTTACTAAACTTTCTGCAGGAGGAACAGCAGAATTGAAGTCTTCTTTTGTATCAAGAATAGACGGAGAGGGATATAACCATCTTTATCTTTATAATGGTGGAGATCCTGGTGATAGTACTTATGTTTGTTTTATTCCCAGGTCAGGGTCATTTCGCGAAGATGCTTGGTATCGTTGTTCGGGACAAGGAGATTTTGGAGATTTGCCAACAGATTATCCTACGGCTGATATATGTCCTGGTGACTGTACTAATGATGCTGCGGCTGAAGCACCAACGACTTGCTATTCTTGTCTGCCGTAATTGGTGGTGTATTGGGGCCATGATGGCCCCTGAGGCTTAAAAAAAGAAATGTTTTGGTTTTATTATCTTCTTATTTTTGTCATTGGTGCCTTTGTTGGCTCCTTTTTGAATATTTTGATTGATCGCCTTAAACGGGGCGAAACAGTGGTTTGGGGTAGTTCTCATTGCGAAAAATGCCGCCACAAACTAGTTTGGAACGATTTAATCCCTATTTGGTCCTATATTAGGTTAGGCGGTCATTGTCGCTATTGTCACTCCCCTATCCCCTTTTGGTTGCCGGTGGTGGAGGCGGCGACAGGTTTACTGTTTGTTTTAATTGCCTTAGTCTTTCAGCCTTTTATATTTAATTTTTCTTTTACTATCCATTATCTAATATCTATTATTTATTATTTTACTATCCCTTCTCTTCTTCTCATTATCTTTTTTTCTGATCTAAAATATCACCTGATTTATGATCAAATAATTTATCCCGCCATTGGGATAACGGTTATTTACCGTATTTTTATTTTTTTTACCAATTACCAATTACCAATTACCAATTACTTATTTTCCTCTCTTCTCGCCGCCGCCTTTTTTTATCTGCTTCATATTTTAGGCCCTAAACTATTTCATAAGGATACTATGGGTTTTGGTGATGTTAAGTTAGCGGTGTTAATGGGTCTTCTATTAGGTTATCCTAAAATAATAATTGCTTTGTATATTGCTTTCTTGACGGGGGCTTTGGTTGGTGTCATACTGATATTAGCTAAAAAAGCCAAGTTAAAAAGCCAGATTGCCTTTGGGCCGTTTTTAGTGGGAGCGACATTTGTAGTTTGGTTTTGGGGAGAGAGAATTGTGGAAAATTTCCAATTTCTAATTTCTAATTTCTAATCAATATTTAATGACAAAATGACTAAATTTTTGAAAATTACTAAGGATGGGCTTTCTATGATTGAGGTTTTAATTGTGGTGGTGGTCATCGGTATTTTGGCAGTGATACTTTTAGGCTATTTCAATCCTCTGGAAAAAAGAGATCGGGCGGTTGATTCTCGCCGTAAATCAGATTTAGACCGCTTAGCGATTGCCATGGAAGATTATTACAGTGATTACGGTTGTTATCCTGATGAACTTCTTTGTACGCCGGCTGGCGAAGCTGCTGCCCTAAAGCCTTATTTGGGAACAATTCCTTGTGATCCGGCGACAAAAGAAAGCTACGATTATGAGCCCGAAGATACTGATTGCCCTCAGTATTATCGAATTTATACTAATTTGAAATGGGAAGATGATCCTCAAATTGCTGAGGTTGGCTGCCAGTATGGCTGTGGGACTAATTATGTTTATAATTATGGTGTTTCCAGTCCCAATGTGAGCTTGGAGGGAGCAAGTAGTTGTATCAATTGGTGCGCTTGCCAGTTAGGCAATGTTTGTAACGATGTTGACAATTCCTGTTGCGATGACCCTGATAATCCAGAAGGGTGTGATATTACTTCACCCAGGTGTTATTGTTGTCCGGAGCCAGCGAAAGTTTGGTGCGGAGATCCTGAATGCCTATAAAAATGAGAAATAAGAACGCTTTTACCCTTATCGAGCTTTTGGTAGTGGTAGCCATTATTGGTATTTTGGCGGCCGTGGGTTTAGGACAATTTCACACTGCTCAAAAACGGGGTCGTGATGCTCAGAGAAAGGAAAACTTGGCATCGATTACTAAGGCTTTAGAAATGTATTACAATGATTATGAGCAATATCCTCTGGTAAGTGGGGGTAAGATTGAAGTTGGAGGTGGTGCTATTGATTGGGGAGATGAATTTACTGATGGGAAGACTGTTTATATGAAGCGATTACCTAAAGATCCAGCCGATAATTTTCGATATTTTTATGAAACCGATACAGATCGTTCTTATTACAAGCTTTATGCTCGGATTGAGCATTCTGGGGATATTTGTTTCTCAGATGGGCCCTGTAATGCTGATGGCTATGATGCAACGGAGTGTTTGCCTGATGCTACTGATAAACGTTGTAACTATTGTGTTGCCAGCCCGAATGAGAGCTGTGAGATTGAAGATTAAGAGATTGCTACATTGCTATATTGCTGAATTGTTTTATTAACGGATTAACGAATTAATGAGTTTGAAAATTAAAAACGGTTTTACCCTTATCGAGCTCTTGGTGGTGATGGTTATTATTGGCCTTTTGGCAGGTTTGATTTTACCCAATTTTATGAGCGCGCGGGAGCGGGCGCGGGATGCACGGCGCAAATCGGATTTAGAGCAAATTCAAAAAGCTTTAGAGCTTTATAAAATGGATAAATCTCCACCAGTTTATCCGGCCAGTCTTGATTTTAACAGCGCTGCTTTTTGTGGCTCGTCGTGGTCTGGAGGAGGGAATGTTTATTTGCCAAAAGTGTCCTGTGATCCTAAGAACCCCGACGGAGGGGCTTCTGATGAATATAAGTATATTTATACTCGGAATAGCAGTGATTCTTTAAAATATACTCTGACCGCCTGTTTGGAAAATAAGTCTGACCCGGATGCGGTAACAATTGATCGTTGTCCGGATGATATAGGGATTATGCGTACGGAACCATGAGGGCTTGTATAGTGTATAAAGTATAGTGTATAGTAAAAGAACAATGAAAACCGGTAAAGAAGGCTTTACTCTACTTGAGCTTTTAATTGTCATCGCCATTATCGGTATTTTGGTAGCGATGGGGACAGTTTCTTATTCCACAGCGCAAAAAAAGGCGCGAGACGCAACGCGTAGGGGTGATATGAAGGCAATTCAAAATGCCCTGGAGCAATATTATGCTCAAAATAATGGTAATTATCCCAGTTCTTGTTCTATTTCCACTGATTATCTTCCTGCCGGAATACCTAAAGATCCTAAAACAGGGCTAAGTTACAGCCAGTCTTGTGGTATTTCTGCTTATTGTTTTTGTGCTTTACTGGAAGGCGGTAACGGCAATGCTACTAATGCTTCTTGTACCTTTGGCTCAGGGAGTTATTTTTGTGTCAAGAGTTTACAATAAAAGGGGAGATATATTGTGATCCATAAAACTTCTTCTCAGCGAGGCTTTACTTTAATTGAAGTCTTAGTCGCCGCTACTATTATTGCTGTTTTAACTTCTATTGGCGTGGTTTCTTATCAGGCGGCTAATCGGCGCGCTCGTGACGCTAAGCGCAAGGCGGATTTAGAGCAAATCCGGGCGGCTCTGGAGATGTATAAGGCAGATAGTAATTGGTATCCTAGTGGCAGTTGGATTAATGTTTCAGGGCTACCTATAACCAGCTATCTTTCTCTGATTCCTTCTCCTCCTAAGACAGGAGAAGTTTATTATTATAACGCTACTAATCTCTTAGATGGGCATTATTATGGATATTGTCTATCGTCAGATATGGAAGCTAGTGATCCGAAAGATTCTTGTACTCCCCATTCGGGCCATGAGTACGGCTTAAAGTCTCCTTAAATTTTTATTTCTCTCCCCCACTCTACTTGCGTTTTCTCCTTAGTTTCGCTACGATGATTTAGCAAGGACATAGTTTTACCTTTATGAAAATTAAACCCGGCTTTACTCTCATTGAGCTCTTGGTAACATCAGCGATTATTATGATTTTGGCTGGAGCAGGATTAGCGGCTTACAATAATTTTAATGACAAGCAGACTTTAGACGCAGCGGCAATGGAGTTGAAAAATAATTTGCGTATGGCTCGCTCTTGGGCAATGGTAGTTAAAAAGAGTTGTGATGAGACTGCTGATGGCTACCAGGTTAGTTTTAAGGCCAGTAATTACTCGATTCAAGAGAAATGCGGTGGTTCTTTAAGGGGCTCTCCGCAGATTTCTTATTATCCTTCAGGAGTAACCGGTTCTGTACCGAGTAGTTTTATTTTTAAACCCTTAACTGGTGAAACGGGGGTTGATGATATTACTATTGCCCTGACTTTGAAGTTGTTAGAGCCCAAAAAAGTAACAATTAAAACTAATGGTAAGATATGGTAGACTGCTTTAGCCGCCGTTCCGGCCAATCTTTAGTTGAGGTGGTAGTAGTTACAGGGATAGTTATGTTAATATTGGTGGCTTTGGTGGCAGGGGCAATGATAGCCGTTCGCAATTCACAGTTTTCGCGCGCCAGTACAAGAGCAATACAATTAAGCCGCGAAGCGACGGAGTGGCTGCGGGGAGAAAGAAAAAATAGTTGGAGTGAGCTTGTTAATCATAGTGGAGATTATTGTTTAGAAAGTGATCTTAACTTTGATATTTCTGTTAATGCTTCTGGTAATTGTCCAACTACATATACAATTATTGATGATCAATTTACCCGCAAAGCAGCTTTAACGAAAGAAAGTAGCGAAAAAGTAAAAATAACTGTGACCACTTCTTGGACAGACAGCAATGGTGAGCATAATGAACAGGTAATAACTTATTTGACGAAATGGTAAAAAAAACCGGTTTTACTCTTATCGAGATGCTGGTGGTAACGGCAATCTTTATGCTTTTGGGAGTGCTGTTGGTAAACTCTCTTTTTTCAATATTGAAAAGCAATACTAAAGCAGAGCTGATGAAGGAAATACGCCAAAGTGGTAGTTATGCCTTGGATGTGATGAGTAAGATGATCACTAATGGGGAAGTAGTTTCTACTTGTCCATCTTCAGGTAGCTCTATTAAGATAAAAAATCCTGATGGTGAAGAAACTACTTTTAAATGTATTGATGATCCTGCCTACATTGCTTCTGAAAGTGCCCACTTAACCAGTATTCAATCAATAAAAGTGGAAGATTGTAATGGTGTTTTTCAATGTGAAGTTATTGGTGAAAATGCTCGAAAAGTAACTATTGATTTTGTTTTAGAACAGCAAGGATCCTCGCCGCGTCCTGAAGATCAAGCTCAACAAGCATTTCAAAGAGTAATAATGGTAAGAAACGAATAGAGAAGAAATTTTTTCTTGACTTTTACTTCTTTTTCTTCTAATCTTAATATAGAGATGGATTTTATCGGTTTAGACATCGGTTCATCATTGATTAAGGTAGCCCAGGTGGCGCACCAGGGAAGCAAGTTTCGCCTATTGGCCTTAGGTAAAGTAGACACCCCTCGCCCTGGCTTAGCCTCAGAAGCAGCCAAGGACCATATTGCTGTGGCGGAAGCGATTAAAAAGCTTTTGGCAGATTTAGGAATTAAAACACGAGATGTATTGGTTGCTTTACCGGAAAGTAAAATTACTAGTCGAGTGGTCAAGATGCCCCTGATGAGTGACGAGGAACTGGTGTCTTCTTTAGAATATGAAGCAGACGCCTTTGTTCCCTTTCCTATTGGTGATGCTGTTTTGCGCCATCAATTAGTGAAACGTGATGAAAAAAAGAAGGTTTGTGAAGTGCTTTTAATAGCGGCTCCTAAGCGCTTAGTTAATAAGTACACTAATCTTTTAAAATTGGCGGGACTACACCCTTTAGCCTTAGAAACAGAAATTTTATCTTTAAATCGGGCCTTAACAACAGCAGAGAGCCCTAATATAATGATTGTTGATTTTGGTTTTCATAGTTGTAATTTCGCTATTTCTTGTCATGGAGATATTTTCTTGACGCGGTCTTTTCCTATTGCCGGTGAAACCCTGACTAAAGCCTTGGCAGCAGAATTGAAAATTGACCCTTCCCAGGCCGAAGAATACAAGAAAGCCTATGGATTGGCAGAAGAAGTTTTGGAAGGGAAAATAAAGAAAATATTAACTCCCTTGATTCAGAGTGTTACTGGGGAGATGAAAAAAGCGATTCAATATTTTGAGCAAGAAGAGAAAGAAGTGGTTAAATTAAATATTCTTGCCGGTGGTTCATCCGGTTTGCCCAATGTGGCCTCCGATATTACTGCCGCCTTAGGAATTGAAACGCAGATTGCCGACCCTTTTGCCCTATTAGAGTTTGACAAGAAAATTTTTGCCGGGTTTTTAGATGATGGTCCGATCTATTCGGTAGTAATTGGTTTGGCGAAAAGAGAAGTGTGATTGTAAATTTAAAATTGAAACATGGCGAAGGCAAAGGCAAAGGAAATTAGCTTTTTGGAGAAAGCGCGGCCAGTACAGGCGGCAGAAAAGCAAAAAATAACCAAGATAAGAAAAAATAGTATTGGCTTATTACTGATCTGGGCTTTGTTATGGGCTGGTATTTTGGGTATTTCCTTTTTTTTAAATAATCAAAATAAGTCTCTTTTAGCGGAAAAGAATCGCTTAGACCAAAATTTACTTCAACTCGAAGATAAAACCAACCGCGTATTAATTCTAAAGGAGAGATTGGGAAAGATTTTTAAGATTATTAACAAAAGACAAGATTTTGCTGACCCTTTGGATAATTTTTTTGCTTCTCTTTCCCCGGGAATTCAATTAGATAGTGTGGTAGTGGAAAACAACGAAGTTAAAGTTAGGGGCATCGGTGATGTTATGTCAATTGCCCAGTTAGCCCAGAATTATACAGATAAAAAAGGCGATTGGTTTCAAAGGGCGACCCTAACATCGTTGGATAAGGAAAAAGAAACATTAGACTTTAGTTTTGGGCTTGTAATAGAATTTTAAAATGAAAATATCGTTTAGTAAATTTAGCAAATATCAGATTTATTTTCCCTATTTGGTGACGGCGCTAATTATTTTATTTACCTTTTCTTTTTTCACTGCCCAGATTAAGAAAGTTACCGGTTTTTGGCGAGGTAATAAGATTCAAGAAGAAGAAATAGGAAAATTAAGACAGAGGATTAGTCAAATTGAATCGTTTTCCGATGATCAAATTGATGAGCAAATAAGTAATACTTTATCAGTGTTGCCGAGGATTAAGGATCCTACTTTAGTTTTTTCTGCTACTAAAGCTTTGGCTTTTGAAAGTGGTTTAATAATGGAAGAAATTGCTTTTTCCCCAGGGAAAATTACCAAGGAGACAAGTGGTAAAGTGTCGGTTGCTCTTCAGGTTCAAGGTAGTCAAGAAGATATTTTAAAAATGGTACGGCAAATTAATCAATCACAACCCTTAATGGAGCTTAAGAGCATAAACTTAGACTCTTTTCCTGATATTGCCGCTAAACTAAATATAAATATTTACTTTTCACCGGTAGTGGTGGGAGAAGTTTCTGCGAAGACCGATGTTCTTCCTACCTCTAAAGAGAAGAATACTTATAAGAAAATTGCTGATTTTAGAAAATTAGGTTCGGGTATAGTGGTTGGTGAAAGCACGTTTACCCCCAGCGATTCGACTCGCGACCCCTTTATTTATAGCGAAGAATAATCTCGAAGAGCAATACTAAAAATTAAGTGATATTTGCGCCTTTTTACCTACTTTTTGCGCTTTGACATTAAGAAGATTGCGTAGGGAGATAATTACCTTTCCCTGTTTGCCAATAATTCTTCCTCTGTCAGCCTCATCGACATCTATTAGAAAGATGGTAGTTTCCTTTTCTTCTCGCTTTTCAATTTTGACTGCCTCCGGCTTTTGAACAATATTTTGGATGAGATATTTTAGAAAAAGTTTCATTCTTACATTGTTTTTATTAATTTTCTTACCCTGTCGGTCATTTGCGCGCCATGTTTTAGCCAATAGTTGAGGCGGTCTTTTTTGATTTTGAATTCCGGTGGTTGGATTTGGGGGTTATAATAACCGATTTGGTCAACTGTTTTTCCATCCCGTTTACTGCGGGCTTCGGTAATGACTACTCGGTAAGAGTGGCGATGTTTTTTCCCTACTTGAGAAAGTCTAATTTTTAGCATAAGAATATTATATCACACGCCTATTTTTCTTTTTCAATGATATTTAATGATTCTAATGCTTTTCGAGCCGCATTTTGTTGGGCTGTTTGCTTTGTTTTGCCTTTCCCCTCCCCTATTTTTCGGTTGTTTGCCAAAACAGTAAAGACGAAAGTTTTATTATGGTCTGGGCCGCTACTTTTAATTAATCGGTAGTCGGGGGCGATTTTTCCTTTTTTTTGAATAACTTCTTGCAGCAAGCTCTTGTAGTCTTTAAGTATTGGTTCTTTAGCTATTTTTTGGATTTGAGGCAGAATGTTCTTTTTTAAGAAATCTTGAACAACCTTTATCCCTTGATCTTTGTAAATAGCTCCTATTAAAGCTTCAATGGTATTGGCTGAAAGAGAACGATTTTGATGGCCCCCTTCTTTTCTTTCGCCTCGGCTTAGGAGAAGAAAGCTTCCTAAGTCAAGTTTTTGGGCAATTTTTGCCAGTGATTCTGTACAAACTACCTTGGCGCGGAAATTAGTCAGATATCCTTCGGGGTGGTGGGGAAAACGATTAAAAATTTGGTCAGAAACCCAAAGTTCTAAAATGGCATCACCCAAAAACTCCAATCTTTCATTAGAAGATAGATTTAATTTTGAATGTTCGTTTAAGTAAGAACGATGAGTAAAGGCCCTTTTTAGCAAGGCTTTGTTTTTAAATTTTACCCCAATGGTTTTTTCTATTTTAGTGTAAGAAAACATACCTTTATTTTTTCACTATTGCTCCTAAAGCGCCGTTAATAAAGCCCGGTGAATTTTCTGAACCAAACTCTTTGGCCAGTTCTATTGCTTCGTCAATAATTACCTTAAAGGGCTCCTTTTTGTTAATTAAGAGCTCAAAAATAGCTAAGCGCAAGATGGCCAAATCAATTTTATTAATCCGATTAATGGAAAACTCTGGCGCTGCTTT
>Ga0209121_10006387_pt1 | contig 10365 bp, 11 predicted proteins | sample Cruoilmetagenom3_FD_187292 | JGI IMG/M metagenome (GOLD analysis project Ga0209121, IMG submission 187292) | Oil polluted marine microbial communities from Coal Oil Point, Santa Barbara, California, USA - Sample 3 (SPAdes) (version 2) | ecosystem: Environmental > Aquatic > Marine > Oil seeps ...
ATGACAATGCTTTGATTCCCATGAGTTTTTCCCACTATATTATGCATAATACTAAGTTATTATATACAGCGATTACAAGAGCTAAAAGTATGTGTTATATAGTTGGAGAAGAAGATGCATTTAAAGGTGCTTGTAAAAGGATTGAGACTACCAAAAGGGAATCTGTCATAAATGATCTCTTAACTTGAGTGTTTAACATTTTCAAAAGCTACTTTTGAGTAATATATCTAAAATTTTATTGAGGATTTTATTAGAATGATAACTTGGATGCAAAGACACAAAAGATGGTTAGTAATTACAATTTGGATAAGTACAATAGCATTCGTGGGTGCTGGCTTCGTTGGTTGGGGTTCATATGATTATGGAAACTCTTCTGGTTCAGTTGCTGTTGTTGGTGATAGAAAAATAAGTGTTGAAGAGTATCAACGGGAATATTCATCACTATACAATCAATATTCACAAATTTTTGGAAATCAATTTAATCAAGAGATGGCTCAAAAGATGAAACTTCATGAATCTGCTATTAATTTAGCAATTCAAAAAAATCTTATTTTATCTTATGCGGATGATTTAGGCTTAAATGTAACAGATGAAGATATCGCAAAAGAGTTAATTCAAACACCTGCTTTTATAAAAGATGGAAAATTTGATAAAGAGCTTTACATAAGAGTTTTAACTCAAAATGGAACAAATGCTGTTAAATATGAAAAATCTTTAAAAAGAGATTTACTTTTACAAAAAGTTGAATCATTATTTAACGTAACACCATTGGATAATGAAGTTACAAACTTATCAAAACTATTATTTGCACAAGATGAAGTATCAATTAAAATCCTAGACCCAAAATCTATTAAAATAGTTACAAATGACAAAATTTTAAAAGAGTATTGGGAAACTAACAAAATAAAATATATGTCAAGTAACTCTTATGAACTTGCAATTTCTAAACTTCCTTTAGAAATTATAACTCCAAGTGCTGAAGAGTTAAAAGATCATTACTCAAAGTTTAAAACTGATTATAAAAAAGAAGATGGAAAGTTAAAAAGCTTTGAAGAAGCAAAAGATGACATGATAAAAGTTTTAAGTCTTAAAGCATCTAAAAAAGATGCATTGAAAAAATACTTAGCACTTAAAAAAGATGAGATGAGATTTGATGCAACAACAACTATTTATGAAGATGAATTACCATTTTCAAAAGAGAGTATCGATGAGATAAAAACTTCAGCTTTAAATAGTGTGTTAAAACCTTTTGAATCTACTGATGGATATACAATTGTTAAAGTACTTAAAAAGATTGATCCTAAACCTTTATCTTACGAATTAGCAAAAGAGATGGTTAAAGTTGATTATGAAGATGTAGAAAAAACTAAAAAATTAAATCTTCTAGCTACAAATGAGTTAAAAAACTTCAAAGGTGAGAATCTTGGGTTTGTTAGTAGAACATCAGCTGGTAAAGTAAAAGGTTTAAATATAAATGAGGCTTATGCCTTTTTAAATAAACTTTTTATAACAAAAGAAAAAGAGGGAAGAATTGATATTGGAGATAAAGTAGTACTTTATAAAATAAGTGCAAGCAAATTAGGAAGTGCTACTAAAGCTGAAGAACAATCAGTTAGAGATATTTTATTAAAACTTCAAAAAGCTGAACTTATGACTAATTTAGTAAAAAATCTTGAAAATAGATATGAAGTTACTTCATCTTTAGATCACAAGGAGTAAAAATTGAGTAATACTCTTCTAGCAATAGATATTGGGTCTACTGACGTTACAGCTATAATTGCTAAAAATGATTTAGATTATAAAATTAATATCTTAGGTACGGGTGTTGAAAATAGTGATGGAATTAATAAGGGGCTTATTACAAATATTGAATTAGCCTCAAAATCTATACAAAATGCTGTACTAAAAGCAAGAAGAAGTACTTCTGAACCAATAGAGTCAACGATTGTATCAATATCTGGTTCTTATACAAAGGGTATCAGAAGTATGGGAAGTGTGAATGTTCCAAATGGAATAATTACTGAACATGAGATAAATCAAGTTATGCAAATGGCTTTATACAATGCAACTATTGTCCCTGAGTATGAAGTTGTACATGTTATTCCAATTTTCTTTAAAGTTGATGATTCAGCGGACGTTGATAATCCTTTAAATATGAATGGAGCAAGACTTGAAGTATCTGTTTATATAGTAACTGCAAAAAGAACTGCTCTAACTAACTTAAAATCTGCCTTTAAAGAATCAAATATAGAGATTACAAACTTTGTTTTAAATGGATATGCAACTGCAATATCAGTTCTAGATGAACAACAAAATAAGTTTGGAAGTTTAGTAATTAATATAGGAAGTACAACAACTGAATTTGTCTGTTATAAAGGTGGTTCTTTATTGTATACTGATTTTATACCAGTAGGTTCAAATCATATTACAAATGATTTATCTGTAATGCTTCACACACCTCACAATGCAGCAGAACTTATTAAAATCAAATATGGAAGTCTGCTTGCTAATAATAGTGCTGAAGATGATGAGTTAACGATAAAGAAGATAAAAATTCCTAGAATTGGCGATGAACAAGTAACAGAAGAGATATCTTTAGTAGATATAAGAAATATTATACATGCAAGAGTGGAAGAGATTTTATTACTTATAAAATCAAAACTAAATAGAAGTGGTATTGCTGATAATTTAGATGCTGGTATTGTAATAACTGGTGGAATGAGTAAATTAAAGGGAATAAAAGAGTTAGCCACTTTAGTTTTTGAAAACCAACCTGTAAAAATTGCCAATCCAAAAAATATAAAAAATGGATATATGAATTTTGATGATCCAACTATGTCAACTATTGTGGGACTTCTTTTTTATTCACTTGATAAAAATAGAAATTTTGAACTAGATTCAAATAAAAAATTAAGAAGAAAAGTAATAGAGCAAAGAAGAGTTATTCAAAAAGAAGAGATAAAAGAGATACAAAGAGCTAAACAACAACCAAATGATAAAACAAATATTGATATAAAACTTAAATCTGAAGATCCTACTCAATTACCTAAAATATCAAAAAATGATAAAAGCAAGGGAATGGCTAGATTTTGGAATAAAGTTTCGGAGTGGTTTTAATGGATAATGGATTATTTAAAGTGGACGATATTACAGTTGAAATGCCAAACAAGACTTTATCAGATAATGTAGCAAAAATTACTGTTGTTGGTGTAGGTGGTGGTGGTTGTAATATGGTCAACCACATGATTCAAGAGGGTACAAGAAGAATTGATTTAATTGCTGCAAATACAGACTTACAAGTTCTTAATATCTCAAGAGCTCCTAAAAAGATACAGTTGGGTGCAAAACTAACAAAAGGTCTTGGGGCTGGAATGAAACCAGAAGTTGGCAGAGATTCTGCAATAGAGAGTTATGAAGAGATAAAAAGCACTTTAACTGGTGCTGATATTGTTTTTATTGCTGCTGGTCTTGGTGGAGGTACTGGAACCGGTGCTGCTGCTATAATTGCAAAAGCTGCCAAAGAGATAGGGGCTTTAACTGTATCCGTTGTAACTAAACCTTTTACTTGGGAAGGTAAAAAAAGAGCAGGATTAGCAAATCTTGGTCTTGAAGAGATAAAAAAAGTAAGTGACTCTATAATTGTAGTACCAAATGATAGACTTTTAGATATTGTGGATAAAGATATTGGTATGAAAGATGCCTTTAAAATTATTGATAATATTTTATATCAAGCAGTAAATGGGATGAGTGAAGTAATTCTAAATCCTGGTAATAGTGATATTAATACTGACTTTGCAGATGTTAAGACTATTATGCAACACAAAGGTATGGCACTTATGGGAATAGGGCGTGCAAAAGGTGAAGATGCAGCTATTTTAGCATTGGAATCTGCAACCAATTCTCCATTGTTGGATAAAATGTCATTAAGTGGAGCAAAAGGGATTTTAATCCACTTTAATATCCATCCTCAAATCTCTATGTTTGCAATTAATAATGTTATGGAAAAAATTCATGAAACTATTGATTCAAATGCAGAGATTATTTTTGGTACAACATCCGATGATTCACTACAAAAAGATGAAGTAAAAATCACAATAGTTGCAACTGGTTTTGAATCTAAACCAGAACCAAAGCTAAATGAATCGGAATCTGCTGAGGGAACAAAACAAAATGTAGTTGTGGATAAGGATAATTATTTAGATATCCCTCCATTGATGAGAGACTACGTAGTTCAATATCATTTATAAGAGTAGAATTTTCTACTCTTCAAAGATAACAATGTCATAGGAGCTTTTTTAATAACTAAAGCTTTAGATGATGGTACAACACCAAATTTATCCACTTCCCTTAGTCTTGTTTTATACTTCTCAACATTTTCTTCAAGATTTTTTATTTTTTTATTTAATTGAAGGATTAAATCAACTCCCGCAAGATTTATTCCCAACTCCCTAGTAAGTCTTAATACATACTTTATATGGTCTATATCCTTTTGTGAATATAAACGAATTTTTCCATTTGTTCGAGAGGGCGTTATTAACCCCTCCCTTTCGTATTGCCTTAAAGTTTGCGGATGTATTTCAAGAATTTGTGCAACTACTGAAATTAAATAAACGGGTTCGGTGTAAGAATTCTTATCCATAATTTTCCTTTTAGATAGTTTCTGGTAATTTTTCTTTCATTAGATTAATTAAATCTTCATCTAAATCTTCAATTTTTGGTAATACTATATTTGCTTTTAAATATAAATCACCTTTTACTCCAGCTTTTCTATTTAATATTCCTAACTCTTTTACTCTAAATCTTTGGTGTTGTTTTGTATTTTGTGGTACTTTTAACGTTATAGTTTTATGTACTGTTTTTATTTCAACTTTTCCACCAAAAAGTGCTACTTTTAAAGGAATATCAAAAAATTTAGTTAAAGTATCTCCATCAAGGCTATATTCCGGACTAGGGGCTACATTAATTTTTATAATTAAGTCGCCTCTTTTACCATTGTATGATTTACCTTTACCTTTTGCTCTGATCTTTTGACCATCTCTAATACCTTCTGGTATCTTAATATCAAAAGAGTCGTTGTTGAAAGATATTTGTTGTTTTCCTCCAAGAATAGAGACATCAAAGGCAATGGTAATTTGTGCATTCATATCTAAATCTGGCTCACTGTATCCGCCAAAACCTTGATTTGAAAAACCACTATTACTAAATCCTCCACCGCCGAAGCCTCCACCGCCTCCAAACATTTGTCTTAATATTTCATCTAAATCACCATTTCCACCTTGCCCTTGTGCAAAATCATGGAAATTTTGACCACCAAACATTGAATCACCATGATGATCGTATTGCTCTTTTTTCTCTTTATCTGATAATACTTCATAAGCTGCATTTATCTCTTTAAATTTCTCTTCTGCATCTTTATCTTTATTTACATCAGGATGATATTTTCTTGCTAATTTTCTGTATGCTTTTTTTATTTCATCACTTGAGGCACTATCACTCACCTCTAAGGTTTCATATAAACTTTTTGCCATAAAAACTCCATATAATATATAATTTTTATAGCAATTATATCACAAACTTGAGTCGTAGTCAATCAAGGTATGAAAAAAAATAGCAAAAAAATAGATTAATTGCTAAAAAAGTTAATATATACTAAAATCATTGGATGAATAAAAATATATTTGAAAAAGATGAATGGACTCAAGAGGAGTACCTAAAACACAGTGAAGAGCTCAAAAAAGATGGTATTGATGTGGTCTTTGTTGATACTGTATTAAAACCAATTGATAATGTTAAATGCACAACTTATAACCCTTATGAGATGAGTTTAATGCCCAAAGATAAAACAGTTTTCCTTTTTTATTGTGATACTGGCAAAACTACAAAAGAGAGATTGAATTTTTATAGAAGTAAATTAGATGGATATAAGTGTATAAGTCTACATGGTGGTAGGGGATATTGGCGACCAAATTTTAGATTGTTGAAGAAATAATAAGAGATGAAAAATTATGATTATGTAGTAATTGGTGCTGGCATTGCAGGATGTAGTGTAGCACACTTTTTAAAAGAAGATAAAGTTCTTTTATTGGATAGATTTGATGATGTTGCTCAATTTGCTTCAGGTGCTGCTGGGGGATTTTTATCTCCATTACTTGGAAAACCAAATAAATTTAAAGAGTTAATTACCACTTCATTAAAGTTTGCCATTGATTTTTATAAAGAAATTGATGAAGAATTAATTGTGCAAAAAGGTGTCTTAAGAGTTCCAAAAGATGATGAAGATAGATTGAAATTTGATGTTTATAAAAACTTTTTTGATTTTGAGTGTGAAGAGAAAGAGGAGGGCTTTTTCTTTAAAATAGGCTCTCAAGTATTCTCATATGATATGTGTAAAAAGATGACTTCAGATATAGAAAAAATATTTAATTATGATGTAAAACATATATTTAAAGAAGAAGAATTTTGGATTATTAATGATGAGATAAGAACTAAAAATCTTATTTTTACAACAGGTGCTGACATCTCTTTGATAAATGAGGAGTATTTTAATATTAGAGCTGTTTGGGGACAAAGAATAGATATATCTACTACAAGTTGTATAGAGTTTAATTACCATAAAGAGTGTTCAATCTCAACTTCATACGATAAACTCTCAAATGATTTGTATAAAGTATCAGTAGGTGCTACACATCATAGGTTTGATAATGATTTAGAAAGAAAATATGAAGTATTTAAAGACCCAAGTTTGTTAAATCTTGAACAAATTGGTTATACAGAAGATTTATACAAAAAGGATACTTCTGAACTTTTAGTAAAAGCTAATGATATTTTGCAACTAAATGATGTAAAAGTGTTAAAAACTTACTTTGGACCAAGGGCTTCTAGCTTTGATTATTTTCCTATTGTTGGAAATATAATAAACTCTAAAGAGACATTAAATATGTTTCCATACTTAAAAAATGGAACACCAGTAAAAAATGATAGATTCTCTAGATATGATAATCTATATGTCTTAAATGGTGTGGGTGGTAGAGGTTATGTTCTATCTCCATATTTGGCAAAAAGATTGGTTGATTTTATTAAAGATGGTATTCCATTAGATGAAGAGATTACTTCTGATAGATTATTTAAAAAATGGGTTAGACGACAAAATTGATAATCTCTATTAATCTTTTATTTATATTATATTGTTAGACTTTCTTAACTTTATTAAAAGGAAAAAAATTGTTAAAAAATATTTTAAAAATTGTGTTTTTGGGAATTGTTGGTTTTGGATTACTTACTTATCTAACAGCTGAAGAACCAAAAAATATGAAAAAAAGTTCAGTTACAAATGGTGAATTAAATGTGGTAAATATTCCAAAAAGTTTGGAATTGGTTGGAAGTGAAAAATTAGTTTCATCTGATGAGTTATTTAAAAAGGGTGAAAAAACTCTTTTAATTGTGGGGAATCATGACTCTTTATCAGTTGTGAAAGATTTAAAAAAATATTTTGAGATAAATATGCCATATGTTATGGTTGCAAATATTTCAAATGCACCTTGGTTTATCAAAAAATGGGCAATACCTGGAAAACTTGAAGAGTTAAACAAAGATTCTAATGTTCCTATGATATATGATTATGATGGTTCTATGGTGAACTCACTAAATCAACTTGATACTACTAAAACAGCTTATTTTGCTTATATGATTGATGAGAATGGAAATATTTCAAATATCTATAATGGAAAAGTAAAAGAAGATGCAATGGAAGGTTCAATGACTGAAGAAGAGAAAAAAGCTTCTTTAGAACCTTTAGTTAACCTACTAAACTAATTATAAAGAGCTTTGGCTCTTTATAATCTACAAAACTAAATAAGACAAATTTTGTCTTAAATAAAAAACTAATTTAAACTTCTAATTACTTTTTAATCAATTCGCTGTATTATTATGTATGAATAATATTTTTTTAAAGGATTAAAAATGAAACACGAATTAATGAAACTACCTTATGCTATGGATGCCTTAGAACCACAAATGTCAAAAGAGACATTAGAGTTCCATTACGGAAAACATCATCAAACATATGTAAATAATTTAAATAATTTAATAGTTGGAACAAAGTTTGAGGATGCTTCTTTAGAAGAGATTGTAAAAGGTTCTGAAGGTGGTCTTTTTAATAATTCTGCACAAGTATTTAACCATAATTTCTTTTGGAATAGTTTAACTCCAGGTGGTTCTACAATTTCAAGTGATGTTGAAGCTGCTTTAGTTGAAGCTTTTGGAAGCGTTGAAGAATTTAAAACTCAATTTGCTAACAAAGCTATAACACAGTTTGGTTCAGGATGGGCTTGGTTAGTAAAAGATACAAGTGGTAAATTGTCAATTGTAAGTACTTCAAATGCCGGAACACCTCTAACTGATGGTTTAACTCCAATTCTTACATGTGATGTGTGGGAACATGCATATTATATTGACACAAGAAATGCTAGACCTGCTTATTTAGAAAACTTCTGGAAACTAGTTAATTGGGATTTTGTAGCACAAAATCTTAAATAATTAGAATAAAAAACTTCTTTAAAGGGTCATATTTTATGGCCCTTTTTTAATATCTATCAAAATTTACATAGGTAAAAAAATGAATAATATTACAAAACAAGACTCAATACGTGGTGCCTTTTTTGCATCAATCGTTGCTGATGCTTTATGTTTAGGTAGTCATTATGAATATGATGCAAAAAAAATATATAAAGCATATGGTGAAAAACCCATAGAAAAATTTATGAGCCCCGGTGAAATGATGGGTGGAATGACACATGGAATAGGGTGGGGTGAACAAAATTATCATCCAGGAAAAAGTGCTGGTGGAACAACTGATTATGGTGATTATAATATTCTTATACTAGAATATCTAGCCAAAATATCAAATCCTCCACAACCTTTTGATGTGGCAGCTATTATTCCCCATTGGATGAATAGGTTAGAGCATAGTTGGGGTTCTTGGATTTGTACTATGACAAGGGAGACTTTTGCCCAAGTGCAAAAAGGCATAAGAGTTGAAGACCTAGGTGGTTATTCAAATGCTACAGCCATTAGACATGTGGCCGCACATGCTTTTTATGATGATGAAGAAGTTTTAGTAGATGTTGCAAAAAAAGCTATGTTTACCCATAGGGAAACCCATGCTTTAGGTGGTGCAGAGTTTTTTGCAAGGGTTACAAATAGAGTTATTAATAAAGTTGAACCAAGAGTTGCCATTGAAGAAGTTGGAAAACTAATGGGTGGCTTTTATGAAGATAAAGTTAATCAAGCAATTGCAAAATATGAAGAGGAATCAAATCCTGAGTCTGATTTATCAAAAGAGCAATTTAGTGATGATTTAGCTCTTACTTCTATGGCAAAACTTTGGGATGTGGGAAGAAGTGAGCCTATAAAAGTAGGGAAAGCTAGTCCAACTGAGGGAACTATGCCTGGAAGTATCTATTTTATATTAAAATATGCTAACAAAGAAGATGGACTTAAAAAAGCACTTCAAGCTAATGCAATGGTTGGTGGAGATAATGCTTCAAGGGGTATAATGATTGGTATGGTTCTTGGAGCTTATTTTGGAGTTGAGGCTATTCCAAAAGAGTGGAAAGAGAGTTTAGACCAATGGGATTATTGTGAAGAGTTATTAAATAAACTTCCACTTTTAAAGTAATACAGAGAATAAAGATTCTCTGTATTTTAATCTTTAAGCCATTCAAAGGCTTCTATTTCATTTTCAAAGTTTTTAATTTCACCTTGCATAAACCAAGAGGCAATTTTAGCGCTAACTTTTATCCATGTTTTACTATTGATTATGGCAACTTTCTCAAACTCATTACCATGTTTTAGTCCAATTTTCAAATCATCCCAAGCAGCTTCAAGTTCCCAACCATCAAGTTTTGTACAATCAACAATAGCTCTAATTTTAGGATTTGTAACCCCTTCAAGGGCAGAATCAATCATTGGTATAATAGTCTCATAATCTTCGTGAGTAAGTCTTCCTACTGCTTTAATTGTAAGAAAAAGATTATTATTAACTTTTTGAATACCAACTGTTAGTTCGTGTTTTTGAGTTTTCATAGTCCACTCCTTTTATAAAAGTTTTATTTTTATAATTTTACTCCAATTTTTTAAATTAGAAAATAAAAGAGAGAATAGATATATAATTTATAACTCTTACTTATTAGTAGCTACATTAAATTTACCAACAGCACAAGAGACAAAACTTTTTGCTGTCGTAGTAGCTTTTTCAAAGCCACTAAGCTCATCTGTTACTAAAGGGTAACCCAATCCTCTAAGTTTTACTTTTAAAGCCTCTTCTTGGCTCTCAGGTATATCTAAAGTGATTTTTCTTGGATGAAC
>Ga0209121_10006388_pt1 | contig 10365 bp, 10 predicted proteins | sample Cruoilmetagenom3_FD_187292 | JGI IMG/M metagenome (GOLD analysis project Ga0209121, IMG submission 187292) | Oil polluted marine microbial communities from Coal Oil Point, Santa Barbara, California, USA - Sample 3 (SPAdes) (version 2) | ecosystem: Environmental > Aquatic > Marine > Oil seeps ...
TTCAATCGGGACACTCATTGCCGGAACGAATATTGTTAAAAACCTCTTCTGAGGTAATTCTCTAGTTCACACAAATCATCTTTTTGTTAAGCACGAAGCTATGGCTAGCCTCCACATAACCGTGGGCGCATTGTGAGTTAACCTTCGTCATAGTCAGCATACTGTGGTGGTGCCTCACCCTGGCCCGCTATTATGCGAGGGTACTTTCCTTGTGGTTCCTGATCCTTGATATCAAGCAGTAAAATCGAGTGCCACCACTCATCTCCGAAATCAAACAAGTAGAGAAACTTCTTATTTACTGATAGACCCAGTGAATCTATCCCTGTGCGCTTGGCATTCTTGACATTTCTTTCTGGATCAGGGAGCCCATACTCTGCCGAATTATCCCACGGCTTATTGTTCAAGAAAAAAGCATAAAGGTGCTCGTCGTAACGCTCATATGCTTTGAAGGTGGCTTTGTGCAAATCATGGAGACTCTGACTCCCTTTTATCTCAATCTTGCGCCACACTTTTGAAGACTTTTTGAGGCTGACTTTGAAAGTGTAAATTCTCACCAGGCTTTCTCTTGATGGTTGCCGTTTTTCATCACTGGATTCAAAAGCCTGGATAAACGCCTCAGGAACATCAAGGGATCTGGACTGGTCTTGACGTATTGTCTGCTCACTACGGCATATGGAGATGAGCCAGCTGATAGCACCCTTTGCCTTGACCCATCCGGGGCCAAACTCGGCAGCATAGGCGATTGCCTCGCTCACATCACCAAACCCCACACGATCTGGCAGATGCTTGGGCAGTCTTTTCTCGCCGAGGAGATAGGGGATGACGTGGCGGTTATGCTCCAGGGCTTCCAGGAGTCGCTTTCTAGCTTCTGAACTGTTGCCTTGCTGAAGGAAAACAACTAGTGCGTAGGTATAGAGCCAGTCCGCAGTAGGTTCATCATACTTATCCAACAACTCCTGTAAGGCATTGATCTGGCCCAGTTCAAGCAGGCATGACGCCAATATATAACGGATTCCCTGATTGTCATTAGGATTTAGCCTGAGCATTTCCTGGTAGTGCCCCACAGCCTCCTTGTGTTTTCCGAGTTCCCACAGGCATCGAGCAAGACCATCACGGGCACGCATGTACGGGCGTGTTTCTATCATACCCCAGAAGTGCCCGACTGCCTTCTGAAAAACCTTCTCTCCCAGGGCACGCTCGCCTGCCTTCACTCCAGCGGTATAAAGAGAAAGCGCTTCCTGCACGTTTTGTGCTTTTTCTTCAGCTAGCAGCACATAGGCATCGGCACAGTCGGGAGATACTTTCAAGGCCTGATTTACGAGCTTGAGCCTTGTTTTTCCTGACTTCTCAAGTGCTTCAAAGACTAAGCTTTGTGCCTTTTCCAGCGGCGTCTCTGGTATCCACTGAGGCGCCTTACCGTTTTTCATCACACGGCCAAGATGCTGGTTTATTTCATCAGCAGAATCTAACCCTTGCTCACTAACTAATTGTTCGACTCCGAGCAAGCTCCGCTCCATTAGCCGGGGATCAAAGAGGGGGAGCTGCTGCGTCTGCTGGATATTCTGCCCGCAGCACTTCTTGTACTTCTTGCCGCTGCCGCAAGGGCAGGGGTCATTACGCCCAACCTTTCCCCTCATTGTCGGCGCAGCCTTTGACGATAGCATGCGCAGCGAATCGAGTATACCCTGCATCCGGTCAGCCCATGCGGTTTCGCCCGTCTCCCTGCCCAGATTGATAACCTTCTCGTAGACGAAGTACAAGTCTTCCCTACTCTCAGGTGAATCCGGGAGTTTCTTGGCCACTTCCAACGCCCGCGTATAGTAGTCCCTGGCCTTGTCAAAGTCCTTTTCTCCGTGCAATAAGAAACAGTCTCCGGCGTGAACGGGAAACCAGATAACATCGGGATTACGTTCCATTATCTCACGATAACACGCTTCTCCTTCCTCCCCCCGCTTGAGGGCAAACAGGCTTTGAGCCTTGAAATCAAGAAAGGCGTCATCCTCAAAGACCTGACTCAGAATTTCCCCCAGTTCTATAACCTTTTCATCTTCGGAGCGTAGCTGGAGCAGCATCAGATGAGCACCAAGAAAGGCGCCAATGTCCTGTAAGATAGATTCCTGCAGTTGCTCGTAGAAGTCGTTCTTCAGGCGGTATCCGTCGGGAGACTCCTCAACGATATGCCGGTAAATAAGGTCGAAAGTCTCGGCGCTGAGCTGAACAACTTTCCGCACCTTCCCCTTTTCCTCTGCCTCGGCCATTGCTTCGATATTGTTGTCAATCAGGTCCGCCACATGCTCGACGGCTAAATTGTCCGGTAGCAGACGCTTCCACAGCACCTCACACGCAATCCAGATGAAGTCCTCGTCGACATCGGAAGAGGAGGCTTCAGGGTAATATTCTTCATCAGCCATGTCTTCGCAGGAAACATAGCGCTTCGCTTTGCTGGCAAATTCCCCGATGTCAAAACCTGGCACAAGAGACTTCATTTTGGCCTCGATTTCTTCAGTGGTCATCCCTTCCACCATTTCGGGTTCCCAGCGGAACTCGTTCGTTGCCATTTCATCCTCCTGCGTCAACCGCTCTCTCCTGTACATATCTTTTGGAATGATCAAGCCCTCCTCGGTCGTCGTGAGCTGGTTCAGGGGATTCTGGTCTTGAACATTTCGGGTAGTGAATTCAGGGTTGAAGAAATCTATCCGAAACATCTTCGAGATTTCACCGGCTTTGTTGCCAACGGTGCTCTTTTTGTTGTTGAAAAAGGAGCATAGTAACTCCAGAGTCATGCCTTCTTCATATTTGAAGTTGGCACGGCAAAAAGACCAGATTACGGTTGCAGCCCAGATATCAGGTCTGGTTCTTGTTATGTCCAACTTCTGCTTACGTGCCAGTTTTTCCCAAATGTGGAGGCAGATAGCCTCCTCTTCCTCTGACAGGTTCTTTTGAGAAAAAGACGTTATAAGGTTTTTGACTTCTTCTATTACTTCTTTCTTATCCTTCATTTCCACCCCCGATTTCAATCTGTCTTAGTCGGGCTTCCCAGCACTCTCACCATCATACCCCCATTTACTGGATTAGAAGGGAATGTCATCATCCTGCGCTTCATCACCGGTGACTTGACCGCTTCTATCTTCAGACATTGAGGAATCCCGCCTGTCAAGGAAGGTCACTCGCTCTGCAATTACCTCAGTCCGGTAGCGCTTTTGTCCACTCTGGTCGTCCCAGGTGCGAGTCTGCAGCCTTCCTTCGGCATAGACAAGCCGTCCCTTGTTCAAAAATTGATTGCATTGCTCCGCCAGCTTACCCCAGGCAACCACGCTGAACCACTCTGTCTCTTGTCTGCGCTCGCCGTCCGGCGTAGTGTAGATTCGATTGGTGGCAACTCGAAACGAGGTCACCGGCTTACCGTCAGGCGTAAAGCGCATCTCCGGCTCGCCGCCCACATTGCCAATAATCATTACCTTGTTTAAACTCGCCATCGTCCAACTCCAATCTATAATCAGTCTTCTGAATCCAATCTACGGAAGGTTATCACTTTGTTTGCGACGCTGCACTTGGTAGGCGGCGTACTCCGCCCGTGCCTCAGAGTCATTCCTCAAACCACGCTTCAAGCAGAATTCCTGAAGATCCTCCACATCGACGAGTATTTCTATCGGTTCAAGCCCTTGCTGCCGGATGGTAGCAATAGCATCTTGCTTCCCAGCCTGCCATTCCTCCCAGGAACTCTCCAGCTCATCCCGGTCGTCTGCAACTTCTAACAGCTTTCCCCACTGCTCCCTTGCGCATGTAGCCATAGCGATCACTCCCCCCGATTTGCCAGGCTTCGCTATTGTCTGTCTTGGCGTTCCCATATGGAAGACGGAGGTCTTAACATTGGGTTGCCTGCCATGCCAGAAGTGGCAATAGGGACACTCTTGCCCCGATGGAAAATCCAAGCCTTCTTCGTGAGGGCAGCCAATTATACCCTCGGTTACCACCACACTCCTGGCTCGGTGAGCAGCAATGAAATCGCTAATTTGCTGCTGAATCCCCGCATCGCGAGCCACATTCTGTCCCCACCACCGTTTAAGCTCAGCCGGTTCCTTTCGCCACTTCGTCACTATGCCTACTGTCACCTTGGTTGGCGTCCTGTCATCAGGACCGTAGTAAGCCACCGTAGCTACCGGTAACCTGACCTGTTCTCTTCCTTTATGCTTCTTACTCATCTCAAAAACACATCCGTCTCATCACATTTCTTGAGACGATCCGAGCTACAGAGCCGGCTTGAGCTATCTACTGCCTGAGCCTCCACCACCATTACCACCTTGCCCATTCCCACCTCCATGAACACCTCTGCCATCTTCCGGCTGATTCCACTGAGGTAGTATGCTATCTTGTTCATTATTGAAAAGGCTAACGAGGAAATAGGCTATTACAGTAATAGCTACCACGCCTATTATTATCAGCAGTCTACGCATTAGCTTACCCCTTCCCTTGGGAGTTTGTCCAGCCTATTACGTCCTCCAGAACTCGGTGTAGCCTGTGGAGTGTGATGTTGCCATAGAGTTGAAACTGTCTCCAGATAGGAGGCTGCCTTTCTTTGAGCGTAACCTTTAATTGGTATACGGTTTCGTTCACTTGTCCGACTATAAGCCCCCTTTTTCCCGTGACATACCTAACTGCGCGCCTACTCCGAGAATGGTGTAATAGCCTTAGAGAGCGCCCGGACAAGCGAATCAGCTTGCTTTTTCAGGTCATTTTCTCTTTCAAGAAGCTCACCAAACCTCCGGTCCTGGACATAGTGTTCGCCGAGTCGAGTAGTTAGCTCCTGGCAAGCAATCATCGCCTGAGTTGAGCCGACGGCAATCGCCCATCCAGACCGCTCCCTGGGGGCAAGGTACGCGTGGTAGACATCAATCGGTACCGGCTCAAGTTCAGGTGACTTCGCGGTATTGTAGTTTTCCAGAGCAAACCGCCAAAGGTAAAACGGAACATCTATCAGGTAACCATGCCCCACGTCGGTCTCGCTACCCATCCTGAGTCCTGACACCCTTTCAGCTTCAGCCCATATTTCCTGGCATATGGCTTGACAGTCATCGATGAACTCTGCAACATGCCCTTTGAATTGCTCGAAGGTTACGAAATCAGGAAAGCTACTTTTCATCCGTTCAATCATGACCGTGCAACCCCTGTCATTTTCTATCCTGAAGCCAATAACCTTCGACCCACCCAGGTAAGGGATGACATCCAGCGTATATTTGAACTCCGCTCTTCTCAGCCCCTGGAATGCCCAGGGATTGCCGGGGAACTGCCAGACAGCATAATTGTCTCGAATGTCAAAATCTTCTATGTCATGTTTAAGTCTGGCCGCCAAATCTTCGTGCTCCTCTCCTATTAGAACCCGCAGCCGGCCTTTACTTTTATCGATAACTGGACCCTCTAACTCCGCTTTATCCGGTCGCAGGGGAGACAGTTCTTGCCACCGCTCCTGCAACCCGTCCGGTAGTTGCTTCACTTGCGCCGGAGTTAACCGTGGAAACTCTTCGACTACCCGGTTGACTGTATCCCAGCTGGGTACTACCCCGTCAGGCCCCGCGACCAACTCCTGGCGAATTCTATCTATAGGTGTTTCCTTCAGGTAACGCAGCTCCCAAATCTTAACCTTGTCAGGCCAATCTTGTTTCGTAGCCATTTCGTAGCCTCGCGAGAAAACGTGAAAAAAGTGAGAGGAGTCGAGAGAAATGTTGGAGACAACCCTGGAAGAACTTCATACACTAATTATAGCGGATTAAACGACCAATAGAAATTGGAAAGCAGAAAGGGATAGCCAATGGCAGAAAGCATGACCTACCCTGAAGGGGTTGAAATAAAGATTGCCCGCATAAGAGCCGGCTTACGCCAATATGAAGTCGCTAAGAGTGTCGGCATACTTCCCAACAGGCTATCCGAAATTGAATCGGGAAGGCGGCGACCATCCCCGGAGCTTCTTCGGCGCATTCTCCAGGTGATAAAGAGCAATAACGATGGCCAGACAGAGACAAAAACTTAGGACTACCGCATCAACCAATGTGGTAGTCGACATCAAACCCGGGCCGGCCTCACCAGCCCAGAAGCAGGCGTGGAAACGCTTCTGGCGGAAGCTCATATCAGAGGTGAAAGCCGATGAGCCATCGCGTCAGGCTTGTATTAGCGATGCGAACAGTGACCTTGAGGAGAAGATGACGGGTGAAGGAGAGTAACGCGTGACGGGTATCCGTCCAATAAAAGAAAGCCCCCATCGGGTAGGACTGGGGACTTTGGAGAAATGAAGCAAAAGGACTGAGCAGTGCAGCACGCTACTTGTACAAGTGATGATAGTGGCAATCAAGATAGAAGTCAAGAAAAGTCTGGGGTTGCCTCCAAAGGGTACCCTGAGGATACCAGGCTCTTTCTCACAACCCTTTTTGGTGAATTCACTGATTGCTACGTTGAGTTACGTCTGCTTCGCAAAGGAAACGACCCAATCCAGTTATTTTATCCCTCAGTGGATAAAATTCAGTGGGGCTTAATCAAACAGAAAAACGTAGAAGGGTACGGCTGCTATTTCGGCGTTTGTCTCCGAAAAACGCCGAACGGTAATAAATCTTCTGTAGCTTCAATCCCGGCATTATGGGCTGACCTGGATGGCAAGAATTTTAGAGGAGGTAAGCCGGAAGCGTTAGCCCAGCTTCAGAGACTACCACCATACCTTTACCCGTCAATAATCGTCGACAGTGGACATGGCTATCACCCATACTGGTTGCTGCGAGAAGCCGAAACAATTGAGTCGAACGAAGAGATTTTGAAGCTGGAAGCCTATATGAAGGGGCTTGCCCATACTCTTGGCGGCGATTCTACCTCGGACCTGGGACGAGTTCTTCGCCTTCCCGGTTTATTGAATCAAAAGGACTCAAATGATCCGTGTCTCTGCCATATCATCCACTACAAACCTGAGCGTCGGTTTACCCCCTTAGATTTTGATGACTATCAGGCGGAAATTCCAAAAGTAACTCCTGAGGCTAAACCGCGAGGGCTCGATGAAACCAGGAAACGGTCCGACGAATTTAACAACCTGGCCATCGAAAAAATGCTAGAGAGCTGCGCCTTCATCCAGCACTGCCGGGACAATGTTGTATCCCTGTCAGAGCCCTGGTGGTGGAGTATGATTCACGTGCTGGCCGTTTTTGGTCAACCGGGAAGGGACAAAATACACGAATTGTCGGCACCCTACCCTCGTTATAGTCAAGAGGAAACCGAACAAAAGATAGCGCACGCGCGTAAAGCGGCCGACAAGGATATCGGGCCACATACCTGTGCCTTCATACAACAGGACCTTGGCTTCGCCTGCCCGAAGATCTGCCAGGCTAACACACTGGGCGCGAAGTCCCCCGCCGGTCTGGCAACCCGGCTGGCTGCTGTAGGACTGCACATCACGATTGATGGCACAACCTATCTTGAGAGACTTGACCTCAACCGAATTATCAGTCGAACCCACCAGGCAAAAGAAGACACGCCGCCGATCACAAAAACCCTGGCCTCATTCATCATTGAACCCAGGATGCGTATCATACTGGACGCGAAGGTGGAGTGCCTTGATACGGCGCTGAAAACCAATGGCGCTGTATACCCGGTCTTATTCAAGCGCGAAGCCTGGAATTCGAAGCGGCAGTTTCTGGCCGCTCTGCCCTCCGTGGAACTCCAATACTATGGAACCGATAAAGATACGCAAGCCATCCTCGCCATGGTTACCAGTAAGGAACTGCCGACACGCAAAGGAACGACCCTTCTGGGCAGAGTCGGTGATTTTTGGGTATTAAGAGAAAATGTGCTATCCAGGGACGGCTGGGTAAAGGAACCGGATATCGTTTACGTTCCCAGTGAGGTGGAATTCGATAGACGGGTGCACTACGCAACAATAGAAGACGAGGTTGACCTCATCAAACGGGTGATTCCGTTACTTATCATGCTCAATGAGGGCAGGGTTATCTTCCCGGTACTGGGCTGGTTTTTTAGTACCCCGTTTGTTCCCGAAATAAGGCGCCGGCTACGTCACTACCCGATACTCGTTGTCTGGGGGACTCACGGCGGCGGGAAATCATCTTTACTAAGCCTGCTGTGGCGACTGTTTGGTGTGAAATCCGAGCTTTTTTCATCCACCGAGACGCCGTTTACCTTCCTTCGACTTTTCAGTGGCACCAGCACCGTCCCAATCATAATCGATGAATTCAAACCATTCAATATGAAGGAGGACGAGAGTAGATTGCTTATCCGCTTCTTAAAAAGGCTCTATGATGGTGAAATCGAACACCGTGGCCGCCCCGACCTCAGTGTGGTTAGCTATCATCTCCAGGCACCTACGGCCATTGCCGGTGAAGTAACCCCCATCGCCCTGGAGAGCGCTCTGGTCGAACGGATAATCCAGGTGAATCTTAACCCTGATACACTTACCGGTGAGCCCTCTTACGCTGCGGCCTTCGAGGGTCTGCAGAAACTGGATTTACGGGCGTTTGCCTTCCCTTATGTCCGCTGGTGTCTAGGGATTAGCGTAGATGACTTGATGTCTGAAGCACGGACCTTCTTGCCGGCCTCATTGCGGGATATCCCTTACAGGGTCAGGGATAATATCCTGATTATGGTTACTGGACTGGTTGCTCTCCGGCGTTTTGCTAGAAGTTACGGCATAGAAATTGCCGATGATGCTTTTAGAGAGGGAGTAACAGAGTCAGTAAACGGGCTCATTTGTGAGCTTTTTGAGAGGGGGGCACATGAGGAAATCGGGTTAACCATCTTCTTAGAAACGCTGGCAACCTTAGCCCAAACGGGTCGGATTAGACATGGTATCCACTACACGACCGATGATATAAACACCCGCTTGTATATCCATCTCCCTGACTGTCTGGCTGAATTTCGTAAGTTCGCAAGGGAGACCAGTGCCCGGGTGGAGGTCATGGATGAGCGGGCATATAGGCGGCAGGCCCGGGAGGTATGCCAGCGCAAAGGCTACGTGCTGAATACAAACCTGGCGAAGTGGTTTGAATTTTCAAGAGATGAAGGAGGCAGAAGCATTGGTAAAACCCGGCGCTGCATTGAGATTGACCTGGAGCAGCTCTCGTTTGATGCCTCAGGGTTTGAAAAGCCAGATAAGGACTAATTCCTTACTGTTCTTACAGCGCCTTACCGCAAAACAGTAAGGAAATCTAGATACGATTTTGGGAGGCGTCAGGCGTGACCTTACTATTCTTACTATTTTAGAAATATAGGTATGGAAGAAAAGAATGGGGGAAATTGAAAAATATAAATACGTCTCTTGTATATCTCTGCTGAAAACGGTAAGGACGGTAAGGTGAAGCTAACTCACACTCAAATAGAACGGTAAGACACGGTAAGGAAAACAGTAAGGGGAGGCATAACAATGGAAAAGTGGCAAGGCAGATTGATAATAGGAAAGGGCACTGACGAGGTCAGGCAAAGTGAGACAAGTGTACCTGTGGGTGCACCTGAAGGAGAGCAAGCCGTATTTGCTCACATTGACGAAACGCCACAGCTTAGCAAGGATGCTACTATCGCCTGCCTGCCTGGGCATGACAACAATAGGGATGGTGTCATCATCTATCCGCATCAAGGTGGCAGGACAACAGCTTGGGGTATCCCCATCGCCGATGGCTGGGATACGGATGACCCGGTGTTCCAGCGTCATCCCCTCGAGTGTGATTGCTTTCGGGCAGGTGTCCTTCGGTGTGGTGTACCCTGCATATGGGCATGGCCGCCGGGGGCGAAGCCTGGAGACAAAGCACAGAGAATAATAGAGGTGTAAGGAGGAGTAGCCATGACTAGACGTATAGAAGTTGCGCGCCCTGGCGTCGTCTACCGGTTGCGTAAGGCTCGGACGCCAAAGTACTGCTCTTTATGTGGGCGGCTGATTAGCCCTGGCGACCAGTACTGGCAACAGAAATGCTCGTGGCAGCGATACAGCCGACCGGTATGTGAAAAGTGTGGCTAAGGTCAGTCTTGACAATATTTGCGCTTGTGCATATCTTGTGCATATAATAAGGCCATGGGTATAGAGTTATTGACATGCCAGCGATGTGGTTACAAGTGGTATCCACGAACACCGAAGCCGCCAAAGTATTGTGCCAACAAGAAATGCCGAAGTCCATATTGGAATCGTCCAAAAACCAAGCAGTCTGGGCCACAAAGGAGGGCGAAGTCGTGAAAAGCGCAGCCATCTATTGCAGAGTCAGCACCGATAATCAGGAAGCTGAAGGCACTAGTCTGCAAACACAGCTGGAAGCTTGCGTGAAATACTGTCAGAGCAAAGACTATGATGTCGCCTATCGCTTGAGTGAAGCTTATTCCGGACTAACTCTGGAG
>Ga0209121_10006390_pt1 | contig 10361 bp, 9 predicted proteins | sample Cruoilmetagenom3_FD_187292 | JGI IMG/M metagenome (GOLD analysis project Ga0209121, IMG submission 187292) | Oil polluted marine microbial communities from Coal Oil Point, Santa Barbara, California, USA - Sample 3 (SPAdes) (version 2) | ecosystem: Environmental > Aquatic > Marine > Oil seeps ...
GAGCAGGCAAGCAGTATTGCAGTATTAAACATCTTTCAGTATACTCTTCAGTGAGGTGACAAAAGTGAAAGGCAATAATAACAGCAGATTTACTCTTGACATGACGCCGGAACTGCGTACACGGCTTAAAATCGCTGCTGCCCATAAGGGCGTTACTATGCGGGAATACTGCCTCTCAGCTATTGAACAGCAGCTTGCTCGGGAAGAGCCTGGGGTATTAGCGTTTGGGGACTTCAATTTAGAAGCTGTAGAAAAGGTGAACGGCCTTCAGGAGTCGCTTTTTGGGGAACGCCGACTTGGTGACAAGTCCGCCGAGCTGATTCGCCAGGCGCGCCAGGAGAGGATAAGCCAGCAGTGAAAAGCTATGTGTGAGATCAGGGAAAGTGCTCAGCTTCACCTTCGGGCACTTGAGCTTGCCCGGGGGTTACAGCAGCCAGCTGTCCATGATACCCATTACTTGGCCCTGGCTGAACTCCTGGACTGCGACCTGTTGACCGCCGACGAGCGGTTTTTTAATTCGGTTAAGGAGCGAAACCCGCGGGTCAGGTGGCTCAGCCACTATATGATAAGTGGCAACGAATATGAATGATGACCAGCGGAGGCATGGATGGGCAAGAGTAGTCTTGACATAGCCACACTGGAAAACTGGCTTTGGGAGGCAGCTTGTAAGACCAGAAGTGATATTGATGTCCCCAAATACAAAGATTACGTCTTACCCCCTAGTCTTCTTAAAGAGGTTATCTGGTGTTTTTGAGGATGAGCTGGCAAACATGAAAAGGTCAAGCTATAGGCAGAGGTGACCGGAGAAAGAGCAGGAAAGCATATACATGAAACCAGAGGAGAGGGCTCGACAGAAGATTGACCAGATGCTAGAGGCTTCTGGCTGGACTGTGCAAGACCTACAGCAGCTGAATCTTGGAGCCTCTCTGGGAGTAGCCGTTCGTGAATTTCCTCTAACACCTGGAACAGCTGATTATCTCCTTTTTGTCGACAGGAAGGCTGCTGGTGTTGTTGAGGCAAAACCAGTTGGCACCACCTTAAGCGGCGTGGCTGACCAAACCGGGATTTATATGGCTGGCGTGCCCGATAACCTGCCTCACGTTCAAGAACCTCTCCCCTTTGGCTATGAAAGCACGGGCGTGGAAACTTTCTTCAGAGATTTGAGAGACCCGGTACCCCGTTCTCGGAGGGTGTTTACCTTTCACCAACCCGAAACGCTTAATGAATGGCTAACCCAACGAAATACTCTCAGAGCCAGACTCAAGACTATGCCTCCGCTAAGAACCGATCGCCTAAGGGACTGCCAAATTGAGGCGATTCAGAATCTGGAAGAATCCTTTGCCGAGGAAAGACTGCGAGCGCTCATCCAGATGACCTCTGGAACTGGTAAGACTTATGCCGCCGTGAGTTCTGTTTATCGTCTGGTAAAGTTCACCAACGCCAAAAGAATTCTCTTCCTTGTCGATAGAAGTAACCTTGGGCGTCAGACAAGAAGAGAGTTCCAGCAGTATGAGACACCCGATGACGGCAGGAAGTTTACTGAACTCTATAATATCCAGCATCTTAGTTCTAATACCTTGGACCCGGTGAGCCGGGTGTGTATCACCACCATACAGCGGCTCTATTCCATGCTCAAGGGAGAACCAGAGTTTGATGCCGAGTTTGAGGAACAATCTGTCTTTGGCGTGACACAAGTGGAGCTCCCGCCAAAGGAAATCTCCTATAATCCCGCTATCCCCATCGAGACCTTTGACTTTATCATCACCGATGAATGCCATCGCTCAATATATCACCTCTGGCGTCAGGTGCTGGAATACTTCGATGCCTTTATCATCGGACTCACTGCTACCCCATCAAAGCAAACCCTGGGCTTTTTCCATCAGAATCTGGTTATGGAGTACAGCCATGAGCGGGCTGTGGCAGATGGTGTTAATGTGGGTTACGATGTTTACCGCATCCAGACAAAGATTACTGAAGATGGGAGCACTGTAAAAGCAGGCTATTACATAGACAAACGAAACAAGCTTACCAGACAAATCCGCTGGGAGCAGCTGGACGAGGAGCTTGATTACCCTCCGGAGCAACTTGACCGCAGTGTAGTTGCTCCAGATCAGGTAAGGACGGTAGTCAAAACCTTCAAGGAAAAGCTCTTTACTGAGATATTCCCCGGCAGGACTAAGGTTCCCAAAACTCTCATCTTCGCCAAGAGCGATTCTCATGCTGAGGACATCGTCGATATCGTGAGGGAGGAATTCGGCAAAGGAAACGAATTCTGCAAGAAGATAACCTACAAGACCACTGGCGAGAAACCTGAAGACTTAATCACCGACTTTCGCAACTCGTACAATCCCCGTATCGCGGTAACCGTGGATATGATTGCCACAGGCACCGATATTAGACCGCTGGAGTGCATCATCTTCATGAGGGATGTTAAGTCCCGGGTGCTGTTTGAGCAGATGAAAGGGCGCGGCAGCAGAACAATCCTGCCCACAGATTTTAACGCCGTTACCCCGGATGCATCTCACAAGACAAATTTCGTAATTATAGATGCAGTCGGCGTATGTGAGGAAGACAAGACAGACTCAAGACCCCTAGAGAGGAAGAAAAGCATCCCCTTCGACAAGCTCCTCATGTCTATTGCCAAGAGCAATAGACATGAGGATATGCTCACTTCCCTGGCGGGAAGGCTCGCTCGACTGGATAAGGAGATTGAGGAAGAAGATAGGCAGGAAATCCAGAGCGGTGCAAAAGATACGTCTCTAAAACAAATCATAAATAGCTTGTTGGACGCCGTTGACCCGGACAAGCAAATAGATAAGGCAAAAGAGATTTTCCACACAGAAGCACCCACAGAAGAGCAGGTTAAGAAAGCTACCACTGGACTGGCCACAATTGCCTGCAGTCCCTTCGATAGTCCCAAACTGCGCAACATCCTCATTGACCTCAAAAGAAAAAGTGAGCAGATTATCGATACAGTGAGCCAGGACAAACTGCTCTTTGCTGGCTTCGATCCCCAAGCAAAGGAAAAGGCTCAAACCATTGTCGATACCTTTCATAGATTCATAGAGGAAAACAAGAGCGAGCTAACCGCTTTGCAGATGATTTATAGTAAGCCTTACGGCAAGCGCCATCTAACCTATCAGGAGATAAAGCAGCTTGCCAATGCTATCAAAAAGCCACCTTACAATCTTACTCCCGAGCTCCTGTGGCATGCCTATGAGCAACTGGAGAGTTCCAAAGTCAGAGGGGCTGGTCCTCAAAAACTTCTGACCAATATCATCTCACTCATCCGCTTTGCCGTTGGCGAGAGCGATGTCCTTGAGCCTTTCTTCGAAACGGTGAACCGCCGCTTTAACTACTGGTTAACAAGCCAACAAAAACTTGGCAGACAGTTTACTCCGGAGCAAATGGCATGGCTTGAGATGATAAAAGAGCATATTGCTGCCTCCTTAAGCATTAGCATAGACCACTTTGAGCTCACTCCATTTGCCGAGAAAGGCGGAGCAGTAAAGGCATACGGGCTCTTTGAAGAGGAGCTGGACAGCACTTTAGACGAGCTAAATAAGGAACTGGTAGCGTGATAGATAAGGAAAGCAGTTTACGTGACCTGCCTGAAGACTGGCAGAGTAAACCTCCAAGTATTGATAGAATCCCTCAAGGAGTTTTTGTAATTCAGTGTGATGCAAGCTATAAAGATGGAATTTCTGGGATTAGCACAGTTATTAAGACTAAGGACAGAGAATATAGGCCGATAGAATATTCAGCAAGAAGCAAAGGACCAGTTCACTCAGAATTGACAGCGATATATAAAGCTCTGAGAAGACTTGAAACTATAAGACTGCCAATAAGAGTGTGTATTATTTACACCGATAATCGGTACGCCTGTAATTTTCTTGAACGACTATGGAGCCCTCAGCGAGATTATATTCGGGATATAGTTGATAAAGTAGCTCATGAATTTGAAGAGCTCTTGGAGAGGATGGAGGTCTTCTTATGTCATACTAGGACAAAATACAATAAGAGAGTTGATAGGCGTGCAGGGAAGAAAAGAAAAGAGGAAGAGAACAAGAAGACAGTACAAATTGAGAAGAGAATTGAAAATATAGAAGGAACAATTATCAGGGGCAGAGAGATAGGAATTTCTGAGGTAAGTGGAGAATATTTTGCGATACCGAAAAAGAATGGTTTCCCACCCGGGTATAGAGTTAGCCTAGACCCACCATGTTGTGAATGCCCATGGTGGAAGTACAATTGGAGTAACAAAGGAGATTACATTGTGAAAGCAAGAGCTCTGCCATGTAAACATATTTGTGCACTCGCAGAATATCTGGGTAGAGACATTTATCAGCTTTTTGGTAAGTCAATAAGGAGGAGAGATTAGAGTGCAGGAAATCTCTAGAAGCCGTGAGAAAGCTGATCTGTCTGCTTTACCCGAAGGTTGGGTGTGGATGAGGTTGGGGGAGATTGGAGAAGTAAACCTGGGCAAAACTCCCCATAAAACCCAGTATGAGAGTAAGGGCAAATACAAGATAGTGAAATTCCGTGACCTTACAGACAATGGAATTAACTATTATGAAAGTGACAGAGGTTTTGTGGCTGAAGATGGGGAAGTAATCAACCAATTAAGCGAGTTACAGGAGGGAGATGTCTTAGTAACCGCCTCCGCCCACTCTTCTGAACACATAGGTAAGAAGGTCGCTTATGTGTCAAATATTCCAAAGAAATATGGCAAGATTTTCTTCGTTGGAGAGTTACTATGCATTAGGGTGCAGCGAAATAACACTCAGCCGCGCACAGTCTACTACTACTTAATCTCTCAAGATGGTTATCAATCCATCCAAAACCACGTTAGAGGCGTTCACTTAATAGCAAGTGAAGCAAGACAAATCTCAGCTCCCCTTCCTCCCCTCCCCGAGCAGCAACGCATCGTTGCCAAGATTGAGGAGCTTTTGACCAGGCTGGACGCTGGTGTAGCGGCACTGAGGAGAATAAAGGCGCAGTTAAAGCGCTACCGCCAGGCGGTTTTGAGAGATGCCTTCGAAGGTAAGCTAACACGGGAGTGGCGAGAAGCCCATAAGGGAGAACTAGAGCCTGCCTCCGTCCTGCTGGAACGCATCAAAGAAGAACGCCGAAAAAATGCCAAAGACAAATATCTCCCACCCCTGGACACATCCGATTTGCCTGAGTTGCCAGAGGGCTGGGTGTGGACAAATCTCGAGGAGCTTACAGAGTCAGAACGAAATGCAATTAAGGCAGGCCCATTTGGATCTTCACTTAAAAAAGAATTTTACGTGTCTAATGGATATAAGATCTATGGACAAGAACAGGTTATCAGAGAAGACCCATTCTATGGAGATTATTATATAGATGATAAGCGGTATGCAAAGCTCAAATCATGCACAGTGAAACCAGGCGACATGTTAATCAGTTTGGTCGGAACTATCGGAAAAGTTTTGGTATTGCCAGAAGCAATTGAACCAGGAATCATTAACCCTCGTCTGGTTAAGTTTAGTCTAGAAAGAAGGTTGGTAAATAATAGTTACATCAAAGCCTATATAGAATCTTCTACTGTTCGCCACTTCTTTTCCCTTTCATCACACGGTGGAACGATGGATATATTAAACTTGACCATCCTGAAAAGGTTACCCATTCCCCTTCCCCCTCTCCCCGAGCAGCACCACGCCGTTGAGGAAATCGAGCAGCGCTTTTCCGTCGCCGATGCGATAGAAAAGACAGTTGACCAGAGCCTGAAGCAAGCAGGCAGATTGCGTCAGAGCATTCTGAAAAGAGCCTTCGAGGGCAAGCTGGTTCCTCAAGACCCAGCCGATGAGCCTGCCGATAAGCTGCTGGAAAGAATCAAACAGGAAAGGTCAAAACAACAAGCCAACGTGCAATCTCCCAACAAGGGGAGGAAGATAGTCAAACAAGGCAAGTTGCTACTTTGAAGGCGTGATGGAATAAGGACGACTAGGGATTATAAGTGTTCATATATTTGGATGAATCAGGCGACCTCGGATTTGACCTCAGCAAGAGGAAAACCAGCAGGGAGTTTGTCATCACAATTTTAGTGTGTAATTCCGACGCTGCACGGAAAGAGTTCGGAAAAGCCATAAGACGTACGCTCAAAAGTAAATTGAATCGAAGTAAGAATAAATCAAGGCATGTCTCAGAACTCAAGGGAACAAATACCACCCTGAAAATAAAGCAATACTTTCTCAGGAACGTTAAGAGCGAGGATTGGGCTATTTATGCCTTGGCTCTAAATAAGAGTCGTGTGGGACCACATCTCAGGACGAAAACAGGCAAAAAGAAACTATACAATTTCCTTTCTCGCTTCCTGCTCGAAAAACTGCCACTTTCAGATGCGGAGAGCAATGTTGAGATGGTGGTTGATAGATCTAAGAACAAGGAAGAAACCAAGGATTTTAATCAGTATCTCTTCAATCAAGTGCAGGCATTGCTTCCTCTCAATACGGCGTTTGATGTTTCTCATCTTAGCTCACAAGAGAGCGCACAGTTGCAGGCAGCAGACCTGTTCTGCTGGGGGATTTTTCGAAAGTACGAGCGTGATGATAGGGCGTGGTATGATATGTTCAGCGATAAGATTAGATATGAAACAGAATATCTACCGTAGGAGGATAGTAAAAAAGCGGCCCCTACAATGCCTCTCTATCCCTGGGCTCGTAGCCAACCGATGGAAGGAAGCACCCAAGGCACACTGCAGGACTTACCCGCTTGATATTAAATTATCACGAACCCTTCTTTTTGTCAAATGATCTTGAATATGTTCTAAAGGATTATCCTGATATGGCAAGTAAATCATCTGCAATCGTCTCAAAGGTTTGGAACTATTGCCATGTGCTCCGTGATGACGGCGTAAGCTATGGCGACTATGTAGAACAGCTAACTTACCTCCTATTTCTGAAGATGGCTGATGAACAGACCAGGCACCCTTTCAATAAACCCTCGACCATTCCCACGGGCTTTGACTGGCTAAGCCTGCTGGAGAAGGATGGAGCTGCATTGGAGGCTCATTACCGCCTTATCCTTGAGACCCTGAGCAAAGAGGGCGGCATGCTGGGAATTATCTTCCGCAAATCTCAAAGCAGGATTCAAGACCCTGCCAAGCTCAAGCGCCTTATTGAACTTATCAACGCCGAGACATGGGTTGGGCTGGATGTCGATGTCAAAGGGGAAATATATGAGGGTCTTCTGCAGAAGAATGCCGAGGATATTAAGAGTGGCGCCGGTCAGTATTTTACCCCCAGGGCTCTCATCAAAGCCATTGTTGGGGTTATGAGACCTGAGCCCGGGATGACTATTTGCGACCCTGCTTGTGGCACCGGTGGCTTTCTGCTTGCTGCCCACGATTATATCCCCAAACACAATAACCTGGACCTAGACCAGAAGAAATTTCTCAAATTCAATGCTTTCAGAGGAAAAGATATAGTTGACGCCGTTGTCAGGCTTTGTGTCATGAATCTCTATCTGCATGGAATTGAGACTCCGGTTGAATCTGGAGATAGTCTTATAACCGACCCCGGTGACCGTTTTGATATGGTGCTCACCAATCCGCCCTTTGGCAAGAAAAGTAGCTACACCATAGTCAACCATGAGGGAAAGGCTGACAGGGAATCACAGGTCTATGAGCGCCCTGATTTCTATGCCACCACATCCAATAAACAACTGAATTTCCTCCAGCATGTAAAGACGCTCTTGAAGATTAATGGAAGGGCAGCTATAGTCGTGCCTGACAATGTTCTCTTTGAAGGCGGGGCTGGCGAGACGGTAAGAAGGAAGTTGCTTCACGAGTGCGATGTCCATACTCTCCTGCGACTGCCCACAGGGATATTCTATCGTCCTGGCGTCAAGGCAAATGTTCTCTTCTTTGACCGCAAACCCGCCAGCGAAAAACCCTGGACAGAAAAGCTCTGGATATATGACTTTAGAACCAATATGCACTTTACCCTTAAAACCAATACCCTGCGTGATGAAGACCTTCAGGATTTTATCCACTGCTACAACCCCCAAAACCGCCACCAAAGAAAAGAAACCGAGAGATTCAAAGCTTTCACCTACGAGGACTTGGTGCAGCGGGATAAGGTGAATCTTGATATATTCTGGCTAAAGGACGAAAGCCTTGAGGATTCCGCAAACCTTCCCTCACCAGATATCCTCGCCCGGAAGATTGCAGAAAACCTTGAGGCCGCCCTCGAACAATTCGCCACTATCCACGAGAATTTAACGGAGGCGTAGCCTTGCGGGAGAGGGGATGTACGAGACAGTGCAGTAGCGAATGAGTAAGATGGAAAATTGAAATGCCAGTCGCTCAGTTGTCAGACAGCGAAATAGAAGACTTGGTGGTAATGTCCAAGCCTCTTCCTGCCGATTACAGGGGCCGATTGAGGACTCGAGTTCGCCCATATTCGAGTCAGCATGAAGAGGCGCAGCTGGAAGTACCTGTCAAAAATACAGGAGCATTTAGAGTCATCGTTAGAAAAAATCGAAACACTTTCTCATAGCCTTTTCGAACTAGCGTCATCAAACGATGGCCGAGTAAGCTTCAGAGAGGAATAACTAAAGGTTTTAACCAAACGAGAAATCGAGGAAAGCGTACCTTTACGCTATTGCAACTGTGTTCGTTGGGTCTTGTCTCCGTACTGAAGAACAATCATTAGCTATGTGTTATAATTCACATATAAGTAAATCATTAAGATTGATTTACGGGTGGTAGTGACAATGTCTATGCAGCGTTTATATCTGCAAACTTTTATAGCGATTGTTTGGGACTTCGATTACACTCTTATTCCTGGATATATGCAACAGCCTTTATTCGATGAATATGGTATAGATGCGAACCAATTCTGGAAGGAAGTGAACAACCTACCAAAGCTTTATGCTAAACAAGGTATTTCAATATCCAAAGACACTGCATACTTAAATCACATTCTTACTTATACTCAATACGGTATTTTCAAAGGCCTGACAAATCAAAAGCTGCGAGAGTTGGGAAGCAAGATTGAATTCTATCCGGGACTACCTGACTTCTTGCGGATTGTCAAAGAAACAATCGAAAACCACTCAGAATACTCAAAACACGGCATCAAGGTTGAGCATTATGTAGTTAGCACAGGGCTAAAGCCTATGATTGAGGGGTCAGCAGTGCATCCTTATATAGATGGGGTTTGGGCTTGCGAATTCATAGAAGATATAATTCCTCCAGGATCAAAACCGCAGTCTAAGATGGACCTGGAAGGCACAAAAACTGTTTCACAAATTGGGTATATGCTTGACAACACAACGAAAACGAGAGCGCTCTTTGAGATTAACAAAGGCACGAACGATGACCCTCGGATAGATGTGAATGCCACAATCCCACCTGAGCAACGAAGGGTTCCTTTTCCACATATGATATATATAGCTGACGGCCCAAGCGATATTCCATGTTTTTCCATAGTCAACCAGTACTGTGGAAAGACATTCGCAGTATACGATAGGGCATTCAAAGAGAAATTCGGCCAAGTTGTTGCTTTAAATGAGCAAGACAGAGTTCAGTCATATGGTGAGGCAGACTACACAGAAGGTTCTCAAACTTACATGTGGATTACCCACGCAGTGGAGACCATCGCCAAGCAGATAATAGTTGACCGAACAACCACTTTAAAACGAATTGTGCAGCCACCCCCGAATCATATCACTGCTCCGCAAAGTAATGGCTATTCGAGCGAAAGTGCTGAAGTAGTTAGGTAATTTAGTAATCTGCCTATGTTCCTACACGTAGCCTATTGTTTCCCACAGGTATTGCCTACTCCGATCCCCTTGAGCAGTCGCGATCTTTGACAAGGATAGTGCGTGTGTTGTGTTCGTAGCTTCATCGTGAGCCTTTAGCGGAGCGCGACCTATGGTGACCCTACGAAGCAGTGCTCTTTACTTGGCCACCCACCTGTTGCCCGTCAGGCAAGTATGGTGAAATCGGGCAGGCAAGTGGCGGGAGGTGCAGAAAAAGCGGTGATCTGACTGGTCGGGAAAAGACGTGGTTTTCTGCCGCTTTTCAGCTTCAAATGGGTGGGGGAAAAGATCCTCAGGCCAATAGCCCTTTCAACTTGTCAATAATCCATATCATACCTTCGGTATCCAGTCCGCAGTATTTCTCGAGGTCCGTTCTCACCTTACTCCTCACTTCCTCAGATACGTCACCGTAGGTAATCGCCTGGAAAGCAATACTGGCATCTTCACCGTCACTTATGTCCATCCCTTCATAGCCCTTCCCGGTTATTGCGGGCAGGACTTTCTTAATGGAGGCACTGCCCTTTTGTGCAGAGTTGTAATAGTAAAAGCTCTGGAAGGGGGACAGTAAATCA
>Ga0209121_10006391_pt1 | contig 10360 bp, 7 predicted proteins | sample Cruoilmetagenom3_FD_187292 | JGI IMG/M metagenome (GOLD analysis project Ga0209121, IMG submission 187292) | Oil polluted marine microbial communities from Coal Oil Point, Santa Barbara, California, USA - Sample 3 (SPAdes) (version 2) | ecosystem: Environmental > Aquatic > Marine > Oil seeps ...
TTTTAATCGCTCCAGATGTTTCCTGAGCCTCTGAGCAAGCTGCTCAACCTGGTTCAAGGCATTTTCAGTATCTTCCATCTCCGTGGTTATTTTGAACAAGGTTTCGCTTTGCCGCTCGCCCAGCCCGACCTCAAAGTCAGCCAATCCCTCTATCCCCGCCTCCCCCATTAACCTGGATAAGAGGGTTTTTTCTCTGTTCGCTTGCTCTCTAGCCAGTTCCTCATAAGGCTTCATGTCATAAGTCCCTTTCTTTATATATTGAGGATATTGAATTTTAACACACCCCAATCTCTTAAACAAGACAGAGTACTTGTCAGCGGCCGAAGCAACACCCATCTCAACACTATGGGTTCGGCAATTATCACCGCTTTCCCCGGAGCAAAGCCGTGCCGACAATGGCAACAGCCAGCATGGCAATCGACACGCCGGATAGCGTGATAAAGAAGTTATAGGTGTCAGCCAGGTAACCGAGTAACAATGCTATCGCCGGTCCGCCACGGCTGACCGCATAATAGAGGCCAAGCACAGTAGAACGTTTCTGCGCAGAAACATGGCTGATGATATAGGACTCCACCACCGGCGCGCCCGCATGCATAACGATGCCCATAAGCAGCAGGAGAGCATAAAGACTCGCGCCCAAGGACACGTGATTGAGCAGGTAAATCACAGGCCCCGAGATAAGTCCAATGGCGATTATCACTGGAACCCTCCCCAAGCGGTCAGACAGGTGGCCTCCCAGAGGGCTGCCCCAGATGCCCCCAAAATAGGCGATTGACAGCAGAGCAGCGCCCTGTTCCTCACTGGCGCCGAGCACGTCAACCGTGTAGAGCGGGATCAACGTAAGCGTGGACTGAAACAGCACCCAGCTGGCGGTGCCAACGACAATAACCGCCGACAGCCGGCGCAGGTCAGCCGGCTCAGATGACTCTACCACCGAAGTCCTGGCTCCCTTATCCCGGGCAGTGCCAGCATAACCCATCTTCCCCAGGAGCAGGTAAAATATGATGCCGAAAGACAGAGTCGGGATGGCTACAGCGATAAATGTACCCCGCCAGCCCAGAGCACTGGCAATGCCTGCCGCGATAAGCGGTGCCAGGAAAAAACTCGCGGTACCACCTATCTGATGGATTCCCAGTGCTCTTCCTCGGTGCTCCGGTTTAACTGAAGCAGAGACCAGAGGTGATGCCGAGGGATGGTAACCACCCCCCACCAGACCCATGACAACCAGCAAAAGTGCCATAATGACATAGTTCGGGGAAAAGCCAATCAGAAGACCGGCAGCGGCCGCTCCGGCCACTCCAATGGTAAGCAAGACCCTGGAGCCGAGGCGGTCAGCAGCCATGCCCCCAGGAAGCTGGCTGATGCCATAGGCAATACTATAGGCAGAGACCAATCCACCTGCCCGGGTGTACGAGAGAAAGAAATCACGGCGGATAAAGGGGAGAAGAGGGGGAAGCAACGCCATCATCAGATGATGGCTAAAGTGAGCCAGTGCGAATAACGGCAACAAACCAGTGAGAAATGAAAAAAACTCGCTGCACTTCTTAACTATTGTTACCTTTCCGTGGTGCTCTCAAACTTGGCCAAAACCAAAGCAGGATTATGCACCTTTTATGGCCTGCTGTCAAAAATTAGTTTCTTTCAATAGATTCTCTAAGGCGCTCTTGACTGCATTTTCAGAATAAACCGCCTGAACAATCTCCCCAATGAGTCTCGAGATTTATTCGCTCTGTACATTTTATCTTGAGATTTCTTCGGGTAAACGAATTTTCCCGATGCCTAGCACAGAAACCCCTATCACCTGAATGGTATGAGGGCAAGTAATATAACAACAAACGATATTGGCGTCAGCACCGGAGGGATATTGAGGCCCAAATTACTCAAATATTTCTAGATGGCGCCGCTTTGCTCATTTGTGCAAATTTTCGCTATTTGAGGTATATTGGTTATTACTGTTTATCACGCTGGGGCAAGTGCGATGCCTGACTTTAAAATAGTTTCGGATTTTCATCTTACCGGCGACCAGCCGCAGGCCGTAGACAAACTGGTTGAGGGTTTGAACAAAGGTCACCGGGAACAGACGCTGCTTGGAGTCACTGGCAGTGGCAAAACCTTCACCATGGCCAATATCATCGAGAGAACACAGAGGCCAACTCTGGTCATTTGCCACAACAAAACTTTGGGCGCTCAGCTAGCAACCGAGTTCAAGGAATTTCTTCCCGAAAATGCTGTGGAGTATTTTGTAAGCTACTATGACTATTACCAGCCTGAGGCTTATATCCCCAGCACCGACCTCTACATTGAGAAAGAAACTAATATAAATGAGGAGATTGACAAACTACGGCATGCCGCTACCATGTCCCTCCTCACCCGCCGAGATGTAATTATTATCGCTTCGGTCTCCTGTATTTATAGCCTGGGTGCGCCTGAAGAATATCGGAGCTTTGCCCTTACTATTGAAAGGGACAAATCCCGCTTCAATCGGGATAAGCGGGACAAACTGGTCCGTCGTTTGGTAGATATGCAATACGAAAGAAATGACTATGATTTCACCAGAGGCAAATTCCGCATCCGAGGCGATACCCTGGAAATTCAGCCAGCATATCAGGAAACAGCCCTCAGAATCGAATTCTGGGGAGATGAGATTGAGCGTATTGTGGAAGTTGACCCTCTAACTGGTGAAGTGCTGGCTCATCATGATCAAGTAGCTATTTACCCCGCGAAGCACTTCGTTACCTCTCACGAAAAGTTGCTGGCGGCAATCAAGGATATCAAAGTCGAGCTAGAGGAAAGGTTAAAGGAGTTAAGAAGCCAAGGCAAGTTACTGGAAGCCCAGAGGCTTGAGGCACGGACAAATTACGATATTGAAATGCTTCAGGAAGTGGGATACTGTACCGGGGTGGAAAATTACTCCCGTCATCTCCAGCGGCGGCCACCGGGAAGCACACCCTGGACCTTGCTGGATTACTTCCCTGATGACTTCCTGTTGTTCATTGATGAATCACATATGACTCTGCCTCAGATAAGGGGCATGTACTACGGTGATATTTCTCGAAAACAGACACTGGTTGATTACGGCTTTCGCCTCCCCTCAGCCCTGGATAACCGTCCATTGAATTTTGAGGAGTTTGACAAGCACATCAACCAGGTTATTTACGCCTCTGCTACACCCAAGCCCTATGAATATGAACGCAGCCAGCAGGTAGCGGAGCAACTAGTCCGCCCCACCGGTCTATTGGAGCCTACCGTGGAGGTTAAGCCCGTTAAGGGGCAAATTGATGACCTTATTTATCAGATAAAACGCAGAGTAGCCAAGGGAGAGCGCTGTTTGGTAACTACCTTGACCAAGCGAATGGCAGAGGAATTAAGCGACTACTTGAGGGAAATGGAGATTAAAACTCATTACTTACATTCAGAGGTAGAGACTTTGGAGCGAGTAGAGATTCTCCGAGACCTCCGTCTTGGCGTCTATGACGTGGTAGTGGGCATCAATCTCCTTCGTGAGGGATTGGACTTGCCTGAGGTGAGCCTGGTAGCCATACTCGATGCCGATAAAGAAGGCTACCTCAGGTCAGAGGAAGCGCTAATTCAGACCATGGGACGTGCTGCCAGGCATGTTAATGCTCATGTTACAATGTATGCTGATGCTATTACTCAATCCATGCAAAAGGCGATAGAGGAAACCAGCCGCCGCCGTCAGATTCAAGAGGCTTATAATAAGGAGCACGGTATCACTCCCCAGGGAATCAAAAAAGCAATTAAGGATATAACTGAGAGAGTTCAAGCAGTAGCCGAGACAAGGGCTCCTTATACGGTTACTCCTATTTCTAAAGAGGACATAAGCCAGCTCATCAAGCAACTGGAGTCCCAGATGAAAGCAGCTTCTAAGAATCTGGAGTTTGAAAAAGCTGCTATGCTTCGCGACCGCATTACCGAATTGAGAAAAGATGAGGAACTAGCTTCACCTATGATAAAACGATAATCGGGCAGTCGTTCCACCAGGAATTGAATCTGCTTGAGATTACTCCTGTAACAGCTTAGCTTTTACAAAACCGCAATAGTTCAAATTTTCCCACAAGCCTCTCTCAAAAATTAGGAGCTCTCCAGTTCCCTTCCCCCCCCAAGACTAAGAGGGAAAATCCTGGAAAAACTGACCTGTTATCTCTCCCTTTGCCCTACCGGTTGGAGAAATTATCTCATCCCATCCCGCATTCCACTATAGTTTGGAAATGATTAATGTGGCGCCCTCATTCCACTGGCAGCCAGTCAGAATAGAGAATTGTAGACACAATGCCAGTGCTTTGCATCAGACATCCGACCGACAAGAGCCGCCGAACAGACCAAGACTAAAGTAACAGGGTAACGGGTACAAATGGGCGATTGACACCTCGCCAAACGTGAGTCATAGTATGGTATAGCTGAGTAGTTTCAGGAGAAGAAGGTATGCCAGTTGTTATTAATGACCAGACTTATTACAGGACGGCCGAGGTTTGCCGGGCGGTTGGCATCAGCAGAAACACACTTTTCAGGTGGTTAAAAGAAGGGGTATTTCCCGACGTCGAGTATCGGGATTGGCGGGGTTGGAGACTATTCACCCCGTCCCAGATGGACATCATGAGAGCCAGGACCAGCCAGGTTACAGAAATAAGTCGGGGAAGCTAAGCAGGTGGACACATGAGATCAGTGGTCTCACAAACAGAGATAGCAGACTTATTCGAGATTCTGGGTAGCAACTTACCAGTTGGGGTTTGCATCATACAGGATGAAAAGTTTCGCTATATCAACCCTAACTTCTTGATTTACACTGGTTATAGAGAACACGAATTACTGGGCAAGGATTTTTTAACGATTGTTGTTCCTGAAGATAGGGAGATGGTCAGAGAAAATACCACAAAGATGCTGAAGGAAGAACTTGCTTCGCCATACCATTTCTGGATGGCCTGTAAGGACGGTAGCAGTAAGCGGGTAATGGGAGCAGTTCGCTCCATCCTGTACCATAGGAGAGAAGCAATTCTGGCAACCTGCATGGATATCACAGAGCACAAGCAGGCAGAAGAGAAACATAAAATACTTGCCGACCATTCTGCTGACATTATCTACAGACTAAGGTTAACGGACGAGCATTTTAGTTATGTGAGTCTGTTCGTTGAGCATATGTTGGGCTATACAGTCCAAGAGGCACTAGCTCTACAGCCAAAAGATGTACTTACCCCAGAATCATATGAACTACAAAAGAGGCAGATGCTCGAGGACCTTGAGAATGGTGTATCACAACGTACTCTGCAGCTTGATGCTGTTCACAAAGATGGGCATATTATCCCGGTTGAACTACATGCGAACTTTATCAGCGACGAGACCGGGCAGGCAGTAGAAATCGTAGGCGTTGTGCGCGACATCACCGAGCGCAGGCAGGCTGAGGAAGAGCTTCGAAAATCCGAGGAACGTTACCGCCAGCTTACAGAGAACGCCGGCGAGGCTATCCTGGTAGTGCAGGACGGCATGATTAGATTCAGTAATCCGAAGGGAGCAGAGCTTAGTGGCTATTCAATAGAAAAATTGACCTCCAGGCGGTTTGTCGAATTCATCCATCCTGACGATAGTAATATGGTAGCTGACCGCTACCTCAGGAGACTTAAAGGGAAGATACCTCCCCAAACATATGACTTCAGGATTATAAAGAAGGACGGCGCTATCAGGTGGGCTGAGCTTACTGCTGTATTAATGTCATGGGACAATAGACCCGCGGTGCTGTGTTTCATGAGCGACATCACTGAGCGCAAACAGGCAGAGGAGGCGCTACGACAAAGCGAGCGTAATTATAGAACTTTGTTCGATAGCGCGGTCGTCGGCAAGATTGTTATAGACACTGAAACCAGGAAAGTAGTAATGGCTAATCGAATCGCTGCGCGAACATTCGGATTCAGTTCCGTGGAGGAAACCATTGGGGTAAATCCACTTAACTTCATTCCCCCGGGTGAAAGGCACAGGATTTTTAAGATTATTGCGAAAGACATGTTTAAGCAGCATTTGCGTCAGATTCACGAGTTTCGGGCAATGACCAAGGACGGCAGAGGAATATGGATAAGTGGAGGGGGTGCGAGGGTCATGCATCAGGGTAAGTTTATGGGTTTGATTTCGTTTACAGACATTACCAAGCAAAAGCAACAAAATGAACGGCTTATGCTGACTGACCGGCTGGCTTCCATTGGCGAACTGGCAGCCGGCGCCGCCCATGAACTTAATAACCCACTCACGAGCGTCATCGGTTTCTCCCAGTTGGCCATGGAGAAGGATATCCCTGACGACATCCGCCAGGATGTGACTTTCATCCACAGCGAGGCTCAGCGCGCCGCTGATATAACGAAGAATCTCCTTGCCTTCGCCCGAAAGCACCAGCCCAAGAAGCAACTTAACCAGATAAATACTATTATTGAAGACGTGCTGAAATTGCGTGCCTACGAGCACAAGATAAAAGATATCGAGGTCGATAAACAGCTTGCCTCTGACCTTCCGGAAAGCATGGTTGACTATTCCCAGATGCAGCAGGTTTTCTTCAACATCATTATCAACGCCGAGTATTTTATGACTGAAGTGCATGACAAGGGAACGCTGACCATTACCACCAAAAGACGAAATAAAACTGTGGTGATTTCATTCGCTGATGACGGGCTTGGTATTCCACAGGAAAATCTGAGTCAGATATTCAACCCCTTCTTCACCACCAAAAACACGGGCAAGGGGACCGGACTTGGTTTGAGCATCTGCCATGGAGTAGTGTCCGAGCACGGCGGGCAGATATACGCCAAGAGCCAGCCGGGTGAAGGAGCCACCATTTTTGTCGAACTGCCCATTAACGGTCGCGGACCATATTGAGGACATACTATGAAACAGGCCAACGTCAACGGAAAAAGCATTCCAGTGCCAGAAACATTGCTTATCGTCGATGATGAAGTTGGAATCAGGAATCTCCTTCACAAGAAATTATCACGAGAAGGCTACCAGTGCAAGGAAGCGGCTACCGCCGAGAAAGCCCTGAACGTTCTAGCAGCCAATCCAATTGCTCTGGTCATTCTGGATATACGGCTGCCCGACAAGTCAGGAACCGAGCTGCTCCCGGAGATAAAGATGGGCTACCCTGACACAGCGGTCGTTATGGCTACGGTTATTTCTAAGGTTAATGTTGCCACTCAGTGCCTGAAGCAGGGGGCTGATGACTACATCTGCAAGCCTTTTGACCTGGACGAAGTTTCCCAGAGCATCCGGAGGGCTCTCGAGAGAAGATCTCTGCGGCTCAAGATCAAGGAGTACCAGCAATACCTGGAGGAAAAGGTTGAAGCGCAGACGCTAGAGATTAGAAAGCTTTACCTTGGTGCCATCGAGGCACTGGCATCTGCCCTCGAAGCTAAGGACAGGTACACTGGTGGGCATTCCCGCAGGGTAACCGAGATAGCACTAGCTTTAGGCACTGAACTTGGCCTATCCGCAAAGGATATGGAAGACTTGCGATGGGGAAGTCTACTCCACGACGTCGGGAAGATTGCAGTTGACCAGCATATTCAGAATAAGCCCGACAGCCTGACACCGGAAGAGTACGAGCACCTTATGATTCATGCTCGTGTCGGCGCTGACATTGTGCGACCGGTAGTTAATGAGAGAATAATTGAGATAATTGAGCACCACCACGATCATTATGACGGCCACGGGCTTAATCAGTTTGTCGCAGGCAAAGACATACCGCTGGGAGCCAGAATCCTCACTGTAGCCGACGCCTTTGATGCCCTGACATCTGACCGGCCATATCGACCAGCAATGTCGAGAGAAGAGGCTCTGGCTGAAATCAAACGTTCTATGGGGACTCAGTTTGACCCTGTAGTAACCGATGCTTTTCTCAGAATAATGAATCGAAAATCTAAGACGCATGCTCGACCCTATCAAGTTGCGAACGAAGCAACTAGCAAACTTAGTCGCGATTAAACATTATTAGATTACAAGGTTGTTGGAATGGAAGTGAATAAACTCCTCAAGTTGATGGTAAATAAAGGTGCGTCAGATTTGCACCTTACAGTGCCAAGTCCACCGGTGCTCCGTATTGATGGTGAGCTTATACCACAAGAAGATTTGCCGCCGCTAACCGCCGAAGATATTGAACTTGCCCTGGAGCAGGTGTCTACCGAGGAGCAGAGGGCAGTTTTTGATAGAGAATGGGAGCTTGATTTCGCCTATAGTGTTCCCGGGTTAGCCCGATTCCGGGTAAACGTATTGCGACAGAGGGGTGTCATGAGCCTTGCCTTCCGGTTTGTACCGTTTTATGTGCCGTCCATTGATGAATGGGGACTACCCCAAATTTTCAAAGAGCTTATACTTAAGCCCAGTGGACTTATTCTGGTAACCGGTCCATCTGGTAGTGGTAAGTCAACTACTCTAGCAGCGATGCTTAGGCATCTAAATGATAATGCAACACGAAGTGTTATTACTATTGAGGACCCTATCGAATTTGTATTCCGCAACAAAAAATGCCTCATCCGGCAGCGAGACCTGGGGGATGACACCAAATCATTCGCCACCGCAGTAATACATGCTCTCCGCCATGATGCCGATGTAATCGTCATCGGGGAAATGCGTGACTTGGACACGATAAGTACAGCTATCACAGCTGCTGAGACCGGGCATCTGGTGCTCGGTACGCTACATACCGTCGACGCTCCCCAGTCTATTGACCGCATAATTGACGTATTCCCTTATGGTCAGCAGCAGCAAATTAGAATACAATTGTCACAAGTAATAGAGGCGGTAATATCACAAACTCTCCTCCCCCGCATTGGTGGAGGACGAATAGCCGCCTTTGAAATAATGCTGGCCAGCCGTACGATCCGAAAACACATTCGAGACGAGAAGATCTTCGAGATACCTGTTACCATTGAGGTGAGTACACCAGAGGGGATGCAGACTCTAGGTCAGGCGTTGCTTGATTTGATAAAGAGGAAGATAGTCACGCCAGAAGACGCCTTAATGAAAAGTAGGAATCCCGCAAAATTACAGAAGCTCCTTCAATCCCATGATGAAGCAACTGTGCTTCAAGGCACTGCCAGTAATTTAGTAGAGAAATAGGAGAGGATTAAATGGACAAACAGAAAATACTTATAGCCGATGATGAACCAGGGGTAAGATTATTAGTAAGCAGGATATTGGAAGAAGAGTATACCGTTCTCGAGGCAGCCGACGGAGAGGAGGCAATAGACATCGCAAAAGGACAGCAACCAGCTCTCATTTTGATGGACCTTATGATGCCAAATATGGACGGTTATGCCGCTTGTCTTAGAATTAAGGCCGATCAGGCAACTAAGGGAATCCCGGTGATTATACTCACTGGCATAGGCCATGAACTAAATAAAAGGTTTGCCGAGGAGATGGGTGCCGACGGATACATAACTAAGCCGTTCACTCGCGAGTCCCTGCTGGGGGAAATGAGACAACTACTGGTATCAAGCCAGCAATAATATGTGAGCAAACGACTTCTTAGTAAATCACCAATAGGAAAGGACTGATATGTGGGATGGTCAAGGTGGCAATTCATCAATTAGACCTTTCTGTAGTCTATGGTGAGGGAATGATAATAGATGGAGGTAATTGACAAATCATGAGTCAAATGTCGAAAATGCACCAGCGGATTGCTAAGTCGGAAGCAATGGCAGGTGAGATCAATCAATCGAAGGAACTATTCCGGATATTGTTCTACCGCTCACCAATCGGCACCTACATCATTCAGAACGGACATTTCCGACTTGTCAATCGCCAGCTCGCCTATATTTTAGGCTACGAGGAAGATGAACTTCTAGGAAAGCCCTCTCTAAGTTTCGTCCTTGCAGAGGATAGAGACGCTGTCAGGGAAAACGCTGTAAGAATGCTGAAGGGAGGATGCTCTCTGGGATACGAATTCAGGATTGTTAATAAGCAGGCAAAGATCAAATGGGTGATGGAGACAGTTGTTCCCATCTACTATCGGAGGAAACGAGCAACCCTGGGGAGCCTTATAGACATAACTGCGCGCAAGCAGATGGAGGAGAGATTGAACCAAATTACAGCCGAGATGCAGCGTTCTAACACTGAGCTGGAACAATTCGCTTATGTGATTTCACACGATCTGCAAGAGCCGCTGCGCATGGTTTCGAGCTATACTCAACTACTGGCCAAGCGCTACAGCAAGAAGCTAGACGCTGATGCAGATGAGTTTATTGCTTATGCTGTGGATGGCGCCAAGAGAATGCAGACGTTGCTTCACGATCTTCTAGATTATTCCCGTGTAGGCACTCGTGGGAAACCTTTTAGCCTGGTCAACTGCGAACATATCGTTGAACAAGCG
>Ga0209121_10006392_pt1 | contig 10360 bp, 8 predicted proteins | sample Cruoilmetagenom3_FD_187292 | JGI IMG/M metagenome (GOLD analysis project Ga0209121, IMG submission 187292) | Oil polluted marine microbial communities from Coal Oil Point, Santa Barbara, California, USA - Sample 3 (SPAdes) (version 2) | ecosystem: Environmental > Aquatic > Marine > Oil seeps ...
ATTTTTAGAACGCGGGTTTTTTCACCTTTTGGGTGAAAAGTCCGCGGGATCCGTATGGAAAGGTTCTTCATTTAATTATTGTCCATACGGATGCTGTGCATAAGTTCTTTATTTTCAAATATCTCGCCTGCCTGCGGTAGGCAGGTGATAATCTTGTCCATACGGATCTTGAGATGGTTTCTTAACGCATAATTTGGGTTTATTCAACGCTGCCTGTGGAACAAACCAACCTCGATTTAACGGTTCTCCGTGCGGATTGCATTATAATATTTTCGTCGTAACAATGAGCAAGTGCCCACAATGCAGGTTGCCCTTGTTTCAGTAGAGGTCTCAAAATTAGGCGGTGTCGAGAGATATGCACACTGTATTGCAAACCTCCTCCGTCCCGTCGTATTCACAAACAGGACAGATGGTATCATAAGCGCGAGGCATATTCCCTCTATAGGGAGACCCGATCTATTAAGAAAGGAGATATTCCCAATACTCTCCACGGTACTCTGCAGAAGAAGTGGGTTTGATATAGTTCATTCCATGGGTGTGTCCCATCTTTCTCCACACTGCGTGACCGCCCATACATCGGGAAGATACATGCTCAGACTCCTCGAAAGGGGCGAGCTCTTCTTCCATCTCTCGCCGCTGAGGAAACTCTATTGGAGGGCGAGGCTCTTCGTCCCCGCCGCGCTGGAGAGATGGATGTACAGGAAGAATATACCGATAGTCCCCGTCTCTAACCTACTCAGAAATGTACTCGGGAGCGATTACGGCATCCCCGGAAAGAGGATAACTGTGATATACCCGGGTGTGGACACGGAGGAGTTTAAACCGTCTGCGGAGATGAGGGAGAGGACGAGAGAGAGGCTTGGATTGAGGGGGGAAGTGGTTCTTTTTGTGGGTGGTCAGGATAAGCGGAAGGGTCTTCATTTTCTCGTTGAGGCATTAAGGGGCCTCGATGTTACCCTTCTCATATGTGGAGGTGAACATAGAGATATGCCTGCGGTATACAATGCCTGTGATATACTTGTCCTGCCCAGCCTCTTTGACAGTTTCGGATTTCCGGTTCTTGAGGCGATGGCTTCCGGCATTCCCGTGATCGTTTCGAAAAATACAGGTGCAAGTGAGTTGGTGGACGGTACCGCTGCCGGTCTTGTTCTTGAAGATCCGAGGGACATAGGGGATATCAGGAGGAAGATCGTGTCGCTCCTCGGGGATAAGGAGAGGTTGTATGATATGGGAAATGAGGCGAGACAGATCGCTTTGAGGTATAACCTTTCTCATTTCAGGGATAGCCTTCTGAAGTTCTATGAATCACTTTTTACAGAGACCGCACAGCGGAATTCTACAGCAGGGTCCTCGGACCCATTCGAGGGAAAAGATGTCTGACATATTCGAAATATTTAACTCATCGGTGTCTGCCGTCTTGCCGGGGGATCTCGTCAGAAGGCGGGTTGTTTTAAACAAAAACACCCTGCGGATTATGGATAGAGATTTTGACCTCTCAAATTACGGGGATATATATGTAATTGGTGCAGGCAAGGCGTCTCTGGGAATGGCAGAGGAGGTGGAAAACATCCTCGGAGAGAGAATAAAAACGGGCATATGCTGTGTTCCCGTAAAATACACTGAACTTGAGAGAATAGAGGTTGTGGAGACATCCCATCCCGTGCCCGATGAGAGAAGTGTTGAGGGAGCGAAGAGGGCGGTCTCCATCCTGCATAACACGGGCGAGAAAGACCTCGTCATATGCCTCTTCTCGGGAGGCGGTTCATCCCTTTTTGTGCTTCCGACTGGCGATATTACCCTCGAAGATAAAGAGAAGACCGTTTCTCTATTACTTAAGAGCGGTGCAGACATAAGGGAGATAAACACGGTAAGAAAACATATATCCGGTGTTAAAGGAGGAAAACTGGCGGGGGAGGCATATCCATCTACCGTGATAACCCTTCTGATCTCGGATGTTGTGGGAGACGATATGAGTGTAATCGCATCGGGTCCGACCGTGCCCGATGAAACCACATATGCGGACTGTATGAGTATCATAGATAAATACGGTTTGAGCCCTCCCCGTCGTGTATTAGAGCATATAAAAGCTGGCATTAGAGGAGATATTGACGAGACGCCGAGGTCTCTTCCGAATGTTGTGAATTTTGTGATGGGGAATAATCTTCTCGCCCTTGAATCTGCGAGAAAAAGGGCAGAGGAACTTGGGTATAACGCAATCGTGCTCTCATCCACATTGGAGGGAGAGGCAAGAGATGTAGCGAGGTTGCTCTGCGTTGTATCGACGGAGGTCGTACATTCTGGTAATCCAGTGGGGGTCCCCGCCTGCATAATTGCAGGGGGTGAGACTACGGTAAGGGTGGAGGGAAGTGGCAAGGGGGGGAGGAATCAAGAACTTGCCCTCGCATTTACGATCTGTGTGGATGGTATCGACGGAATAGAACTCCTTTCTGCCGCCACGGACGGTATAGACGGTCCAACAGATGCCTGTGGTGCAATTGTTAATGGGGGAACTGCAGAGAGGGCAAGGGCGCTGGGATTATCACCGCGGGAATATCTTAGGGATAATGACTCGTACAACTTTCACAGGAAAGTGCACACCATACTTTATACGGGCCCCACACATACAAATGTGGGGGATGTAGAGATAATTCTGTGTAGATAGATGTGGCGAGAGAGTTTTATCATCTTTTTACCACCTTTGCTGTAAATTCGCCCTCACAGACAAGCGTATCGTCAACATATGCCTTCCCATCCATAACACAGAGTCCCTGTCTGTATTTTATCAACTTGAGTTCATTTCGCAGGGTATCCCCGGGGACCACGGGCCTTCTGAATTTTACTTTGTCTATCTTCAAGAAATAGACCACCTTGTCCTTCGGGTCGCCTACCTTTTTCAACAGAAGAAATCCTCCCACCTGCGCCATGGACTCCACTATGAGAACTCCGGGCATTATGGGGTGCCCGGGAAAGTGACCCTGGAAGAACGGCTCATTTATCGTCACATTTTTAATCCCGATTACCCTGTCATCTGTGAGTTCTACTATTCTATCCACGAGTAGGAAGGGGTACCTGTGCGGCACTATTTTCTCTACCTCTTTTATATCAAACACGGTTACCTCCAATTGATTTTTTAAAAGGTTCGTGAAGTTTATATTGGCAATGTGTCCCGATTTAAATGCGAATATATTTGCGTTTATATAACATCCCAGGAGTGATAAATCACCGATGAGGTCGAGGGTCTTATGTCTTACGAACTCATCGGGAAATCTCAGAGGAGTCTTGTTTATCAAACCATCTTCTCCTATTACCAATACATTGTCAAGACTGCCTCCTTTACCCAATCCCTTTCTCCAAATTTCCTCTACCCACAAGTAAAAGGTATGTGTTCGTGCCGGCGCGATCTCCCTCTCGAACACCTCGGGAGTGATGGCAAATGACCTGTATTGGGGTGGGGGGTAGGGACGGCCATAGTCAATGTAAAACGACACACAGAAATCTTTGTGGGGCAGGGCAAATATCTCCCTCTTTTCCGCCCTGTAGACGACGGACTTTCTTAAACTTTTTAACTTCCTTTCCCTGTCCTGTTGGATTAATTTTCCATCTTTAATGAGATTAACAAATTCAATTGCGCTGCCGTCAAGTGCGGGCACCTCATCTCCCTCTATTTCACATACACAGTTGTCCACACCCATTCCATAGAGGGCGGCGAGAAGATGTTCCACGGTCTGTACCATTTCACCGTCTTTTTTTAGAACGGTGTAGCCCTGTTTTGACTCGGCATTTTCGATGTTTGCCTTAATTTTGACGCCGTTTTTGAGAAAGGCTATTCCGGCGTCGGGGGGGGCGGGATGGAGGAAAAGCCTGGACACCTCCCCCAAATGAATGCCCGTTCCTTCAATAGATACGCTCGTTTTTAGTGTCTGCTGTTTCATTACGCTCTACGCTCTACACCTCACGCCTTTCACATTTTACTGTATCTACCCTCTACTTTATCCTTTTCATTTCAATCTTCAATCGTCAATCTTCAAACGTCAATCTTCAATTGTCAATCTTCAATCGTCAATCTTCAAACGTCAATCTTCAATTGCCCCTTTATCCCCTCCATTCTATCCAGATGTTTCCGAAGGGTGTTCGCTGTAAAAGCTTTATTTTACCCTGTTTGGCGATTTCAAGTACTACAGCAAAGGTCACGATCATTCCGAGAAGTGATTTTTCCCTCTCAAGCACCACCCTCAAATTCATTCTGCCCTTCACGCTTATTTCTCTTTCGATCTCCCTGCGTCTTTGACCGATATTTATCGTCTCTTTCTGCAATTCAACGGAGGGTTTCGCCCTGTATTTTGCTATGATCTCCTCTGCGAGCCTGTAGAGGGCATTTGGGTCCACTTCTCCAAAGACCGTCTCCTGGGCAATGGGCGGTCTGGAGAACAGGCTGTGGGCATAACTTTCCCTTTCCCGTAATTCATCCCTCAATGTATAGATCCAATCTATATCTTCTGCTCTCTCCGTTTGCTCGACCTCTTCTGCATCAGCGCCTATCTCAAATGTGGGGAGTAGTGTGCAGAGCTTGATTGACATGAGAACGGTTACGGCGTCAAATATTGCAAAGAGTGCGTCGAAACTTTCTCTGTTGCCGACAGCATCAATCCAGCTCTGTACTAAAGAAGAGATGGAAATCGAGTGTATATCAAGCTCATCTCTCTTTACGAGGGTAACCAACTCACCGGGGGAGACCAAGCGTTCAGATAAATTAAGTCCCGTTCCCATAATCAATTTTCAATTGACTATTGACGATTGACTATTGACGATTGACTATTGATGATTGACTATTGATGATTGACTATTGATGATTGACTATTGACGATTGACTATTGACGATTTACGGTTTACGATTCATTCTCAACCGCCACGAGCAACTCCTCTCTTCTTACGGGCACCACACCCAATTTCCCCACCTCTATGCCGGCGGCGTAGCTTGCTATAAGTGCTGACTCGTATACGGGTGCACCGGTTGTCAGTGAGATTGTCAATGCGGAGATGACCGTGTCCCCCGCTCCTGCCTCATCGTGCACCTCCGTTATTGCCTTGTGGGGAACTTTCCACTCCCCGGTATCCCCGCACACAAACATACCGTCTCTTCCAAGTGTAACCACGAGGTTTTTGCACTGCAGTAATTTCCGCATTGCCCTTGCCGCATCTACAAGATTGTCCCCAAAGAGGTTTTTCCCCACGGACATCTCTAATTCTATCCTGTTTGGCTTAAAGGCTGTCACGCCTTTGTAGTGAAGAAAGTTGTCAAATTTTGGGTCAACGGTTATTATACAATTATTAAAATGGTCTATTATCCACTCTATAAATTCTTTTTCAAGTACTCCTTTGTCATAGTCCTCAATGAGAACGGCGTCCACATTCCCTTTTTCCGCCACAATAAATTCACGAAGGGCATCTTTCGTTGTCCCCTCTATTTTTCCCCTGTTTTCTCTATCAAATCTCACGAGTTGCTGGTTTCCCGCAATAACCCGGGTCTTCCGGGTGGTTGAACGATCCCCCGTGGATATAATACCTCCGTCATCTATTCCAAGCTCTCCGAGAAGATTCCTCAGTATGTCTCCCGCCCTGTCTCTTCCAACAACGCCGGCAAGAATTGGTATCCCATCCATGGAGAGTATGTTATTTGCCACATTTGCCGCCCCACCGGGACTGGTTGATTCTCTCTCGACCTCCACGAGCGGCACGGGTGCCTCCGGAGATATTCTGTCGACCTTTCCCCACAGGTACTCATCGAGCATTATATCACCTATGACGAGGATTCTCTTCCCGGCAAATTTTTCTATGTGTTTTTTAAGGTTCATAGTATCTCCTAATTGACAATTTACGATTTACTGCTTACGCCACACGCCTTATTTATCCCGTGGAATGTGTTAACTATTCCACTGGGACGCCCTACGCCTTATTTATCCCGTGGAATGTGTTAACTATTCCACTGGGACGCCCTACGCTTTACTGTCTTCTGCCATTTTTCATTGCTAATTGCCTCCACTTTGTCCCTCGACTCTAACTCCTAATGTTCTTTCGGGCTCTACCTTTTCAATTTTCACGGTTGCAAATTTACCCATAAGGCTGTCTCGTCCCTTAAACAGAACCTTTATGTAATTGTTGGTTACACCCACAAGCCATCCATCCCTCTTTCTGTTCTCAACCAGAACCTTCATCTCTCTCCCCGTGAATTCCTTTCTAAATCTGTAAAATTTTTCTCTACCCAGACGGAGGAGTATCTTGCTTCTGTCCTTTACAATCCCGTCTCGTGGCTTATCTTTCATATTATATGCCTTTGTGCCCTTCCTTGGAGAAAATCTAAATACATGGAAGTATGAAAGAGACAACTCGACAAGAAGGTTTCTCGTCTCCTCGAACTCTCCCTCGCCCTCACCCGGAAATCCGCATATCACATCGGTGCCTATACTGACATTCTTTATCCTCTCCCTTAGCACATTTATTATTTTCCTTTCATCGTCCGTCGTATATTCCCTGCCCATTAACTTCAGAATTTTGTTGCAACCAGATTGAAGAGAAAGATGCAACCATCTGTAGAATCTATCCTCTCCACATATGAGCTCTATTAGTGAGGGTACAAGTGTTTCTGGCTCGATGGAGGATATTCCGAGAAGTTCCACACCATCAATTCGAAGAATGGATCTCAGAAGCGACGCGAGATCCACACCATTATAATTGTATTTTCCTATATTTGTACCCGTGACTATAAATGCCCTATAACCATTGTTCACGAGAGACCTTATTTCCTTCTCTATCTCTTCTCCCGGTCTCGAGGCAGGTTTTCCCCTCAGATACGGCACTATGCAGTATGAACAAAACCTATCGCATCCACTCTGGATTAATACGAACGCCTTTGTATGGTTACTGAATTTTGTTATACACTCGCTTCTCTTAAGAGAGAATTGCTTATCTATGCCGTCTCTGTCCGGGATTATTTCAATTTTTTGGTCAATATGGGGGTCATTCCTGGCGTAGCATCCAGTCATAATTATCCTCGCTGTGGGATTTTCCCTTCTCAATCTGTTCAGGAGGTTCCTCGACTGACTCTCGGCACTATTTGTCACAGAACAGGCATTGACTATGATGCAATCGGGGTTTTCTTCTCTCCTTACCACCCTCCACCCCGAGGATTCAAAATCCTCTCTTATTCTCTCCGTATCGTACTGGTTCTGTCTACAACCAACTGTAATGAGGTTTACACTACCCATATCCCGCTAATTTACAATTAAAAATTGATTTATCCCGCCTGTCCCGTGGAGGCGAAGCTATTCAGCGGGGTGGAGTACAACATGCCCCGTGGAAGTGAAGCTATTCAACGGGGAAGCTACTCCATCGGGACGCTTCACGCCTTACGCTCTATTTATCCCGTGGAATGTGTTAACTATTCCACTGGGACGCCTTACGCTCTATTTATCCCGTGGAATGTGTTAACTATTCCACTGGAACGCTTTACTCCCTACTGTCTTCAGTCTGTTGTCTTCAGTCTGCTTGCCCTGTGGAGTAGCAAAACTTACTCCACGGGGCGAGCCCCGTAGGAGCGAAGCGACTTTACGGGGTTGTCTGTGGTCTTCAGTTTGTTCTCCTTTTCATCAGTACATCTGTTTCCACATTTATCTTATTTCCAATCCGCCAGTATTTTATATTGGTATTCTCTTCGGTGAACGGGGTTATACCAATGCTTATTATATTGCCCCTCATTGACTGGACGGTAAGGCTTATTCCATCCAGTGCAATGCTACCCTTTTCTACGACGAATTTCATAAGTTCAAATGGAATGGAGACCTCAATGATATTGTGTCTTTTCACCGTTACCTTTGAGATGCCGTCTATATGCCCATAAACAATGTGTCCCCCCAGTCTATCGCTGAATCTCAGTGCCCTCTCGAGGTTCACGTGCTCTCTGTCGCGCAGGAGACCGAGGTTTGTCCGTTTCAGGGTCTCGCCCATAATAAAGGTAGAAAATGAGTTAGCACCCGTCTCGTTTACAGTCAGGCACACCCCATTTACCGCTATACTGTCTCCCGCCTTGAGGTCAGCGGTCACTGTTGGGGCGTGTATCCCCAGGATAATACCATCCTTATGATGCAGGGTTGTATTTACTCTTCCGAGTTCTTCGATAATACCGGTAAACATTTTGTCTCCAACCTACTTCAACTCCCACGAAGGACACAAGGTTTTTCTCCCACGGAGGACACCCCGATACGGTCGTTCCTCCCTACGGGGCGGGCGAAAGACACGGAATTTATTTATTTTTTTATTAATTTTGGTGTACTCCGTGTTTTTCGTGGGCAATTTTTTCCTGCTTTTAATGCCTTCCGCGCCCTTTGTGGGAGATATATTAAATCTGCGACAGTCTGTGGTCAGTTCTCCGCAGTCTGCTTGCCCCGTAGGAGCGAAGCGACTTTACGGGGTGGTCTGCTGTCTGTGGTCTATTATCTCTTGTCAATTGTCAATCGTAGTTTGTTCTATCTTTGCGAATAGTTCTTCGAGTGTAGATGTCCTTGACAGCACCTCCTTTGCCTTTTTTACGGAGGAATTGTATGGGAGATATGATTCTTCATATCTACCCTTCGTATTCCATGTTGCCTCCGCTATTGCCCCCCGGAGATACCTCTCAATGAAGGGCATCGCATCATCCCAGTCTTCCGCGGCTATGGCAAGGTCTTTCTCATCCCTTAAGTAACTCTTGAATTCATCGTATACATCTTCGTCCAGGGTAAATCCCCGTTCGATATCGGGGTTCAGCCTCGTATAATGTGCGGCAAAACTCAAAAATCCGCCCTTCCTCCATATCTTTCTGGCGACGAGTGGTACCTTTTCAGATTCCACATCGATATCGGGCACTATTCCTCCTCCTCCGTGCAGGGTTCTAATGGGTGCTCTCAATGTTGAAAATTCCTTATCCACGGTGGGATTCTTGAGGAGAAACCTCAGGGTGTCCGATTTGTCTATGCATCTTCCACAGGGAGTGTAGTACCTCGCGGTGGTGAGTTTCAACGCCTCCATACCTCCCAGGGGAACGATTGTCTGCACGGATCCCTTACCAAATGTTGTGTCCCCAATTATAACTCCTCTTGACCAGTCCTGGATGGCACCAGCGACGATCTCGGATGCAGATGCGCTCGCGCCGTCCACGAGAACAACGAGTGGATATTCACCATATACCGCCTCTCTCCGTGCCCCGTATTTCCTATTCGCCTCGGGTAATTTTCCCTTTGTGCTGACTATGAGATTGCCTTTGTCTACGAAGTTGTCGGCGACCTCCACCGCCTCTTTTAAAAGTCCGCCGGGGTTGCCGGTGAGGTCCAGGATGAGTTTGGTAGCGCCCCCGTTGTGAAGTTCATCGATCGCACTTTTAACCTCTGCCCCCGCACCCTTTGAAAAATTCACCAATTTTATATATCCTATGTCATCTGTTAGAAGACCATAGTATGGCACATCTCTTATCTCTATAATTGCTCTCTCTATTGTATAGTCGGTTTCTTCCATACCTTCTCTTGCAATCGTTATCGTAACTTTCGTTCCCGGTGTCCCTCTCAGTTTTTTTACAGCCTTATCAATTGTTATACCCCTTGTAGATTCTCCCTCAATTTTGGTTATTATATCGCCGGATCGTAATCCCACGCGATATGCGGGGGTGCCATCGATTGGAGCAATTATAGTAAGCCAGCCGTTTCTTATGCTTATGTGAATCCCGAGTCCACCGAATTTTCCCTGTGTTTTGACATTCAATTCACGGTAATCATCCTCATCGAGGTAGGAGGAGTGAGGGTCGAGAGAATACAACATTCCCTCTATGGCTTTCTTGACAAGGTCGGAAAGATTTACCTCTTCCACATATCTCTGCTGTACTATTCGTAATATATTTGTGAACTGGTTGAGCGTATAGGTTATATTTTCCGTTGCACCGATCAAGATTACCGCCGCTATTCCCAGACAGATAATTATTGTAAGTCTCTTTTTCATGTTGCCCCCAAATTAAAATCAAAAATCAAACCTGCCTGCCGGTAGGCAGGTATCAAAAATCAAAAAACATATCAAAATGTGAAATTAAGACAACAAACCAAAGACATGAGTCTATAATCTTCCTTTTTAAATTTTGGGAATGTCCCAAAGTGTTGTAATAATAGAAGAAAGGACACCTGTCATTGCGAGCCGAAGCCCTGAGCCGAAGCTCCGAGCGAAGCGAAGAGGTAGCGAAGGGGAGGCGAAGCAATCCCATTCCTTAATATCAATCACTGATATGAGATTGCTTCATCCGTACGGATTCGCAAAGACAGACTATACTTGTATCATTGCGAATGAA
>Ga0209121_10006393_pt1 | contig 10359 bp, 11 predicted proteins | sample Cruoilmetagenom3_FD_187292 | JGI IMG/M metagenome (GOLD analysis project Ga0209121, IMG submission 187292) | Oil polluted marine microbial communities from Coal Oil Point, Santa Barbara, California, USA - Sample 3 (SPAdes) (version 2) | ecosystem: Environmental > Aquatic > Marine > Oil seeps ...
TACCGTACCCAAAACAGTTCCGGGTTTTACAGGCTGAAAAGCAAAAGCGTCGTAAGAATCTAAATGTGCATAATAATGAAAACGCCATTTTGGCCCCAAAATCATAACAGACTTACCTCCTTTGCCTCCTTCATGTGTATATACCACCAACCCATAAGTAGATGAAATAACATCAGTACCCCTATCTGCAAAAATATCAATACCCTTATGGGTAATTGAGGTTCCCCAGGGATAGGCCCAAAATGAATCTTCTGCCCAACTTTTAATCGTTGCTCCACTTACGGGAATTATAATCTGCTGTGGAATGATAAACCCAATAATCAAAATCAAAGCGATTACCCAAAACCACTTTTTAAAATATTTATAACGCACTAAAAAGGCAATAGAAGACAATAGTGCATACCAAAATCGTCTTGTCGTATTGGTTATCATAAATGCATACTTAGTTCACCATTTCAATAAAATCCTGTTCAGATATTGTCGGCACTCCTAAACTCTCGGCTTTTGTTCTTTTACTCGGCCCCATTTTATCACCAGCTATCAAAAATGATGTTTTAGAAGAAATGGATGAGTTTACTTTACCCCCGTTATCCTCAATTAGCTTTTTCAATTCATCGCGGCTCACTGTTTCAAAAACACCAGAAACGACAAAAGTCTTCCCCTTAAGTAATTCGGTTTGGTTTTTAAGTTTGTCAGCCGATAACTCAAATTGTAATCCATAACTTTTCAATCGGGCAATGATCTTCAGGTTTCTTTCATTCTTAAAAAACTCCACCACACTTTGGGCAATTCTTTCGCCTATTTCATCCACCTCAACCAATTCTTCTTCTGAGGCAGACATCAAAGCGCTGATATTCTTATAGGCTTTTGCCAACTTCTTGGCTACGGTCTCACCTACAAATCGAATTCCTAAAGCGAATAAAACCCGTTCAAAAGGAATATCGACGGACGCTGCCACCCCATGAACCAGATTCTCCGCTGATTTTTCGGCCATTCGTTCCAAGGGCATTATCTGCTCTTTGGTCAAGGTGTACAAATCGGCATAGTTACGTATGAGTCCTTCCTTAAAAAGGAGTTCAACAGTTTCCCCTCCTAATCCTTCTATATCCATTGCCTTGCGCGAAATATAATGCTGTATCCGCCCAGTTATCTGAGTAGGACAACCGTAAAAATTAGTACAATAGTGCTTGGCATCACCTTCACTACGAACTAATTCCGTAGCACATTCAGGGCAATGGGTAATGTATTGTGTTGGTTGGGAATCCACGCTACGTTTTGAAAAATCGACTCCAATAATTTTAGGGATTATCTCACCGCCTTTTTCCACAAAAACCGTATCCCCCTCCCTAATATCTAGCTTTTTAATCTGATCCGCATTGTGTAAAGATGCTCTTTTCACAGTAGTACCAGCCAGTAGAACAGGCCCTAAGTTCGCTACTGGGGTTATTGCCCCCGTACGCCCCACTTGGTAGGTGATTTCATTTAAAACAGTTGACACCTGTTCTGCCTTGAACTTATATGCCATTGCCCAGCGAGGTGACTTGGCAGTATAACCCAACTCTTCTTGCTGCTGAATGCTGTTTACTTTAATAACCACCCCATCAGTCTCGTACGGTAAATCATGCCGATGTACATCCCAATGGTCAATAAAAGCCATTACCTCATCAGTTGTTTTACATAACTGGGCTATTCTAGGAACTTTAAAGCCCCAATTTCGGGCCTTATCAAGCATTTGATATTGTGAGGTAATCCCCGTGTTAGGGCCAACAATACCATACAACAAACAGTCTAAAGGTCTCTGGGCGACAGCCGCACTATCTTGAAGTTTTAAACTTCCTGATGCAGTGTTCCTAGGGTTCATATACGGATCTTCTCCTTCTGCTACCCGCTCTTCATTCATTTTAGCGAAACCATCCAAGGGCAAAATGATTTCCCCCCGAATATCAAATTTTGGTGGATAATCGCCTTTAAGCTGCAACGGTACCGAACGTATTGTCTTAATATTGGTGGTAACTTCATCACCTTGAAATCCGTCACCTCTGGTAACGGCCTTCACCAATTGTCCTTCTTCATAAGTTATACTTATTGAAGCCCCATCATATTTAAGCTCACAAGTAAATTCTACCTCAGCATCGCCAAGTATTCGTTGAATGCGCTTTTCCCAATCCTCCAGATCTTCTTTGGAATAAGAATTATCCAAAGAATACATACGATGAGCATGCACTATGGTATTGAATTTTTTTGTGATATCACCCCCAACGCGCAAGGTTGGTGAAGTTGCGTCATAAAACTCAGGGTGCTTCGCCTCAAGGTATTGCAGCTCCTTTAGTTTCATATCAAATTCATAGTCTGATATGGTGGGATTGTCCAACACATAGTAATTGTGGTTATGCTCTCGCAATTCTCGGCGCAACTCTTCTATTTTTTCCTTTATAATCATTTACACTTGGTCTTTTTTAATCCATTTTGGCAATGCCAATGGTATGTATTCTTTCATTTGTTTTAACAATCCATCAACAGAATCATCAACCAACAACATATTATAGTTTTCTATTTTCAAAAAGCCCTGAGTGACCATTTTACGTAACATTTTCAACAAATCATCATAGAATCCATTGGTGTTGAGTATTCCTATTGGTTTTTGATGTAGGCCTAGTTGCGCCCATGTGATCATCTCGAATAACTCTTCTAATGTACCATACCCTCCAGGAAGTGTAATTATTCCATCAGACAAATCATGCATTTGTAATTTACGCTCCTGCATGTTATCTGTAACAATCAATTCCGTTAAACCCACATGAACAACTTCCTTTAATTTTAAGAAATCAGGAATAATCCCAATAACCTTACCATCGTTTTCCAGTGCGCCTAGGGCTACTTTCCCCATAACACCAATCTTTGAAGCTCCATAAACCAAGGTGGTTCCATTTTTCGCCAAGGTCATTCCCAAATCATAAGCGGCCAATAATATAGCAGGATCATTACCTTCACTACTGCCACAAAAAACGACTATACTTTTCATAGTTATAATAGGTTCAATATTTGAGTTTACCTTTCAACATTCTGTCATTGCCAAACATATCTTTATGAAGTTCCACTTCGGAAAAATCATTCTCCAATAGTGCTTTTGTTTCTTCACTGAGATACTGATTTATTTCAAAATACAAACAACCCCCTTTTTTTAAGTTTGATTTGGCGAATTCACTGATTTTTCGATAATAAACCAAAGGATCTTTATCTTCGACAAACAATGCCAACTCTGGCTCATTTTCAATTACATTAGGCTTCATCCAATCCTTCTCTAACATCCTGACATACGGTGGATTGGAAACAATTATATCGTGTTTTTCTTCAATATATTCCTGTTTGAAAATATCAGCTTGAATAAACCCAACTTCCACTTTATTTAACCAGGCATTCTCCTGTGCTACTTCCAAAGCCGTTTCAGAGATGTCCAAGGCATCAACTTTGGCATCCTTTATATACTTTGCCAATGTTATTGCTATACATCCGCTTCCTGTACCAATGTCTAAAACATTAATTTCCTTTTTTTCAATTACCTTAAAATCATCAATGATCCAGCGGACCAATTCCTCTGTTTCAGGCCTGGGAATCAGAACATTTTCATTTACCTTAAATACCAAATCCATAAATTGGGTAGACCCTAAAATATATTGAATGGGTTTTTCCAGCTTCAATTGACCCAATGCCTCAAACAAGGGCTGTTCATCAGTTTTAGTGACCACTAATTGGGGTTTTATTGCTAAAACAAAGCGCTCCAAATCTAAATAATGCTCAATCACAATATAAAAAAAGCTTTCAACTTCTTCCTTTGAAAAAATGGAATCAAGCTCGCTGTGGTAAATATTTTTGATTTCCTTTAAAAGCATAATCAAATTTGTTTCAACATCCATACCGGACAAGAAAAATGACCTGTATTGCCCATAGGAGCTTCTATATATTCAAAGCCGGTTTTCTTATATAGTTTTTGGGCGGCTACCATATACGGCATCGTCTCTAAATAGCAGAGCTCAAAACCAAATTCCTTTGCACGGTCCAAACATTTACCAATCATACTGGACCCAAGTCCCCGCCCTCTTGCCTCTTCCAAAAAATACATTTTCTGTAGCTCACAAACGTTACCCTTAGATCCCTCTAATTGGGCAATTCCTGCACAACCGATTATCTTACCCTGATCTTCAACTACAAAATAAGTGGCCTTTGCAACGTCATAACTCTCAAACATATGATCCAAGGCCACATCTGCATAGGCTGTACCTACCTTAGGCACACCCAAATCAATCAGCACTTTTCGAATTACAATCGCCACTTCAGCGTTATCATTCGGCCGAATTTCCCGTATCAATGCAGTTTCCATATATTGTTAAACCAGTATGTTTTAAAGTTCTATTTTAGCGGAGTGAAGATACATGAAATAAACTTTTATAATAAATGAAAAATCATTTTCCATTTTGATGTTATGTGTGCTTTTCTTTAGCTGTAGTTTCAAAGAAAAGCCTGAGTTTATTGGAGTTGAAAATATTGGTATTGCGAGAGCAAGTTTGGACACAATTAACCTCAGGGCCAATGCCATTTTTAAAAATGGAAATGACTTAGGCGGTACATTGTTAACGGATGAAATCAAGGTATTCATTGACAGCACTTATGTTGCAACGGTTTCTTCCAAGACATTTAGGGTTCCTACTAGGGATGAGTTTACAGTTCCACTATTGGTGAAATTCTCTACTTCAAAACTTTTCCAGAAGGGTAATGGTGGCCTATTTGGAGCCATTTTGAAACAAGTTCTGAACAATAAGGTGGAAGTGCTTTTCAAAGGGGATTTGACGTATAAGCTTGGCGGGTTTTCATTTGATTACCCTATTGACCATAACGAAGAAATACTTATCAAATAAATGTCTTTAGACGTTACATATATGAAACGGGCCCTGCAACTGGCCAGAAACGGACTTGGATCTTCCGCTCCCAATCCTATGGTAGGTGCGGTGATTGTATATAGAAACAGAATAATTGGAGAAGGATACACCAGCGCTTATGGTGGCCCACATGCAGAGGTCAATGCCATTAATGCTGTCAGGGATAAGGAATTATTATCAGAAGCGATTCTTTATGTTACCCTGGAACCTTGTTCTCATCACGGAAAGACGCCACCTTGTGTCGACTTAATTGTAAAACAGAAAATACCCAAGGTGATCATAGGTGTTTTGGACCCACATGATAAGGTAGCTGGTAAAGGTGTAAATCGATTAAAAGATGCTGCTTGTAAAGTAACTGTTGGCGTTCTTGCAAAAGAGTGTGAAGATCATCATAGAAGATTCTTGACATTTCACAAAAAGCAACGACCCTATATTATATTAAAATGGGCCGAAACCAGAGATGGATTTATTGCACCAGATAAAAACAAAAGAGGCCTCGAAGCGCAACCCTATTGGATATCGAATAAATATGCAAGGCAGCTGGTTCATAAATGGCGTAGCCAAGAACAAGCTATTCTAGTAGGTACGAATACAGTTTTACATGACAATCCCATGCTGAATGTTCGACAATGGTTTGGAAAATCACCAATTAGAATCTTCTTGGATAAAGATTTAAAAATTAAAGGGAACTATCATATCCTTGACCAAAGTGTAAAAACCATCGTCTTTACAAGAGTCAAGGATAAATCGCTATGGCTGAACGGGATTGATTATGAGGTTATTGATTTCACAAAAAACAGACCAAAACAGATTTGTGAGGTTTTACATAAACACAATATTACGAGTGTTTTAATTGAAGGAGGAGCTAAAACACTTCAGTCTTTTATTGATGCAAAATTGTGGGATGAAGTTCGAGTTGTAACAGGAAAAACTAACTTTGGCAATGGACTGAAAGCTCCAAAATTTACTGGAGATATAGTCCGTACATTAGAAGTTGAAGGCGATTGTATAACTATTTATCAGCATGATTAAAAATATCATATTTGACTTTGGGGACATTTTCATTAATCTGGATAAAGAGATTATTTTCCGCGAAATACGAAAATATGGTAAGCCAATTTTGACCCCAGAGCTGGTAACCATCGGCAATGCATTCGAAGTGGGGCAAATTTCATCGGAAACCTTTATAGATGGTCTACAATCCTACTTCCCAAAAGCATCTGCCCAAGATATTATAGCCATATGGAATGGCATGTTATTGGATTTTCCTGACTATAGATTAAATTTTATTGAGAGCCTGGCCAAAGAAAATGAATATCGCCTTTTCTTACTTAGCAACAACAATACTTTGCATGTACAGGAAGCAATCAAAATTATGGAGGACTCTAAATTCCAACGGTTTAAAAATTGTTTTGAGCAATTTTACCTCTCACATGAAATCCATTTGAGAAAGCCAAATTCTGACAGTTATAAATTTGTTCTGGAGAAAAACGCATTAGACCCCATTGAAACATTTTTTGTCGATGATACGCTTGAAAATACTGAATCAGCAAGCAAATTGGGGCTAAAAACATGGAACCTAATCGTAGGGCAAGAAGATATAATTCAATTAAAATCAAAATTATAAATGTTTGATCTTGCGCTTAGCATATGTTGTTCCAGTTTAATATTTGTGATATTTAAACTCTATTCAGTGTACAAGATTGACACTCTTTATGCTATTATCACCAATTACGTAGTTGCGTGCATCGTTGGATTGTTTTTTTATTCAGGGGAAATAAATCCTTCTGAGATAGCCCAACAACCTTGGTTTTTAGGCACTTTGCTTTTAGGTTTTCTTTTTATTGTAGTATTCAATCTAATGGCCAAAACTTCACAAACTGTTGGGGTCTCAGTAGCTTCTGTGGCAACTAAGATGTCATTGGTGATCCCTGTTATTTTTGGGGTCCTGGTGTATAAAGAGGAACTTGGGACAATCAAAGTGATTGGTATTCTTCTGGCATTGGCCGCTGTTTATTTTGCATCAATTAAAGAAAAACAGATTTCAATTAAGAAGTCGGCCCTTATATTACCCATATTGGTGTTTCTGGGTTCTGGAATAATTGATACCAGTATTAAATATGTACAGGAAGTCCATATCAAAGAAAATGAATTCCCACTTTTTTCTGCAACAGTTTTTGCTGCAGCAGCCGTGGTAGGTATTATTTTTATTGGCTTTAAGACGCTAAAAACCTCTTTTAAAATAAATCTTAGGAATGTTTTAGGTGGAGTTGCCCTTGGTATCCCCAATTATTTTTCGATTTATTATCTACTAAGGGCATTGCAAAACCCTTTTTTAAATAGCGCCTCGATATTTACCATCAATAATGTGGCCATCGTAATGTTATCGACATTATTAGGCATAATTTTGTTCAAAGAACGGATAAGTCTTAAAAACTGGGGTGGTATCGCCCTTGCTATCATTAGTATAATCCTAGTTGCAATATTCTAATGGAAAACTCGGATACCTATAAGACTTTGGCCAAACCTTCGAATGAAGTACTCTTCAAAGAGAAAAAGAGTAAGTTTTTCGGCTATGCATTTCCGATAACTTCTGAAGATGACGTAAAACCTATAATAGAAGGTCTAAGAAAAAAACATCATACAGCAAATCACGTATGTTATGCTTGGCAACTAGGGGTTTCTGCTATTAGTTATCGAGCAAATGATGATGGGGAACCAAATAATTCGGCAGGAATGCCAATTTATGGGCAAATCCAATCTTTTGAACTTACAAATGTTCTCATTGCAGTTGCTCGAATTTTTGGTGGAACAAAACTAGGTGTTGGTGGACTGATAAGTTCGTACCGCAAAGCCGCCCAAATGGCACTGGAAGAATCGAAAATAATTAAAAAAACAATTCGTGTGGATATTGACGTTATGTTTGGTTATCCTAATATGGATAAGGTGATGCGAATCATAAAACAAAATCATTTGGAAATTGTATCCCAACAACTGCAAATAGATTGTAACATCACCGTAAGCGCTGTAAAAAGCAAGGCCCAACCAATTGCGCTCAAATTCAATGCACTTAAGGGTGTTGTTGCAAGAGAGAAGGGCAATTAAATCTTGAGTCTTTCAAGAATATAATCTGGGCATTTTATTGGCTTATTTTTTTTAGCATCCATAAACGCAAGTACAGTGTTCGCTTCGGCCAACAAATCTTTCTTTTCATTATATATCTCATAGTCAAACGCTATCCTTACAAGCGGTCTTTTTCGTAAGATGGTGCGCACAGTAAGAAGGTCATCATAAACCGCTGATTTTTTGTAATTGATACTCAATGATATGACTGGCAGGATAATTCCGTTTTTTTCCATCTCTTTGTAAGAAATTCCCAACACCCTTAACCACTCGACCCTTCCCATCTCCAAATATTGTGGGTAATTTCCGTGATACACCACGCCCATTTGGTCGGTTTCGCCATAACGGACCCGAAAAGAAATATCATTAAAATCCATATTTATTCAACTAAAAATTATATATTTAAAAGCTTTCGAAAGGAGCCCGTTAACATGCAAAAAAAAAAGGGTAAATTCAACCCCAAATCATTTTTTTTTTAGGATTTTTGTTCACATATTTGTCAAACCTAATTTACTCTTGCATATCATAAGAACCATAAGCTAATTGTGCTTAAAAATAACCAATAATAAGAGAAATTTCTATAATGAGTGTAACTGCGAATTCCGTCTGGAACAATTGCTTATCGTTTATCCAAGATAATATCCAACCGCAGGCATTCAAAACATGGTTTGAACCCATTAAACCTGTTAAACTTTCAGAAAACGCATTGAGTATTCAAGTGCCTAGCAAATTCTTCTACGAATGGTTAGAGGAACATTACGTTAAACTTTTAAAAGTTGCACTTACAAAAGAGTTGGGCGAGACCGCCAAATTGGTATATATAATCCGTATGGAAAATACCTATGGCAATCGCGAACCTTTCACTGAGAAAATTCCCAGTTCAAATAGAGGTAATATGGGACCACAGGAAATGGATGTCCCTATTAAATCCAAAAACCCTGAACTTCGAAATCCGTTCGTAATTCCTGGGATACGAAACATAAAGATAGAATCCCAATTAAATCCAAATTACAATTTTGACAATTTCCTTGAGGGAGACTCAAACCGATTGGCACGTTCAGCAGGTATGGCAGTTGCCAACAAACCTGGTAGCACATCCTTTAATCCGTTATTGATTTTTGGTGGTGTAGGATTGGGTAAAACGCATTTAGCACATGCTATTGGGGTTGAAATAAAAGATAAATATCCTGAACGTACTGTTTTATATATATCAGCTGAGAAATTTACGCAGCAATATATAGAGTCTGTAAAGAAGAATACAAGAAACGATTTTATACATTTTTACCAATTGATAGATGTATTGATAATTGACGATGTTCAATTCCTATCGGGAAAATCCGGAACTCAAGATGTTTTCTTCCATATTTTCAATCATTTACACCAAAATGGAAAACAAGTAATCTTGACTTCAGACAAGGCTCCTGTTGATATGCAGGATATTGAACAACGATTATTATCAAGGTTTAAATGGGGATTATCGGCAGAATTACAGAATCCTGACTACGAGACACGTATTTCTATTTTAAAAAATAAACTAATTCGCGATGGCGTTGAGATGCCTGATGATATTATTGATTATGTAGCTAAACACATTAAAACCAACATTCGTGAATTGGAGGGTGCAGTTATATCTTTGATAGCACAATCATCCTTCAATAAGAAAGAGGTTACTTTGGAATTGGCACAACAGGTGGTCGAGAAGTTCGTCAAGAATACGAAGCGTGAAGTATCTATCGATTATATTCAAAAGGTAGTATCTGACTACTTTGAAATGGATGTGGCGACCTTACAATCCAAAACCAGAAAAAGGCATATTGTTCAAGCAAGACAATTAGCCATGTTCTTTGCAAAAAAATTCACTAAAGCTTCTTTGGCGAGTATTGGTTCCCAAATAGGAAAAAGGGACCATGCTACCGTCTTACACGCCTGTAAAACAGTGGATAACCTCGCGGAAACCGATAAACAGTTTCGTAAGTATATCGAGGACTTAACTAAGAAACTCTCCTAATACATTTAATGGCAACTAAGATTTTAATGGTTTGCCTTGGAAATATCTGCAGATCACCATTGGCCGAGGGTATTCTCCAAAGTAAAGTAGATATCGATGATGTTTTTGTGGATTCTGCAGGTACAGGAGGCTACCACATTGGGAGCAAACCAGATAGCAGAAGTATCGCTGTTGGACTTAAATATGATATTGATATTACACTTCAACGTTGTAGACAGTTCAGTGTTCAGGACTTCAAGGATTTTGACCTGATTTATGTAATGGACCATAGCAATTATAACAACGTTATAGCCT
>Ga0209121_10006394_pt1 | contig 10358 bp, 10 predicted proteins | sample Cruoilmetagenom3_FD_187292 | JGI IMG/M metagenome (GOLD analysis project Ga0209121, IMG submission 187292) | Oil polluted marine microbial communities from Coal Oil Point, Santa Barbara, California, USA - Sample 3 (SPAdes) (version 2) | ecosystem: Environmental > Aquatic > Marine > Oil seeps ...
CCCCGCCATGGGATAGATCAAAAAATGGATGGATGGATGTAAATCCAGGTGTCGCTTCTTCTTTTATTTTCGCACAAAAACCTGGCGACAAAGTTGTTATTTCAGGTCCATATGGTGAATTCTTCATCAATGAGTCTGAATCTGAAATGCTATATGTAGGAGGTGGTGCAGGTATGGCGCCCATGCGTTCGCATTTATATCATTTATTCAAAACTTTAAGGACAAACAGAAAAGTAACCTATTGGTACGGCGGTCGTTCAAAAAGGGAGTTGTTCTATTTGGATCATTTCTATCGATTGGAGAAAGAATTCCCAAATTTTAAATTCTATTTGGCACTTTCTGAGCCCATGGAAGAAGATAATTGGAAGGTTAAAACTGATATTGATGCGCCAGGAGACGGTTTCGTTGGTTTTATTCACAATTGTGTTATCGACAACTATTTAAGCAAGCACGAAACTCCTGAGGATATTGAATTGTATTTCTGTGGGCCACCTTTAATGAACAAGGCTGTTCAAAAAATGGGAGAAGATTATGGTATCCCTGATGAGCATATCCGATTTGATGATTTCGGTGGGTAATTCGAAAATAAAATTGAAACAATTAAAAACCGATACTTTAAATATCGGTTTTTTTAATATGGGATGTTTATGAAACCCTTATCTGAACAAGAATTACATAACTTAGCTATGAACATCGTCGGGCGACAGCTTGAAGCTGAGGGTTATGAATTCATGGGTGTGAATAGTAAGCCGAAGAAGAACCCCCAATATGTTTGTTTAAAGGATAAGCAGTTATATTTTATTGTTGTGCGTAATGTGGTTTTTCCCCATGACCCGAAAAAATATGATAGGACCTTTATGTTGAAAATGAAAGACCATGCAATTAAACATGAAGGTAAAATGTTTTATGCAGGGGTAGGGTTGTACAATGCGGTAGACCAAAGCTTACCGGTGTTTTTGAATGAGGAATATATTGTTGATTATGACGGACTTATTGAAATATAGATTTAATAACTTAACATGCTTACTGTTGTTTGTTTTTTTGGCGTCCTGTAAAATGGATCCTGAACAAGTGATAAAAAATTCAAATGTTGGTGGGGCTTTGGGGACTTCGTACAGTATCATTTACTTGTCTGATAAAGAATTGGACTTTCAACGTGAAATTGATTCTGTATTTAGCGCAATGAACCAATCTTTATCCACCTATATTCCCACTTCCGATATATCAAAAATCAATCAAGGAATAACTGGTATTACTGTTGATCTTATGTTCCAGGAGGTTTTTGAAATTTCGAAAGAAATTTATTCAAAAACCGATGGCTACTTTGATCCTACGGTAGGGGCACTTGTGAATGCATGGGGCTTTGGACCTGGCAAAAAAGTATTGATGGATAGTACCAAGGTAGATAGTATTATGGGTTTGGTTGGTCTGAACAAAGTGCATTTGAATGAAAATAATAAGATTGTAAAAGAACAATCCAATATTTATATCGATTTTAACGCTATTGCCAAAGGTTATGCCATTGATCGCTTGGCTAAGATGATGGATGAAAAGGGGATTGATGATTACCTCCTAGAAGTAGGTGGCGAGTTAGTGGCCAAAGGCAGCAATAAAATAAAACAGAAACCGTGGGTAGTGGGGATAGATGACCCCCAAGTTGAAGAAGGCCGAAGGTTAAAAATAGTCATCGAATTGCAGGATAGAGCCTTGGCATCTTCGGGTAATTATCGCAAGTTTAGGATTGACTCCATTACTGGTAAAAAGTATGTGCACACCATAGACCCTAAAACAGGGTATACCAAAAATGCAAATACCTTGGGAGTAACTGTTTTGGCAAATTCATGTGCGATGGCAGATGGCTATGCCACAGCTTTTATGGCTATGGATTTAAATAAAACCATGGACTTCTTGTCCCATCAAAAAGAATTGGAAGCATATGTGATTTATTTGGATAAAGACGGTCAAACAAAGGAGTTTATGACCGAAGGTTTTAAAAAAGTGGTTCTGGACTAGTGTTTTTTCACAAGGGGAATGATTTCTTCTTTAGCCAATCTGTAGTTGTCAATTTCTTCTTGAGTTAGATTTGCGGCAAAATTCACTTCCTCCACCTCAAAACCAACATTTCTAAGTTTATCAAAATAATCCCTGCCATAAATACGAACATGGTCATATTGGCCAAATGTTTTAGCCCGTTCTTTTTTGTCCGTTATTGAGTCATCTTCAAAAGTATGATCCCTTTTTAAATCCTGTGGAATTTGACATATGCCCCATCCGCCAGGTTTTAGAATACGATACAGTTCTTGCATGGCCTTTTGGTCATTGGGAATATGTTCCAATACATGGTTACAAAGAATCACATCGTAGGTATTGTTCTCAAAAGGTAAGTTGCATATATCCGCCTCGACATCTGCCAGTGGGGAATTTAAATCAGTTGTGGTATAATCCAGATTTTTGAGTTTTCTGAACCTTTTATAGAATGCCTGTTCAGGTGCAAAATGTAATACTTTTAAGTTCGAAGTAAAGAAATCAGTATCCTTTTTTAGAAACAACCAAAGTAACCGATGGCGTTCTAAAGATAGGGTAGAAGGGGATAGTACATTATCCCTTGGGCTTTCATATCCGTAGGGTAAAAAAGTTCTGAACTGTTGACCATCTATTGGGTCAGTATATTTGCTTCCTTTTAACCAGAGGGCCATTATTGGCCTTATCCAATAACTTAATTTTATAAGTAAGGGTCTTGGTATTAAATTCAGGAAATATTTAAAAAGCTTTTTCATTTTGTCATTCTTGCGAAAGCAAGAATCTGCGATTCAGTGCTATAATTGAATTTTCTTTTGTCGAAATTCATCCTCTTCATCACTTTCAATTCCCAATGCCTCATAAATATATTGAAAGGTGGATAATAGTTCTGGTTTTCCGTTGACTATGGCCACATTATGTTCAAAATGTGCACTTGGTTGTCCATCTGCAGTAAGAATGGTCCATCCGTCCTTGAGCTGTTTAATGTTTTTGGTTCCCATATTGATCATGGGTTCAATGGCTACCACAAGGCCTTCCATAAATTTCTTACCTCTTCCGCGTCTACCATAATTAGGCATTTCCGGACCTTCGTGCAGCTTTGTTCCCAAACCATGCCCTACTAATTCACGAACAACACCATAACCATGACTCTCGCAATAATTCTGGATGGCATAGGCCACATCACCAACACGGTTACCTACTTTAAATTCTCGAATTCCCAAATAAAGTGATTCTTTGGTGACTTTTAAAAGTTTTCGGGTTTCCGGTGCCACTTCACCCACCTCGAAAGTATAGGCATGGTCTCCATAAAAACCATTTTTCAATGCGCCACAATCAACGGAAATAATATCACCATCATTTAAAGGGTCACTATTGGGGATACCATGGACCACTTGGGCATTTGGGCTCATATTCAAGGTATTGGGAAAGTCATACATCCCCAAAAATCCAGGCTCTGCTCCTTGTTCCCGAATATATTCTTCGGCTAGTTTATCTAAAAAAAGAGAATTGACCCCTGGTTTGATTTCCGAGACCAGCATGCCCAAGGTTTTAGAAACTACCAAGGCGCTTTCACGCATTAGTTCTATCTCTTCAGGAGTTTTGATTTTTATCATAGCCAGCAAAGATAAAACAATCTGTTAGAATTTTAAACTAACGATTTTTGAGTCATTAACTCTGGTTGATCAACTCCCATCAGTTTTAGAATCGTAGGTGCTATATCCCCTAAAACGCCATCCTTGATTTCTTTCAGATCATTATCGATAAGAATCAGAGGAACGGGATTGGTGGTGTGCGCGGTATTCGGGGAACCGTCAGGATTGATCATGGTATCGCAGTTTCCATGGTCTGCAATTACAATAGTGGAATACCCATTTTCCAATCCAGCGGTAATGACGTCCTTGGCACATTCATCAACGGTTTCACAGGCTTTGATTGCTGCTTCCATTACTCCGGTATGGCCTACCATATCCGGGTTGGCGAAATTAAGGCAGACAAAGTCCACTTCACCTTTTTGAAGCTCGGGCACAATGGCATCACGAATATCGTACGCACTCATTTCGGGTTGAAGGTCGTAGGTGGCCACTTTGGGTGATGGGCAAAGAATACGTTGTTCCCCTTCAAAAGGTTCTTCTCGACCTCCATTAAAGAAAAAGGTAACGTGCGGATATTTTTCAGTTTCCGCAATACGTATTTGTTTCTTGCCATTTTTAGCAAGGGTCTCACCAAGGGTATCCTTAATATTGTCTTTATTAAATATGATTTTGATTCCTTTAAAAGAATCATCATAATTGGTCATGGTAACGTAATACAGGTCCAGTTTGTGCATGTTCTGCTCATGGAAATCCTGCTGGCTCAAGGCTTGGGTCAGTTCTCTACCACGGTCTGTCCTAAAGTTGAAGAAAACAATAACATCCCCATCTTTGATTTTGGCGACTGGTTCATTATCAGTATCCGTTAAAACCAAAGGTTTTATGAATTCATCCGTAACGCCATCATCATAACTTTTTTGCATGGCTTCGCCAATATCCTGTGTTTTTTCTCCCTCAGCATTGACCAATACATCGTAGGCCATTTTAACGCGCTCCCAACGTTTGTCTCGGTCCATGGCATAATATCTACCAACAACGGTGGCCAATTCGGTATTTTTATCGGAGCAATAATTGGTAAGGTCCACCAAGAATCCTTTACCACTTTTAGGGTCTACATCCCGACCATCGGTAAAGGCATGCACGAACGACTTTTCCACTCCACTATCATCGGCCGCCTTAATTAGGGCCTTTAAGTGGTCTATGTGACTGTGCACCCCTCCATCGCTCACCAAACCTAAAAAGTGGACAGGTTTTTTGTTTGCTTTGGCATATTCAAAAGCCTCTTTCAATACACTCTCATTCTTTAAGGTATCTTCTTTTACCGCCTTATTGATTTTGGCCAAGTCTTGATACACAATTCTTCCAGCACCAAGGTTCATGTGTCCCACCTCACTATTTCCCATTTGCCCTTCGGGAAGACCAACATTCATTCCATCGGTATGAAGGTCTGCATCAGGATATTTGGTATAAAGTGAGTCAATAAATGGTGTGTTTGCTTTTGCAATGGCCGAAACTTTTGGATCAGGAGATTTTCCCCAACCATCCAAAATCATTAGAATAACCTTTTTGTTCATAGTGAAAAATTGTACCACAAAAGTAAAATGATCTGGTTGGATGCCCTAGTTTTTTCTTTAGTTTTCTGATTGTTAATTTGTTAATTGTTTTATGATTTTCTTCAATGATTGTTAAAATTTAGTTATTTAACTGTTAATCCTGTAACATCCTTGATTTAAAGAAGTCTACTTTTATAACAAGTAAATTCATTAATCAAAAACAATTCATTATGAAAAAAACAATCTTTACAGTGGCCGCAGTATGCTTGTTGGCCCTAAGCGGTATTTCTGCCAATGAGCTGAAAACCACAAACACCGAAGCAGATATTACAATAGTGTCACCAGATGACCTTAGCGCTTTTTGCAAGGCGGTAATGCAAGGTGATGTGGAAACTGTAAAAAAGTTTATTGAGCTTGGAGAGGATGTCAACCAAAAATCTTTGGGAAAAGCACCTATCCATTATGCGGCCCGTTATAATAAGGCCGAAGTATTAAAAGTACTTATTGAAAACGGCGCTGACCTTAAAAAGCGTTGCGACGGAGGTATGACAGCAATGAAATATGCCAAACTATCCCATGCCACCGAAGCCCAAGCCGTATTGGAAGCTGCTATGAAAAAATAGAAGAGGAGTTTATTCGTCTAACAAAAAAGGGCCCATCCAACTGGATGGGCCCTTTGCTCATTTACATATTTAGTGTCCTTGCAAAAGAGTGTGTCTCGCGGCTTAGAATTCAAAGCCAGTAAAAGCTCTGTACAAAAATGCATAAACGGCCAATAAAAACATGACCGCGCAAAATATCGAGTACCCTTTTAAAAAGAGCACTACAAAGCTTGGTTTGCAATCGTCGAATGCCTCTAAATAGAGATTTTTAAAATGTAATAGTGTTCCCATGTGTTCTCTCTTTTTACAGCATAAAAAGATTAAGAGAACTGAGTAGGATTTGGGGTTCGTTCAAAGGTACAGAAATATAGTCAACTGCATCGTTTTATCGATTAACAGTCAATTCTATCGACCTGAATATTTTTCGATGCTTCTTTTATTTTTTCAATTCTGTTTTCGGGGTCTGGGTGTGTACTCTGAAACTCAGGAACTCTATTGGGTCCGGCAGCGGCTTTTAAAATTTCCATAACCGCTATCATTTCGTTAGGATTGTACCCGGACTGAATCATAAATAAAACACCGAGTTCATCACTTTCCAACTCATCCCCCCCTTCCATTTTTCAGTAAAGTGTTTTGGCCAATCCCTGCCACCACATTGCCCATGTCACCACCCACAGATGCCCCTGTGGCCAAGGTTTGCCAAAAATTACTTTCGGCAATGCGTTCGGCAGAATGTCTTCCGATTACATGTCCTATTTCGTGCCCTAACACACCTGCTAATTGTGGTTCGTTAAGTTGGGAGAAAAGCGCATAGGTAATAAAGATTTGTCCGCCAGGCAATGCAAAGGCATTTATGGTGCGGTCGTCTGCCAATAAATGAAAATCATATTCGTATGGTGTTTCCCTTGCTATGCTATTATCCACCAGCTTTTTGCCCACAAAATCCACGAATGATTGCAGTCGTTCATCCGGGTAAAGACCTCCATGTTGTTGGGCTATTTCAGGGGGCACTTTGCAAACCAATGGAAATTTCTTGTTCCGAGGTCATATTAATGTTCTGTACCCTTCCCGTATACGGATTTTCTTCTTTATTATTGCATCTTTGAATAAGGGCAAAAGCCACAATGGCAATACCTAAGAATATTCTGATTTTCCAACTTCCTCTTCTCAAGGTTACTAGTGTTCAGTGTAGCCACAATTTACAAAAAGACTTATAAAAGCTCTGTATTTATGTCCAAAATATTATTTCGCACATAATTCTTTATAAAGCCCGTTGTAAAGTGTTCGCTGCCGTAAAACTCCTCTTCTCTTAATAATTGCACAATATTCAACCTTCTGTAGGCCGTAAGCATTGGAACCGAAATCGGGGCATAACTATAGTGCCATGGTTCATATTTGAAACCCCTTCGTTTGGTGTCGTTGGTATACACCAAATGGTAATCGAATTTTTTAGAATTTTCATCCATCCACTTTTTAAAATCCTCAAAAGGTCCATCAGCTCCAAATTTTTCAGGCACCAATACATCCCCATTCGTCTTACGATATCCGTCAATAATATCAATATCCGTTCCCCAATGATGCCTACTTGTGCCTGGTATTGTAGAATATTCAATGATTTTATCAAGAGCCTTTAAAGAATCCATACCATCATCTTCAGTATATCGCAAGTACTTTCTTTCCCAGATTGCTTCCTGTCTATCAAAATTGCGATAACTAGATACGATCTTTATATCTATTCCATCGCTATAAGCTGCTTTTTTCATTGCCAAAAAGGCATCATGTGCTTCTTTTCGAAGATTGATCCCTTCGCCATAGAGTTCAATATCTTCTTTGCCCATAAGCTCTAATACCGAATATTCATACTCCTTGGATAAAGCCAAACTTGGCACCATTGTTAATGCCAAACCTGATACACTACTCTTTTTAATAAATGACCTACGCTTCATTTTTACTATGGATTTTTCTGGGTTATGCTATCTTATTTCAAAACGGATTATCTCAATAACTCTGCCAATTTCAATTTATTTCTTTTTTTATCAGGTTTTCAATAGTTGATTATCTAAAAAATGAAAGCATATTATTTTATAGAATTATACACCCATCCAAAGATAAGAAGTATTTTTTCAATGTAAGAGACTCTTCCTTGTGGCGAATCTAATTTTTGTCTGGGAAAATAACTAGTAAAGATTGTGGGGATATGGCTTAATAAAAAGGATAAATGAAAATAGAATATACCATTGCTAAGGAGGAATTTCTATTGATTTGATATGATATAGAGATACCCTTGATGCTTTTGTTTAAGATCATTTAGTGTAATAATATAAAAGTATATTCCAGAATCCAATCTAGAACCTTTGTCGATTACCAAGCTTCTATTTGATTCTCCATTGAATTCATTTTGATAGTTTTCCTTTGAATAGACCATTACCCCATATCGATTAAAAATCTGAATGGAGTTGCTTGGTGATTTTTCAATACCATCAAGAACCAAAAGGTCATTTTGGCCATCCCCGTTTGGTGTTAAGAAGTAATTATCCAATTCAATTGTACTAAAGTCTTCCAATTTATCGTCATTCCCTCCCAGGGTAATAATTTCATAGTCATTGGGTATGAATAATTCTGAGGTAACTGATCCGTAGGCTATACCGCCTTCGACATTGGTATTTCCGAGATTTACCCATGTTTTTTGTTCGCTATGCCATCCAACAACTTTTATATCAGTGACATTTTCAGCAAAAGCACCTACGTTACTCCATTCATCCCAGGTAAGAGTAATAAAGGACGGTATGTGACCTTCCAAGTGCCAAAATTCTTTTTCGCTTACAGAAATAAATTTCGAAGCTTTATTATTTGTTTGGTAGTTTTTCCCATTGATGGATGTTGTATTCGGATTTTCATAGAAATACGCGCATTTTACGAAAGGGTTTACCCCGTTTGAGTTAATACGCAAAGATCTTAATCGTTCGTCATCGCCAACTGGGAAAGTGAAGACATCCTTATTGGTCATAGCGGCATAACCATCTACCATAGAGACATCGTTCTCACCAACATAAAAGGCATCGTCTATAAAATTGGGAAAGACGGAAGTATGATTTCTTGGGGTAATTACATCTCCTGAAATTAAATTACCATTGTTTAGGACACCAATGGATGTATCAAGAAATAGACCTTTGTCCACTAAGATTTCAGTATCATAAAATATAGGACTGAAAGCTCCTGAAACTTTTATTGAAGTGTTTTCCCCGTAGAACCCGACCAAGCCTAAATTTTGGTCGAAACTGCCATTATTTATCAAATCCATATGAAATCCGACCTTTGCTGTATTATGAATTTGGAGATTTCCATAATTGTGGAAAGCATCTTGTGCTCTATTTTTGGAGCAAGTGATTATTAGTATAAGACCTAAAATGTACTTCATGTGGTTCATTAATAATTCTTATAGCTTAGTTTAGGGTCTTCTCCTTAAAAAAACTGCGACCCTTGCATCATTAACATTCCCAGTTTCGTTAACGGTTCTAAATCCAATACTTGTTCCTGCCGGAATTGCTACTGGTGTTGCTAATATTTCGGTATAGACCATATTATTAGCATTTCCGCTTGCGGTGAAAGTAAAAAGATTGGTGTTGTTGTTTGAATTGATTACTGCCATTTGAACCGTATTAGATCCTCCATTGTTATCTGCATTAAAGCTTACTGCATAGGCTTCCCAGTCTTCTGGCAAGGGAATTCCGATAAGTCCGGTTGCGCCGTTCCCATATGACCATTGGGTATTATTGTCGCTTAAATTGCCGTTTTCTTCTGCCCAGATAATAATTTTTTCATAAGCTGCAAAGTAGGCTCCTCCGTCTAGGCCTACTTTTATTGAATTGTCTGCATCCAAGGAAACCACTTTAGCTGTTTGTGGACTAGCCTCTTCATTGGTATAGGTAATTATTCCTGTTGAAGTGTCTTGTACAAGGTTTGTAGTAGTATTTGTTCCAGGATCTCCCTTATCACCTTTCAGGCCTTGTGGTCCAATTTCTCCTTGTATTCCTTGCGGTCCAATTTCTCCTTGTATTCCTTGGGGTCCTATTGCGCCATCAGCTCCGTCTGCTCCGGCAGGTCCAACAGCTCCGTCGGCACCATCGGCACCATCGTTTCCTGCTACACCTTGAATTCCCTGCGGTCCAATTTCTCCTTGTATTCCTTGTGGTCCAACAGCTCCGTCGGCACCATCGGCACCATCGTTTCCTGCTATACCCTGTATTCCTTGTGGTCCTATTGCACTGTCGGCACCATCATTTCCGGCTATACCTTGTATTCCTTGTGGTCCAACAGCTCCGTCGGCACCATCGGCACCATCGTTTCCTGCTACACCTTGTATTCCTTGGGGTCCAACTGCGCCATCTGCACCGTCGACACCGTCAGCACCATCGTTTCCAGCTACACCTTGAATTCCCTGCGGTCCAATTTCTCCTTGTATTCCTTGTGGTCCAACAGCTCCGTCGGCACCATCGGCACCATCGTTTCCTGCTATACCCTGTATTCCTTGTGGTCCTATTGCACCGTCGGCACCATCATTTCCTGCTATACCTTGAATTCCTTGTGGTCCA
>Ga0209121_10006395_pt1 | contig 10357 bp, 12 predicted proteins | sample Cruoilmetagenom3_FD_187292 | JGI IMG/M metagenome (GOLD analysis project Ga0209121, IMG submission 187292) | Oil polluted marine microbial communities from Coal Oil Point, Santa Barbara, California, USA - Sample 3 (SPAdes) (version 2) | ecosystem: Environmental > Aquatic > Marine > Oil seeps ...
TGACCCGCGTATGCCTACTATTGCAGGTTTTAGAAGACGTGGTTATACATCTGAGTCTATACGTGATTTTTCAGAAAGAATTGGAGTTGCCAGGAGAGATAGTTTGGTTGATGTAGCTCTATTAGAACACTGTGTTCGTGAAGATCTTAATAAGAGAGCAATGCGTGTAATGGCTGTGCTGAGCCCCCTACGTTTAATCATTGATAATTATCCCGAGCATAGAGTTGAAGAAATAGAAGCAGTAAATAATCCTGAGGACATTAGTATGGGAACGAGAAAAATACCTTTTTCGCGGATTTTATATATAGAACAGGAAGATTTTCGTGAAGATCCTCCAAAAAAATACTTCCGCCTTTCCCCAGGTCAAGAGGTAAGGCTTAAACATGCATATTATATTAAATGCGAAAAGGTTATAAAAGATGAAAAAACAGGTGAAATAAAAGAGATTCATTGTAGTTATGATCCTGAATCAAGGGGTGGTGGAACTGCAGATGGCCGCAAGGTGAGAGGTACATTACACTGGGTTTCTGCTGCTCATTCTGTGAAAGCAGAAGTGAATCTTTATGACCGCCTTTTTATTAAAGAAAATCCAGTAGATTGTGATAAAAATAGTGATTTTAAAGAATATCTCAACCCTAATTCAGTGGAGATCTTAAAATCCTGCAGGGTTGAACCCGGGCTTGCGAATGCAGTACCAGGGAGTCGATTCCAATTTTTGAGGCATGGATATTTCTGTGTTGATTCTTCAAAAGGGAAACTTGTATTCAATCGTACTGTACAATTGCGAGATACATGGGCAAAAATTGAGAAGTCTATTAAAGACAAAAAAGGATCTTAGATTCAAAAAAAAGAGGATGAATTACGATGCTTTTTCCTATTAAGGATTATAACCCAACCAGAAGAACTTCTTACATAACTATATTTATAATTATAATAAATGTAATTGTATTTTTCTATCAGAGCTTTCTTTCCTCCCCTCCTCCTGATTATAAACGCTTATCTTCTCTTGAATATCATATTTTGAAATCTTCAATGGTTCCAAGAGAAATTACTCATTTAAAAAATATTACTTTTAATCTTAGAAAAAATATTTTTGAAAATGATTTTTTTATAAAAAGAGAAATTCCTCCTTTTCTTACATTATTCACCTCTATATTTATGCATGGATCTATTTTGCATCTTTTAGGGAATATGCTTTTTTTGTGGATTTTTGGGAATAATATAGAAGATCATCTTGGGAAATTTAAATTTATTATATTTTATTTAATTGCAGGTACTGGAGCAAGCCTTGTTCATATTTTATTTAACTGGAATTCAGTAACTCCTGTTATTGGAGCAAGCGGGGCTATATCAGGAGTTATGGGTGCTTATCTAATTCTCTATCCAAGAGCTAAGGTGAGAACACTTGTGTTTCTTTTTATATTTGTTACTTTTATTGATTTACCTGCTTATATCTTTTTGATTGTTTGGTTTATTTTCCAGTTTGCTGGCGCAGAAGGCGTTGCATGGCTTGCTCATGTTGGGGGTTTTATAATTGGAATATTCTTGATAAAATTGCTTGCAAATAGAAAAAAGCCTATTATTGAATTTATAGAGTAAAGGAGTTTATATGATTAAACAACTAATAACAACTAAAAATGCGCCAGATGCAATAGGACCATATTCTCAGGCAATAAGAGTAGATAACCTTATTTTTCTATCAGGCCAGATTGGAATTGACCCTATAACAAAGAAATTTGCTTATAATGATATTAGGAGGCAAACAGAGCAGATATTTGAAAATCTTAAAGCTGTACTTAAAGAGGCTGGAGCAAGTTTGGAGAATATTGTAAAAACAACTCTATTTTTGAAAAATATTGCGGATTTTTCTATTATTAATGAATTGTATACTGAATATTTAAAGAAGCCATTTCCAGCAAGATCAGTTGTTGTAGTAAAAGAACTTCCTCTATCAGTTGACATTGAAATAGAAGCAATTGCAGTTTTGTAGAAAAATTTAAATGAATAGTCTGATTATACTTATTGTTTCAACAGTGTGGATTGTGTTTGCCTACTTCTGGTATGGGAAGAGAAAAATCCAGAATAATTTAGTTGCCCCGCTTGATAAAAAACAAACTCCAGCAAATTCAAAACAGGATAATATTGATTATTATCCTGCTGCAAGAATGGTTCTTTTTGGCCACCATTTTTCTTCAATAGCAGGTGCAGGCCCTATTGTTGGCCCAATAATTGCAGTAGCTGCATTTGGTTGGGGCCCATCTGTATTATGGCTTCTTTTGGGAGGAGTCTTTATCGGGGGCGTGCATGATTACTTGTCTCTTATGATTTCTGAAAGAAATGATGGCTGCTCAATACCTGATACTGCTGATAAATATGTTAGCTCAAGAGCAAGGATTCTATTTCTTGTTTTTGTATGGTTCACAATTGTTCTTGTAGCAGCTGTTTTTGCTGCATTTGCAGCAAGAGCAATGCTCAACCATCCGGAGATTGTATTACCAACATTTTTACTGATACCTCTGGCTATAATATTTGGGATTATAAATAAGAAGCAAATAATTCCTCTTTCTATAAACACGATAATTGCAATTCTAGGCCTTATTTTTCTTATATGGTTGGGGTATAAATTTCCAATTTCCATAGTAATAAAAAAGGATATTCTTATTCTGGGTCTAGAAATATCAGGTGTAAAAGCTCTTTATATGTTCTGGTTCACATTACTTATGATCTATGGTTTTGCTGCTTCCATAACACCAGTATGGATACTTTTACAGCCAAGAGATTATATTTCGAGCTGGGTATTGATTATAGGAGTTATAATAGTTTTTGTCGGTATTTTTTTTACTCATCCTACAATGAGTGCCCCTGTTTTTACATCATTTGTAGATTCTCAACAGGGACCGCTTTTTCCCTTCCTCTTTATTATAATTGCATGTGGAGCAGTATCTGGTTTCCACAGTATTGTTGCAGGAGGTACAAGTTCAAAACAGCTAAAAAAGGAGAAAGATGGACTTCCTATTGCGTATGGTGCAATGCTTTCAGAAACATTAATAGGTATAATTTCAGTTATTATTGCTGGAGGAGCTATTGTATGGGTAGGAGTTAATAATTTAGGTGACCTACTTTCTAATGGAACTCCATTAGATGTTTATGGTAATGGTTTTGGACTTCTAACTTCTTTTTTGTTTGGAAATAAACTTGGTGTGCTTGTTGGAATTATGATTGTTAATATTTTTATTATGACCTCCTTAGACACTTCTGTAAGGTTAGCAAGATTTCTTACGGGTGAGATGGTTGGAAATAAATTTAAATTTATAAAAAAGAATAAAATTATACTTACAATTATTCCTATAATTCCGGCTTTTCTTCTGGGTATCTCTGGTGAGTGGAAAAGGCTCTGGCCTGTATTTGGATCTGCAAATCAGTTGGTTGCTGCTCTTGTGTTGATTATCATTACTGCATATCTCTTTACAAAGGGTAAGACAATAAAATATACTTTATGGGCTGCTATTTTTATGCTTATTATAACTATATCTGCTTTAATATTGCTTGCAAAAAAATATCTATTATGTGAGAAACCGAATTTTATTTTAGGAATACTTTCTGTTTTTCTTGTTATATTAGCTATTTTTATGGTTATAGAAGGTGTTAAATTAATAATAAAAAACATAGAGAAAAAAAGAGGGTTTGAGAATGGGGTTTAGTCTGAAAGAACTTTTAAATTAATCATAAATATTTTTATGTTAGGGATCTTTAATTTCTGGTTCCTTTGGCTTATCTAAAAACAATTTTAAAAGAGGTGGACCAATTATCTGGTTTACAACAATTACTGAAATTATTAGAACAGCAAGATTCTCACCAAAAAAGCTGAAATTATTCTCTATTATTTTTGCCATTCCCAGGGAAAGGCCTGCTTGAGATAAAAAAGAGATCCATAGATGCTTTTTTACAATTTTTTCTTCTCGTGCGAAAGCGCTTCCTATGTAGGTTCCAACATATTTGAATAAAGCCCTGAATAGAACAATAATAATAGTTAAAAGCCATAGAGATTTAAAATATTTAAGGTTTATTGCAGCTCCTGTTAAAGTAAAAAATATTATATATACAGGAGGAGATATAAGTTCAAGAGTTTTCATAAGGCTGTCACCTTCTGAAGAGAAATTTTCAACCACAAACCCTGCTATCATCATAATGAGAAGAGTGTGAAGATGCAGAGGTTCAAAAATTTCAAATGAGAAAAAGCTCAATGCAAGAATAAAAACAATTCTATCTTTCTTAATAAATTTTAAATACACTACAATTATAAAACCTATAACAATTCCTGAAATTAAAGATCCTGAGATTTCAAAAAATGTGTTGAAAACAATATTTTTATTTATCATATTACTTTTTGTAAGAATTTTTGCAATATTTAGCCCAATACAGAATAGAAATAGTATAATTACATCTTTAAGCATAACAATACTTAGAATAAGTTCTGTATATCTATCTCTCTTTTTTGTTTCAACTATTACAGCCAGAGTTGTAGAGGGTGAAGAAGCAGTTGATATTATTGCAACAAGTAATCCTGCTGCAACAATTGATTGAATGCCCAAATTAGATATAAAGGGAAAGAAATCTTTGAAAATAATTATTACAAAAGTTATTCCAACTAATATAATTAAAGTTTGGAATAGCAATATGTAATTAATTGTTTTTAAATTCTTTTTAAATCCAGCAAGTTTTATCTCACCTCCAGCTGTTAAAGCTATAATTGAAAGAGCAAGGCCATTTAACAATTGAAGATCATCCACATTTTTTATACTTATCAATTCTAATCCAAATGGTCCAACAAGGATCCCGGCTAAAATAGAGCCTGTTATTGAGGGCAATTTTATTTTTTTTACAAGATCCCCTGAAATGTATCCTGCAAGCATAATTAAGCCAAGCGCATAAGTTGCATTATTGAATATTTCAATTTGTTGGGAAGATTTAATAATGATCCCGATTGCGATTATTATTATCAATAATAGAGTATTAATCATTTTTTGATCTTATTTTAAGTAGTTTTATACCTAAAGGAGAGAAGATCTCAGAGATAATTAGCGCAATTATGAAAATTCCTTGAGCAATAGAAGAGCTATGCTGGGGATAAGAACAGAGTAAATCAAGAAGAATGGCTGGAGCAATACTGCTAATAGGAAGGAGAATATATGAAAAGTATGGAGAAATATTAAATGGGCTAAGTTTGGTTTTATTTAGAGATTTAAAGGTAAATAGCTTTGATGAAAATTTAACCAGAAGAAGAAAAATTGCAATAAAAATTATATACTTATTAAATATAGCCTTTTTTAAGGATAAAAATATGAGGAAAATTATATATATTGGTTTTTCTGTTGGGTTTAATATTTTTATGAAATAGGAATGCCTGTGAGTTAAATTGGAAAATATTACTCCACATAGCATTGATACAAATAAAGGAGAAAAATGAAACATTAATGACAATCCTGATATAAAAAATATGGTTCCGAATAAAACAGCAGAAATCTCGAGTTTGTTTGTGATTTTTTTTACCAAATAAAACATAAAGAATCCTGATAATATCCCGATCATCAATTGAATAAAAAAATGGGGGAGTATATTTTTGGGGGCATTTAATGAAATAATATTTGATGCAGGAACATATTTATAAAGAGAGAAAATGACTCCAGTTAAGATAATTGGTATTAAGTTGTTTATAGCAGAAATAAAAAAGCATATTCTAATTCCCAAAAACTCTTTTTTCAAAAATTTTGAACTCCAGGAGATAAAGGAAACTGAACTTTCGGATAGTAATATAGCCAACACAAAAGACATTCCCAATGCAATTTCGATTGTTTGAACAAGGCCGTCAAATATATAATTAAAAATAATGAATGAAAATAATACTATTGTAAAGAATGATGTTAAGTATGTGAAAGGAAGAGTTAAGTACCAATTTTTTGGGATTCTCTTTAAATATTTTATCTCAAATTGAAGCCCAAATATAAACCCTACCCAACCAAGAGAGAAGTTTATCAAGGGTGCAAGCTGATGAATTATATCTTTTGATATTAGATTGAAACCATTTTCTCCTACTATTAAACCAAAAAAAACATAAATAGTTCCTGAATACAATATATATGCAAAACAAGATGATACTTTTATTTTATTAAATAGTTTGATTGATCCAATTAAAGCTATAAATAGTAAAATTCCAAAAGCGATTAGAGTTTTCACTATGTAATTTCAGGTTTTAGCCCAACTACCTCGCTCAGTTCTATAAAAAAAAGGATACCATTTCCGCTCTGTTTAAGAGGGCCCAATATTTTATTTATAAGCCTTTTTAAAGGTTTTTGCTTTTCATTTTTAATAACTGACATGATGGTTTTATTATAGGGTCTGCTTCCAGAAAACATAAATCTTAAACCTGCAAAGATAGGCACTTCTGAAGAAAGAATATGTCCCATACCAATTGAATCAATGATTGTTGCTCCAGTTACATCAATTTCAATAAACCCTTCGAGTAAAGGTTCAAGATACTCTTCTTTATTGAGAATCAGGATGGCTAATTTCATTGAATTAATTTTTCTTTTTTTAGAATTGTCTTATATATTTCTTCTGCATGTTTTGTCTCTTTTACACACTTTACAATATCTGTGGTTTTAACAAAACGTGCAATATGAGCAAGCGTTTTTAGATGCATTCCAACATCCTTTTCATCACTCATGATTAAGAAAATCAAAAAGACTTTTTCTCCATCCGGGGCTTTAAAATCAATGCCATTTTTTATAAGAGCAATTGATAATATGAATTCTGAAAATTCATCGGAAAAAATGTGCGGCGCAGCAGCACCTTTACCTATTGCAGTGGATTGTATGTTTTCTCTCTTTATGAGTAATCTTTTAACTTTTTTTTTATCTTCTATAATTCCTCTTTCATTTAAAAAAAAAGCGAAATCAGCATAAAAACTATCTGTATCTTCATAATAATCAGAAACAAATATATTTTTCTTGTTTAGAAAATTTTTGAAATTCATTGTAATCTCCTTTGAATATCATCAGAATTCTCCATCACTCCATCTCTCCCTGCAGAAGTTATAGTTTTATTCATTTCTTCATCAGTTGCAAGCTTAAATTTATTACCCCATGGATCAATTAATTCATTAAAAGAGTTTAAATATTGAGGTATAAGTTCATCTAATGTATCTGGATATTTATTATTATCAGAGTAATATAAGTCCAGGGCTTGTTGAATACATTTAATATTTGAATCAATAAGAATCTTCTTTGATTTATCAATTGTTTTAATCATTTCTTGCGGCGATGATTCTTTTTTAGAGAATTTTCCTGTGAAAATTAAAACTGTTATTAAAAGAGCCATTAATATTACGATAAATAATCCTTTCATGTGGTTATTTTATAATAATGAAAAAAAAATAACAATAATATTATATTTAAATTGTTAAGATTTTTTATATGGAAAAAAAATGATATAATATAAGAATGAAATCTCAAAATGGGTTTGTCCTGGGTGTTTTATCAGAAATGGAGTTATTTTCTGAAGTTGATTATAATTCTTTAGTTATGTTGAGTAACTTATTTGAAGAAAGAGTTTATAATCAAGCTGAAATAATTTTTGAAGAAGATAGTATAGGAACATCAATGATGATGATAACTTCAGGTGAGGTAAGAATTTCCCAGATGTCTGACCCACAAACCGAAGAAGCTTTAATTGTTTTGAAAAAAGGGGATGTATTTGGAGAAATGGCTTTACTGGATGATATGCCAAGGTCAGCAACTGCAATTGCTAACACAAATGTAATAATTTTTGAGATACAAAGGGAAAGGTTTTTAAATTTTATAGAAAATAACAAAGAAGCTGGTGTTAAAATATTAATGAAACTTGCAAAGATACTATCTTCAAGGTTAAGAGAAACAGATGCAAAGGTAAAGGCTTTTGTGAGTTTGACAAAGTGGATTTAATTAAAGGATAAACAATAAAGCAGCTTTAGATATCTATGGCTCTATATGAAAAAATTTCAGAAAATGAATGGGAGAAAAAAATTGAGTTTTTTGCAAAGAACTTTAGCCCCTGCACTCTTTGCCCGAGAGAGTGCGGAGCTGAAAGATCAAAAAATAAAAAAGGTGCGTGTAAAGCATTAGCAGATGTTAAAATCGCATCTTTTAATCTCCATTTTGGTGAAGAGCCTCCAATTTCAGGTATAAAAGGCTCAGGCACTGTTTTTTTTTCAGGATGTACACTGAAATGTGTGTTCTGTCAGAATTATCCCATATCTCATTTGTGTAATGGGGAATTTTATTCAATAGATGAATTAGCAAACATTTTTTTATATTTACAGAGAATAGGAGCTCATAATATAAATCTTGTATCCCCTACGCCTTATTTATATCACTTTATTAAAGCTCTATATATTGCATATAAAAAGGGATTGAGAATTCCAATTGTTTATAATACAAGTGGTTATGAAAAAAAAGAAATCATAAGAAATTTAAAGGGACTCGTGGATATATATATGCCTGATTTTAAATACTTCAGTAATAAACTCTCTTTAAAATATTCCGAAGTGAATAACTATTTTGAGAATGCTTTTAACTCTATAAAGGAGATGTTTGAACAGAGAGAAGAACTTGAACTTGATAAATACGGGATCGCAATAAAGGGAGTTCTTATAAGACATCTTATATTACCCGGAAGTATAGAGGATTCTAAAAAAGTATTAAAAACAATAGCATATAGCAGTTTTAAGAAGTCTTATTTAAGTCTTCTCAGCCAGTATTTCCCAGCATATAAAGCAGCTTCTGTAATAGATTATTCAAATATTAATAGAAGGATAACTAGTGATGAATACAATGAGGTTAAAAAGTATGCTGTTTCTCTTGGTTTTTCACAAGGCTGGTTTCAGGATATATGATGTTTCCATAATTTTGTGACTCTCTTTTCCCAGACAAAAAAGTAGATCTAAAGCAGAGAGATTTCCTGTAAATTTTCCCCAGAATTGAGGATAAACAGGAGAAAAGAACTTAAGAAATTTTACTTTGATACCCTTTTTTATAAATTTTTTCCATTCTATTAAATTTTGTGCAGGATACGGTAATAAAACTTCTGTTGCTTTCAAATGTATTGCTATTTCAAGGAGAAGATCAGTGCCTGAAGACTCAATTCCAGTGCTTGTTTGAAGAACAAATTCATTTTTAATGTTAAAGCTTGTTTTTAAATGATTAAGAATAGGAAAGGCCATATTTAAAAAATTGTTATCTTTTTTGTTTAATATTTCAAAAATAGGATTATATATGTTGTTAAAAGAAATTGATTTTTTATAGCATAGTTGTAAAGTTAATAAAAACTTTTTTGCCCAATATTCCTTTTGATATATTACAAGATCTTTGATTTTTTGCCTTCCCAATCCTTTTTTTTTTACAGGAACTGTTATCCATAATTCACCTTCAGGGGATTTTATCCTGTTTTTGTTTACAAATGTAAAGCCTTGTGCAAATAAAGTGTTATCTAATAATACCATTTTATCTGATGCTATTAATCTTGCAAAAAATCCTGACCATGGAATAAATGAAGGTTGGTTAAAACTTAAAATCAATTTTTCTATCTCCCTTTCTAAAATTAGCTCAACTAACTCAATATGTCAATACTTAATGCATTTTAAAAGTTTTGAGTTCTAAGTTTTGAGTTAAAAAAAGAGAGAGTGAAAGGGTAAAGTGAAAGGGGACAGGTAATTTATTTACCTATCACATTAATTGACATAAAAAAATCTCTATGCTCTAATAAATAATATAAAGAGGAGTTATAGTAAATAAATAATTAAAAAGAGGAAAGCATGAGATTAAATGTAAAAGCATTTGCTTTAACTTGTGCTTTAGTTTGGGGACTGGGATTGTTTTTTATTACATGGTGGATAATTGCTTTTAATGGCGCAACAGGTGAAATCACATTTATCGGACGTATTTATCGTGGTTACTGCATAAGCCCTACTGGTAGCCTTATAGGCTTGATTTGGGCGTTTATAGACGGTTTGATCGGGGGTGCAATATTTGCATGGCTTTATAATTTAATATCTGCACGTGCAGCAAAATAAAAAGAAAATTATTGAGAAACCAATATAAAAACCTATAACAAATCACTCAACCGACTATCTTTTGTGCTTTCAGCGATCCAGCTGGCGGGTTAGTTTTGGCGCTATAGAAAGAACATGTTTTTTGTAAAATTTTTTCATAATTTTTGTTTGACTTTAGAGATTCGTCTAAATATAATTATATTTTATATATAACAATATAAATAGGAGTTAGCTGACAGTATAGAAAGGAGAAAAAATGAAAGTACTTCGACA
>Ga0209121_10006397_pt1 | contig 10355 bp, 10 predicted proteins | sample Cruoilmetagenom3_FD_187292 | JGI IMG/M metagenome (GOLD analysis project Ga0209121, IMG submission 187292) | Oil polluted marine microbial communities from Coal Oil Point, Santa Barbara, California, USA - Sample 3 (SPAdes) (version 2) | ecosystem: Environmental > Aquatic > Marine > Oil seeps ...
GGTGTGTCAAAAGAAAAACATGCACGCGAAACTTTTGGGCTTCTCAAAGAAAAATTGAATGTTTGTAATAATTTGTGAAATTGTGCAAATTTAAGGTTTCTGAATAATCTGGTAGTGCCGGGGTGGCCGAACGGTTCAGGCGGCGGCCTGCAGAGCCGCTATATGTGGGTTCAATTCCCATCCCCGGCTCCAAACCTGTGAAGAATGATAACTTGGAGATTTGAAGCTATGAAAACTAAGGGAAATCTCAATTGGCTAGAGAGAAAGCTCAGGGTTCTCAGATCTTTAGACAGTTCGCTTCTGGGAAATGTTGAGCTGCCTCCGAACTTAGACGAGCTGGCTACTAAACTTGAGATGGATGTTTCTGAAATAGTAAAACTTGACTCAAACGAAAATTTCTTCATTGACAACAATTTCTTATGCGGAATTGCTTTGGAAACTCTTAAGGAAATTGATTTGAGGCTTTATGATTTTGGAGTTATGGTCGAAGTTAAAGAAGCATTAGGAGAATATTTGGACGTAACGCCTGAATGCATAACGGTGAGCAGCGGAAGCGAACACCTCATAGACCTCATTACTCATCTGTTCCTTGAAAGGGGAAATAATGCAGTTATAACCGTTCCAAGCTTTTTCATGTATGAAAAAAAGGTGAAGCTAAAAGGTGCAGATCTCTAGCGCGCGCGCGTCATGAATGTACGCTTATAACCTGTAAATTATTAAGTGATGCAATTTGATTATCTTTTTGTGGCTTCTATTTTTCGCTGTTTTTGCTGGAAGCTACAGCATATATTTTGGTTATCTCAAGCTTTATGCAAGCAAACAGTGGGGATTGAAAACAGACGCGCAGTTTTGTCCAAACATAACCATCTTAGTTCCTGCACACAACGAAGAAAAAGTAATTAAAACGAAATTGAAAAACTTAGCAGAAGTTTTCTATCCTAAAGATAGAATGGAAATTATATTGATAGATGATGCCTCAACGGATCAAACGCTGGTAAAAGCTTACGATTTCATTAAAAATCATCCAGAACTACCTGTAAAAGTTTTAAAGCAAAATCCAAGAAAAGGCAAGGCGAGCGCTTTGAATATGGGTCTTGAAGCTTCGTCAAAAGATATTGTTGTTATGACTGACGCAGACTCTTTTTGGCCGCCTAAGATACTCCGAAAAGCACTGCCCTACATGTCGGATCCTAAAGTAGGCGCAATAACTGGACATGGTATGGCTGCGAACTTTGGAGAATCTTGGGTGACAAGAACTGAAGAAAGTTATTTGAGTCTCATGAAATTGATAAGGCTGGGTGAGTCAAAAATACACTCAACGATTAGATTTGAAGGTTGCTTTTGCGTTTTCAAGAAGAACGCGTTTGACAAATTTGATGACGAATCCGGAGCGGATGATTCAGGGACAGCATTACGGGTAGTTCAAAATAGTTTCAGGGCAATTCTTGTTCCAGAAGTTTATGCGTTTTCAGATGTTCCTAATAAACTTTGGAATAGAATAAAAGTGAAGACACGGCGAGCTGTTCATTTGAATGGGTTGTGGTTTCAATGCTTAAAACTTCTCCTTAAAGGGCATCTTATGCTGCCTAAGAGGATAGCTATACCGGAGATATTTATTGCAATCTTCAATCCAATCATTTTTGTCGGTCTTTCCTGCGTAACTTTAATACTAATAGCTTTTCATCCAATTGCGTTAATCCCTCTGATCATAGGTTTTTGCGTTGTAGGTTTGATTCCCAAAGTTAGAAACTGCCTCGTCCAAGGCATTCTGGACCAATTCATTCTTTTTTACTCAATTATTCTTTGTGCAAGGAAAAAGAAGATTGTGGCATGGGACAATTAAGGTTGTGCAAGTGAGAGCATGTTTTTGGAAGCATTACAAAAGGAAGTAACAGGAGTCATGCTAGAAAGCCCGATCGCTAAATTAGCTCCTTTGGCCTCTATACACGTTTCTAATTCTTTACTAGCGCGTGCTATAGGCGATTTAGAACGACATTAGCTTTTGGTATTTGCTCTCCTTTGTGTAAGTCTTGCCCAAACAAGGCGGCTAATTTGAAAAAGACATAGGTAGACTAGAACGGCTGATCTATTTGTTTAAGTTTACAGAAGACGCGACTCGATTAATCCTAAATTATGTTGAGGATACTCGGAAAAGTTCGAGTCGGATGGCATCTGGCAAAAGTGTTGATGAAAAAAGTTTACAGACGTTTTTATCTGATGTTGAAGATGACGTGAAGTTTCTTGCAGTTCGGCTTTCAAAAGCACGCGGGGTAAATGTTGTTGAGAGACGGGACGTACAAAAGGCTTTTAGAAAATTGATGATCGAGCTGTTTCGAAATCGGAAGATTTTTTTGCTTCATAATAAGCGATTTTTAGGCGACGTGAATTTTATTAAGGAAAGAATTGAATCGTCAGAAACGCCTCGGATTCTTGATGTTGGTTGTGGTTGGGGCAGAGCCTCGAGGAGACTGAGTAAGCATCTTGACAAAAAAGCGGAGATTGTAGGAATTGACATAGACATTTTTTCGTTGAAATATGGAAAGTTCATAAACCGAGATTTTTCCTTTGTGAGGGTTCATATGAGTTATTTACCTTTCAAGTCTCAAGTGTTTGACGCGGTTGTTTCGAGTAAGGCTTTACATGAAATTGAAGATGAAAATGATAAAAACAAAGCCTTAAAGGAATTTTCCCGTATTCTTAAGCGTAGTGGCATAGTCTACGTTTTTGATTCTTTTGTGAGGTTTCGTATGGCGAGACTTGTTCGATGTTTTCTTCATAAAATCTTTCCAAGGATAGAATTGTATTCTCAAATTGGTGATTTTGAAAACAGTTTGAAAAGAAATAATTTAGGAATAATTAGAAAGAACTGTTTTGTTTGGCCAGCCTCTAGTTTGAGCATTTTTTGCTCTTATATTGCAATGAGTACGAGAAGTTTACTCTTATGTGCTTGTGGAGAGGATTAAAATGATAAATGTTGGGGTTATTGGTCTTGGAAGAATGGGTATGCTTCATTTGACGGACTGTATGAAAATCGATGATGTTAAGGTTGTGGCTGTGGCGGATTCTTCAAAGAAAGCGTTGAAAAAGGCGAAGTCTTTTGGTGTAAAAAGGCTTTATTCGGATTATCATGATTTGTTTATTGATGTGCCGAAATTGAAGCTTATGCGTATTGTGAAGATTACGTGCGCTATGAAAAATATTTTTGGCTGTATCGGTAAGTCGAGGAAAATTGTTTACCATCCCATTTTGAATGAGACCATTATTGGCATAAATAAGGTTTTACGACCGCATCTCACAGTTGTTGACGGTTTGGTTGCAGCTGGCCGTTTTCCTATTAAGCTGAATCTCATCATGGCGAGTGTTGATCCGTTTTCTATCGATTGGGTTGCTTTTCAAATAATGGGTTTTAAACCTTCAAGGGTCAAGTTTCTGAAGATAGCCATTAAAGAAAAAGTTGGTGATCCCAAGGGCATTGTTACTTGTGGTGAAGATGTTGCAGAGTTTGCGAAGCTTTTTCCTAGAGAAGGCTTGGTTTCCACGGATTTTCTGTGGCGAATTCAATTCTGGATGCTTAAAACATATAAGCGAATTGTTGGTGATGTCATTCCCCCAGTACTCAATGAATGATGATTTTTGGGGTTTAGGCTTGCAATTTTGAGAGGTTATGGTTTTTGGTGAAGCCTAAGGTTACTATTGGAGTTTGCGTGAAGAATAGTGCTACAACAATTCATGAGGCAATTGAAAGCATAATTAATCAAGATTTTCCACATAAACTTATGGAAGTAATTTTTGTAGATGATGGTAGCGAAGATAACACGCTGTCAATCATTAATTACTACGTTACGAAGACGAATATAGACGCAAAAGTCTTTCATCATGAATGGAGGGGTTTGGGGCCTTCTAGAAACGTGGTTGTCGACAATGCAAGCGGAGATTACATTATTTGGGTTGACGGAGACATGATAATTCCTAAAGACCATGTTAGGAAACTTGTAGATTTTATGGAGGAAAACCCAAAGATAGGGATAGCGGGAGGAAGGTACGAAGGAGTCTCCACTAATTGGGTTTCTATGTTGGAAAATGTAATTTTTGAAGTGGCAGACTCGCAAAATATTGGTAGACTCACATCAAAATTACCGGGAACTGGCGCATCTATTTTCAGAGTCAGTGCAGTAAGGGATGTCGGGAGCTTTGACGAAAACATCAAGGGTGCTGGAGAAGATATGGACATTGCCTACAGAGTCAGGGCAAACGGTTGGCTACTTTACAGGGTTAATGCCATGTATTATGCGAGAAGCAGCGAGACATGGAGTCTTCTTTGGAAGAAATATCTTTGGCATGGATACGGAATGCACTATCTCGTCCGCAAGAATGTTGGTAGTCTTTCGCTTTATAAAATGACGCCTTTCGCTATGTTGTATATGGGGCTTCTATATGCGACAAAAGCTTATAAATTGAAACACCGGAAATCTTTGTTTTTATTGCCACTTCATAGCGTTTTCAAGTCAATCGCTTTGTGCATAGGGTTCATTAAGTTTGATCGGTTTAGCCATGAATAGTATTGAATTATAAAATAATGGTGCCCAGCCATGAACGTTTCGGTTATTCATCCATCACTAAATGTAATAGGCGGATCGGAGCAAGTATGTCTTAGTATACTTGAAAGTTTAGAAGAAAAAGGTCACAACGTTTCGTTGGGGACTTTCGAAAAAACGGATTGGGAAAAAATTGAGAAATACTTTGGAAAAGTTTGTCAACCAGACCAGGAAATAGTTTGTTCAAGGCGGTTTGGATTATTTGCTTATGGTGAAACACTGAATTTTTACTTTCTGGCGTCAAAAATGCCAGATGACTCGGATGTTGTTCTTGTGTCATGCACGTCTCCTTGGTTTTATCCTCCGCAAGCTAAAGCACTCATAATATATGTGCTTCCTTTCATGAAGCCTGAACGGGCGATTTGGCAACTGTATCTGAAACCTTATCTCTTTATGCAGCGCAGGCTTTTGAATAGAGTTAAAAACAAAGTGCTCTTAACAAATTCTTCTTTTAGTGCAGAAATTATCGAGAATGCCTATTCAATCTGTCCTCAAGTTCTTTATCCTCCTGTTAATACGAGGATGTTTTGTCCTTCCAAAAAAGAAAATTTAGTCGTTAGCACCGGAAGATTTGTTCCCGAAAAAAGGTTCGAGATTCTCGTTGAGGCCTTCAGAAGAATAGGAAAAAATGTGCGATGTATTATCATGGGGGGTATTAGTGGTAATAGGGCTCATCAGTCAAGGTTGTACGTGGCTCGGCTGAGGAAAATGATAGAAGAATTTGATCTTTCAGATAGAGTTGAGCTGTTGGTTAACTGTCCATTTGATCTTCTGGTTGAGATGCTTTCAAGGGCCAAAGTCTATGTTCATTGCTTTGAAAATGAGCCTTTTGGAATAAGTATAGTGGAAAGTATGGCCGCTGGATGTGTACCCATAGTACATCGAAGCGGCGGCGCGTACCACGACATTACAGATCACGACAAATACGGGTTTAGTTTCGAGACCATTAATGAACTCTGCAGGATAGTTAACTTTTTAATGGAAAAAGACAATGGATTTGAAGAATACAGTAAAAAAGCTATTCATCGGTCAATGTGTTTTAACAAGAAGTCTTTTGAGGAGAGAATTACCAACTTGGTGGAGAGTAAGACGGTGTTTGCTGATGGTAAATAGCGCCTCATGTCTATAGTCCTAGACATAGTCTCGCAAGAACTCTGCAAGAATCTTGAAACTTGGCTCTTTTCCCATGGGGTTTGTGTCATGAAGCGTAGAGTCACCATAGGTGTTTGTGTAAGAAATTGTGAAGATTATGTTAAGAAAGCCCTTGACAGTATTTCCGAGCAGGATTTTCCACATGAACTTATGGAATTGATCTTTGTCGATGATGGCAGTGAAGATAATACTTTGTCGATTATTCAAGAGTATGCTTCAAAGATCGACATCACAGCTAAAGTTTTTCACACGTCCTGGAAAGGGTTGGGCCCGGCAAGAAACGTTGTAGTCGACAACTCAAGCGGAGACTACATCGTCTGGGTTGATGGAGACATGATTCTCTCAACGGACCACGTACGAAAGCAAGTGGAGTTCATGGAACAAAACCCAAAAATAGGAATAGCAAAAGCAAGGTATGGAATTCTAGATGAAGAGAATCTTGTTGGATTTTTAGAAAACATTGGTTACGTTGCTGTCGATCACATGTTTGGAGGAAAAACGACTTCTAGAACCTTAGGCACTGGAGGTTCAATTTATCGTGTCGAAGCAATCCGTCAGGTTAAGGGATTCGATGCTAGCATTAAAGGTGCTGGCGAGGATATGGACGCTGAGTGTAGGATTAGGAGATCCGGTTGGTTCCTTTTCTTGGGTAGCCCCGCGGTTTTCTACGAACGGCGCAGAAAATCTTTGAAGTCTCTTTGGGATGAAGGTTTTTGGCACGGTTATGACGGAGATTTTACTCTGCGGAAAAACCGAAAGGTATTCGCGCTTTTGGAGATGAATCCTATGGCTGGTCTGGTGGCGGGTATATGGTACTCTACCAATGCTTATAAACTGGTTCGCAAGAAAATTGTGTTTCTGTTGCCGCTTCAATATTCCTTTAAGAGAATTGCTTGGTGTGTTGGCTTCATTAAAGGTCAAATTGATAGGCTGTGAACAATGAAAAAAATGTTGCAGTATTTTGGCTTCAAGTAGCTGGCTGGTAGGTCGCGGTTAAGTTCATGTTGGTTGTCAGGTTTACCGTTCTTTCTGGGTTTGTTGAGTTGTCTTCCCAGTAAGTGAAGTTGTAGCTGGAAGTTTGTATTTGAGCAAGCTGTATGTAAACCGCATATTCAACACCTGTTCCTCCTGCAATGGTTCCGAAGCGGTTTGGAAACGGGTCCGCATAATTGCTTGAGATGAACTGCCCAAACCTTAATTTGCCAGAGCCCGCAAGCATACCATTTGTGTTTATCTTGATTGCTAAGAAATAGGTTCCTGAGTTGAGCTGAGTCGTAGTAAAACTGAAAGTGTTCCATGTATTCGCTTGACATTTCTGCTCTGCACTTTTGACTATGAGGTTGTTTGGATGTGGCCAGTCAGATGGATACCGATCAAATGGGTACGTAGTGCTATCGTATATGGCGACGCTGGCATTTCCTGCAGCTACGGTATAAAGGTTTATCGCCGAAACGGTTGCAGATGAATTTATGGTATATGGACCAGCGGTATATAGGTAGATGGAGTAACTTGAACCCGAGCCAATCGTTGTTCCGCCAAATAGAGAATTATGCGTGCAAACCGTTATGGAAGATGGCATATATACGGTGTAGTTATCAGCGAACCTTGTACCTGCAAATGGCGTGGAATATGCATTGCCGCTCATGTTGAATGGAACTAATGCGATGTTAGAGTTTATGTTTAGCTGGTAGATCGAAGGCGGCGTAATTCCTGCAATGGCGTCTATGAGTGCTTGTCCCATTCTGTTCGGTGCGCCGAAAACTTCCGTAGCTGGGCTTACCGTTAATGCTCCTTGAGGCTGAGTTCTGCCAGTGGTGTATGCAATGTAGCTTATGTTCCATTCGTTAAGAACTTGGAGGGTGTTTCTGAAGGCAATGTATTCATTGTCATCCGTAGTTCCCCATAAACCACCAACAGCACTTACCCAGACTGGAACATCATACGTATCCTGTATGTATTTCGTGGCGGTTCCGTAGGGTTCACCTTGGGTACTGTTGAGACAACTTCTTATGGAGTTTATATCAACAGGATAGTTGCTATTCCACTGAAATGAACCAAGGCTACGGTATATGTGTTCTGAAAACAGAATGTTCGTTGTTGGATAACCAGCGTTAACCCATGTTCCCACCCACATCATGTCGCCACAGTATCCCCAGTGGATGGCAATGAGTTGGTTTACACCCGCGGCTCTGATTGCTGTTATTGTCTGGTTTGCAACGCTGAACCATGTGGTCTGGTTGCCTACGGGTTCATCGAACAAGTGGTAGATTACGTTTGGATAATCTTTCAGCGTTGTTGTTATATTAACCCAGAAGTCTGTGAAGTTTTGAACTGACCAAGCGTAATCAGGAGCGAAAGGTAGACCCTCAACCCGACCTTCAGTTCGGTTGCATCCATACAGACGAAGTTGAATGTAAATGCCATATTCAGCAGCCACCTCTACTGTTCGTATTATTGCGTCACGGCATCCAATGTTTGTTTGATTGTCTCCCCCCATCAAACTTGCATTCTTGTTTCCAAGCCACCAATCTCCCCAGATAAAAGTGTTGATGCAGTTGGCTCCCCACTGCTGCTGTAAGGTTTGCAGTGTATACCTCAAAGCAGTTTCATCCCATTTAGACGCGTCAAGCCCCCACCATCCAGTACTGACGTCGACAAAGGAGCCTCCCCACACACCCCTCAAATAAACTGTACTGTTCAAGAGGTTCTTTATGTATCTGCCATCAACATGCAATGGCAACGTAACTGCGATTTGACCTGAGCTTCTAATAGTTACGCTGTTTACAAGTGATGAAAGGGCCGGAGGCAAAATGATAATTCCAACAAACATTAGCGGAATTAGAAAAACCACCACTATTGGTTTGACATTTCGCAATGGATTTCGAACCAACTTGATAGTCTGCAATTTCTGAATTAAAATGTTTTGGTTGTGTCTTTTTTTGTTCATACGTTGTTCGCGTATACATAAAGTCAAAGAGTCTAATAAGTACTTTGTCGTAATACATCATATTCAACTGCACCCGCTCTTAAACTTTTCGCAATTTGAGAGTGAAAATGTTTCTATCGCATCTCAAGCTGTCTAGCGAGTGCTATAAGTAGTTCGCCTGTACACATGCTGCGCGCACTCGATGGTTATCCAAAAATGTCGACGTCAAAAATTCGGAATTGTATGCAGATGAGAGCGCACGCGTTACTTTCGGCTCGGACAAACGGAAGTTTTATGGTTATGCCCCAAAATATCTGGAGTGAGAGTGATTTGACGAGGATTTCGATTGTTATCCCTACTCGTAATAGGTCTGAGTCTTTAATGAGATTATTACTTTCTATTTTTTGCCAAACAAGGTTGCCTCAAGAAGTAATAGTTGTTGATGATAGTGAAAATGATGAAACTTCAAAACTGGTCAGAGAAAACTATAACCTTTTTTTGAGCAAAGGGACATTGTTGAAATACTTGCGTGGAGACGAAGAGAATAGGAGCATAAGCGCTGCTCGAAATCTTGGTGCCACAAAATCAACTGGAGACATAGTATTCTTCATAGATGACGATGTAATACTTGACAATAAATATGTGGAAGAAATTTTGAAAACGTATGAAGAACATCCTATGGCTAAAGGTGTTCAGGGATATGTGGTAAGTGGAGGAATGACGCTTTCAAATTTTCGAAGTATTCTCCTGAACTCTATAAATAAGGTTTTCTTTATGGATCATACGGAAAAAAATAAGTGTTCTCTTCGAATGGGATTAACCTATCCGTATTCTCCTGATAAGATAATCCAGTGCCAATGGTTGCATGGGACAAATTTCAGTTTAAAGAAAGAAGTACTTCAAAGATTTCGATTTGATGAAAATCTAAAAAAGCGTTCAATCGGAGAAGATGTAGATCTTTCTTATAGGATTTATAAGCGTTACCCAAATTCCTTATTTATGAATTCAAGGGCAAAGCTGATTCACATTTCGGCTCCTAAGGCTGAAGCAGGTAAATCTATAATATATTGTGGTACTGCATATTTTGTTTATCTTTTTGTAAAAAATTACGAACAAACCATCCAGAACAAAGTACTTTTCTTGTGGACTTTGCTTGGTCGCTTAATCGTAGGATGCGGACTGTACTTAATAGTTTCACGAGACGTAAAGTCGATTTTTTGGTCGATAAAATCGTATATGTGTACATTGAATCACTTTAATGATGTCAAAAAGGGAGATTTTCGTTTTCTTGACTCTATAGTCCAATGATGTGTACGCACATGAAAGGCACGCGTTGAGCAATATTTCGGAAAAACAAACAGGGATGAGCAAAATGTCTACAAGGCGTAGTTGGGAATCAAATGGTTTCATCGCGTTAATGTTGATTTTGCAGGTCATAGTATATTTCGTGGTATATGCGGATATTCCAATTGCGCGGATGGTTGTTTGCTTTCTCTATCTTATGTTTGTTCCAGGCATTGTTATTTTAAAGCTGCTAGCGCTGAAGAATTTGGATATGACTGAAAAGGTCCTTTTTTCGGTAGGATTAAGTATTGCTTTCTTAATGTCCATAGGTGTTATCATAAACGAGATAGCGAAACTAGCCGTCACTAGTCCCCTCACGCTTAATCTCCTCATCTTTA
>Ga0209121_10006398_pt1 | contig 10354 bp, 8 predicted proteins | sample Cruoilmetagenom3_FD_187292 | JGI IMG/M metagenome (GOLD analysis project Ga0209121, IMG submission 187292) | Oil polluted marine microbial communities from Coal Oil Point, Santa Barbara, California, USA - Sample 3 (SPAdes) (version 2) | ecosystem: Environmental > Aquatic > Marine > Oil seeps ...
TAACTAAAATAAATGTACCTGCTAATGCTCTAATAATTCTTTGTTTCATAACTATAAGTTTTAATTAGTTTGATTTTTCAATATTTAAAACAACAACATGAACCTTGGAAGATGTTCTTTGTTGCTTGTTAAATGTTTTTATTGATTCGAATAAATTATCTGATTTTTCTTTAGGAACAAATGCATAGAAAATAATAGATTGACTTTCATTCATATCACTTGCAAACCAGTTATCACCAACTGATTCTTCAGAGAAATCTCTATGTCCTTTAACATTGGTATATGAAAAGTTAATGATTGAGCATCTTTTCAATAAAAATTTAATATCTTTTTCAAATGCTTCTATAGCAGTTATCATAAGTAATTTCATAATTTTCTCTTTTAATAATTTAAAATTTCTGTTTTATTGTTAAAACTTAAACAACAATTATTTTTCCCATTTCTTTTTTTCACTCATATAGTAAATCATAGGAACTACTATAAGAGTTAACATTGTAGAAACTATAGCACCAGCTACCAATGATATTGCTAATCCTTGGAAAATAGGGTCAAACAATATAATAGATGCTCCAATTACAACAGCTCCAGTTGTTAATAAAATTGGAATAGTTCTAACTGCACCTGCATCAATAATAGCTTGTTTTAAAGGTATTCCGTCATTTAAACGAATTTCAATAAAGTCAATTAATAATACTGAGTTTCTAACCATTACACCAGCTAAAGCAATCATTCCAATAAATGATGTTGCAGTAAAAAATGCACCAAATAACCAGTGACCTAATACAATTCCAATTAAAGAAAGTGGTATTGCCAACATCATAACCATTGGGGTTTTAAAGTTTTGGAACCAGCCTACTATTAGCATATAAATAATAATTATTACTACTAAAAATGCGGTACCCAAATCTCTAAAAACTTCCAATGTAATTTGCCATTCTCCATCCCATTTCACTGCAAAATCACTTTCATTTGAAGGTTGTTCCAAATACAACTCATTTAATTTGTAGCCTTTTGGTAACTCAATTTTTTGCAATTTTTCTTTCATTCCTAAAATTGCATATACAGGACTTTCTAATCCGCCAGCCATATCAGCAGTAATATAAACTACTTGTTTTTGGTTTTTTCTAAAAATGGTTTTTTGTAAAGTATCTTGTTTTATACTTACTAAATCGCTAATTGGTACAAGATTACCTTGATTTCCTTTAATTTTTATATTTTGAATATCTTTTAAACTTGATTTATCAGAATTATCTAAAGCTAAAACAATATCAACTTGATCAAAAGAATTTTCATCGTATAAATATGTAATAGGATATTCTTTTAGTAAATAGGTTAAATTACCAACAACTTGTTGTGGAGCAATTCCATTAAGCATTGCTTTTTCTTTATCAACCTCAAGTTTGTACTCTATTTGAATATCTTCAACCATCCAGTCAATATCAACAACGTCAGTTGTGTTCTCTAATATTTCTTTAACTTGATATGCAACCTTAATTTGTTCTTTATAATCTGGGCCGTAAACTTCAGCAACAAGTGTTGAAAGTACAGGAGGTCCAGGTGGAACTTCAACTAATTTTATGTTTCCATTATATTTTTTAGAAATTTTTTGAATTTCAGAACGTACTTTTTTAGCTACATCATGACTTTGTAAATCACGCTCACCCTTTGGTAGTAAGTTTACTTGAATATCAGCCATATTACTACCTCCTCTAATATCATAATGACGAACCAATCCATTAAAAGTAATAGGAGCAGAAGTTCCAATATAATTTTGATAATTGGTAACTTCAGGAATAGTTGATAAGTATTGAGCTACTTCTTTTGTTACTGCAGCAGTTCTTTCTAAAGTTGTTCCTTCAGGCATATCAATTACCACTTGAAATTCATTTTTGTTATCAAAGGGTAACATTTTAACCGCTACTGATTTTGTAAAGAACATAAGTACTGATCCAACTAACAACACTCCTGTAATACCTAACATCACCCAACGATTTTTTTTGCTATCTAAAAGAGGTTGTTCAGTTTTTTTATATAATTTGTAAACCCAACCAGTTTCTAAACCTTCCTCTTCTTTATGTGCTTCAGCATCTTTCTCTTGTAATAAATGATATCCTAAATAAGGAGTTACAGTTAAAGCAACAAATAAAGAAAGTATCATTGCAATAGATGCACCAATTGGCATTGGACTCATATAAGGCCCCATCATTCCAGATACGAAAGCCATTGGTAATATGGCAGCAATAACAGTAAATGTTGCTAAAATTGTTGGGTTACCCACTTCATTAATAGCGTAAATTGCAGCTTGTTTAAATGGTAAGCGTTTCATTTTGAAATGCCTATGCATATTCTCAGCAATAATTATACTATCATCTACCACAATACCAACAACAAAAACTAAGGCAAAAAGTGTAATTCTATTTAAAGTATAACCTAATAAGTAATAACTAAATAAAGTTAAAGCAAACGTTAGTGGAACAGAGAAAAATACGACTAATCCGCCACGCCATCCCATAGCTAACATAACTAAAATTGTTACTGCTAAAATTGCCACACCTAAATGCAATAATAATTCACCTACTTTATGCGATGCTGTTTCACCGTAATTTCGTGTTACACTTACGTGTACATCGGAAGGAATCAAATTTTGTTTTAATTGCTCAACTTTAGTTAAAATCTTTTCAGAAATTTTCATTGCATCAGCACCTTTTACTTTGGCTACTGAAAGTGTTACAGCAGCATATTCGCCAGGGTTTTTTGCAAATTTTTCATTGCCTTTTCCATACCCAAAAGAAACATAACTAGAAGGTGTTGAAGGACCATCTTGTATTTTAGCAACCTGTTTTAAATAAACAGGTATATTTTTATAAACTCCTACAACTAAATTATTTACATCTTCAGCCGATGTTAAAAATTTACCTGTTGTAATTAAAAATTCTTGGTCTCCTTTTACAAAACTTCCAGATTGTGAACTGCTATTATTGGCTTGTATTAGTTGCATAATGCTAAGTGCATCTACACCATTTTCAGCCATTTTATCTTTATCTAAAACAATTTTTAGTTGACGGTTTCTACCCCCAATTACTTTAGTAATGGATACATCTTTAACTTTTTTTATTTCAGAGGTAACTTCTTCAGCAATTTGACGAATTTGGAAATCATCGTAATTTTCGCTCCAAAAAGTAAGCCCAAGCATTGGAACATCATCAATAGAACGTGTTTTTACTAATGGCTGTGTAACACCTGGAGGAAACATTCCTTGGTGTCTCATTAATTCATCGTATAATTTTATATATGAATCTTCAGTATTTTCACCAACATAAAACTGAACAATCATCATAGATTGACCGCTCATTGCAATACTGTGAACGTGTTGAACACCTTTAATATTAGAAATAATTTTTTCTAATGGTTTTACAACTCTACTTTCTATTTCAGTTGGACTTGCTCCTGGATAACCAACCAAAACATCGGCCATTGGAACAATAATTTGTGGTTCTTCTTCCCTTGGAATCAAAAATGAACTATAAATACCAATTGCCATTAAAGCAACCATTAATAGAATGGTTAACTTAGAATTGATGAAAATATTGGCAACTTTACCTGATATACCTTCTTGCATAATTAGTTTAATTTTTTGTGAGACTAAAAGCTTCTATTGAAGACTAACTTTTGCTCCGTTATACAATTTCCCGTCAGCTGAAACAATGTACTGTTCGTTAGCTGATAAACCAGATAATACTTCTACTTGATTTCCAAAAGTTTTTCCAATTCGCAACCATCTTAAAATGGCAATATTTTCATTTCCTATGGTATAAACTCCAGTTAATTGACCTTGTGTAATTAAAGCACTTTGAGGGATTAAAATTGAACTTTCTTCAGGTTTATCAGCTTTTTCAATAGGAAATTGAACTGATGTAAACATTCCTGAAAGAAGATTTATAGCTGTTTTATCCAATAGTACTTTCACCAAATATTGCCCACCAGTATTTTTTGCAGAAGTACTAACTTCAGCAACTTTACCAGTTATTAGTTTATTTGTTGATTTTACAAGAACATTTACAATAGTTCCTTTTTTTATTGAAGTAATATCAGATTCAGAAACCATTGATGTAACTTGATATTTGCCAGGTGTTTCTAAACTAACTAAAGGCATTCCTGGGTTAGCCATATCACCTTTGTTCACAAATTTACCAGTAATAACACCGCTAAAAGGAGCTGTAATGTTTGAGTAAGATAATTGTGCGTTTACTTGGTTTTTCATTTGATTAGCAGCCTCTAAACGAGCTTTAGACATTTCGTAATTTGCTGAAATATCATCCATTTCTTTTTGCGATGCACTATTTTCTTTAAATAATGCAGTGAAGCGGTTGTAATCTTTTTCAGCATTATTAAATGCTGCAGTAGCTTCAGTAATTGAAGCATTAACTTGTGCTTTTTGAGCAGAAATATCAGCACTATTAATACTTAATAATAATTGTCCTTTAGAAACTTTTTCACCAACATTTACGTAAATATTGTCTACAAACCCCATTATTCTAGTGCTTAAATTAGCATTTTGAACAGCTTCTATTTTTCCACTAGCAGAAATAAATGTGCTGCTTTTTGAAGTTGGCGTACTAACTTTTATAGTTACCGTTGGTCTATTGTCAACTATAGTTGCTTTTTCTTTTCCACAACTAGTAGTAAAAACTAAGATTGCTATTGCTATTATTTCTAGTATTTTTTTCATTTTTTTAGTAATTTAATAACTTATATTTTTTAATAATTCTTTGTCTGCAATTAATTTATTTTGTTAAAAACTCTACGTAAGCTTTTGTAAAATTGTAGTTGAATACTGTTTGTAAATATTCTAGTTGTTTTTGTAAGTATTTGGTTTCAGAAATTAATAAATCTGAAGTTTTTTCCAAGCCTTGTTCAAACCTATTCGTTCTAATTCTGAAAGCTTCTTTAGATTGTTCAACTGCTAATTTTGTGAGTCTTAATTTATTTTCAGCATCTTTAAGATTACGTTTTGCTTTGTTATATTCTAATTCACTTTGATTTTTGTATTGATCAAAACTTAATTCGGCTTTATCTAATTCGGCTTTACTTTTTTGTGTTTTTCCAACACGTTTAAAACCATCAAATACATTCCAAGATAATTGAGCACCAACTAAATAGCCTTTAGCATTAGTGCCAAATAACTTATCATCATAAAGTTCGTAGCTTCCAAAAGCATTTAATCTAGGTAAATAGCTCATTTTATTAGCTTTATGCATATTGTTGTAAGCTTCGGTGCTTTTTTTCATTGCTTCAATATCAGCTCTGTTAGAAGAAAGTTTGGCATTATAAATATCAATATCAACAAAGGCTTCTAAGGTAGAAGAAGGTTTTAAAGTTGTTTCACTGGTTTCTCCCATTAAAAACAATAAATAATCTGAAGCATTTTTCACATTACTTTTTATAGTAAGTAATTGATTTTCTACTTCAGTAACATGAACTTCAACAGATAGAATATCTGCTTTTTGCATATATCCTTGTTTAAAATTATTATCAGCTATTTTTTTATTTTCTAAAGCAGCTTCTTTAGCTTTTTCTAATACTTCAACAGCCTTATAAGCAACCTGTAATTGCATATATGCTTTGGTAACTTCTAACTTAATATAATTAGTTGTTCTAAGTGATTGTAACTCTAAGGCATTCATTTTTGCTTTAGCGGCTTTACGCATAAAAATGCCATCAGCATTAAAAATTGGTTGTTGAACTTCTATTTTTGTTGCATAGTTTTGAATTTCTTTCGGGTCATTTAATAATGATGGAAGAAAATCAGTTTGTACTAAAATTTCTTGATTTAATTTAGAACCAAATGCCATTAATGGGTTTGTTGTTGTTATGGCAGAATGCGAAACATTAATGTTTGGTAATAAAATAGAGTTGGTTTGATTATAATCAGCCTTTGCTACATTATAATCTTGTTCAGAAATTTTAATAGTGTGATTGTTCTTTTCAACTTTAGTTAAAACTTCTTCAAGTGAGATTGTTCTTTCAACTTGGGCATTAATAATCAAAATGTTAAAAAGGAAAAACAGGAATAATAAGCTATTTTTAATTCGCATAGTTTTTGTTTTTTAGTATGGAACAAAAGTAATTGAGGTTATATCTTTGCACAGTAATAAATGACACAGACTTTTGTAACAATTATAACACTAGATTTAAAATAATTGATAAAGGCCTATTTTTAGAGAACTTAATTTAAATAACTATTAAATTTACGAAAAAATCCCTATTAAAAGCCTTTAAAAAGATAGGATTTTATTTTTTAAGTTTTGGAAAATGAATTTGACCAGAATTTCCAGAAAGTAATGTTGAAAATAATTTTGTTTGTGGAAATTGTTCAAAAATTATTTTTAAAAATACCGTTATAGGAATGGACATAATTAAACCAGGAACTCCCCAGATATAACCCCAAAGCATTAATGAAACTAAAATAGCAATAACATTAATAGAAAAGGATTTCCCCATAAAAATAGGTTCTAAAATACTTCCAAATAAGACTTGTACTAGCGTAATAGTTATAATAAAGAATAGTAACGTGCTTGTTGGGTCGAGTTCTACAAAAGCAAATAATGTTAATAAAATTACTGAAACAATAGAGCCAATCATTTGTACAAAATTGAGTAGAAATGCAAATAACCCCCAAAAAATAGGGAAACTTACATTAAAAAAATAACAGGCTAGTCCAAAGCCTATTCCAGTTAAGGCACTTACCAAAAATTTTACTTTTACAAATGTTATTAAATCATTTTCTATTTGCATAAATGTTTTAACCGAGGCATATTTTTGTTTAAAAATAGTACCACTTAAAACTTTGTAAAAGTTAAGAGATTCGGCTAACCATAAAACCACAAAAAAAGCGGTTATTAGTAGCATAGATACCGTGTTGCCTATTAAGCCAAGTGTAGTGCCAAAATTTTTGGTAAAAAAATCTTTATTAATAAATATGTTTAAAAAATTACCATCATTCATAAATTTTACACCTAAAAAATCTTCTATTGAATATACTAAATCAGTTAATTTAATTTGAGCTTTTGCTAAAAAAGCATCTTGAGTTAGCACTATTTCTTGACTAGCTAATTTTATTATCTCACCACCAATTAGTAGCGCTCCTATAAAAATGAGTAGTACAATAATGATACTTATGAAATTAGGAATTTTTCGTTTAGTTAGCCATCTCATTAATGGTAAAAACAACAAAGCAATAAATAATGATGCTACTAAAGGAATTAGTATAAAACCTAATATTTTTAATAAGTAAAAAATTAAAGGAATAACAATTACCAATAATAAGATGTTTGTTGTTTTACGTTCGTTCATATCAATTAAAAATTTCAGAGGTAAAGTTACTAAGAAAAATCCTACATATTGCGGGATTTTTAAAGTAGTGTTATATTTGTTTCATTAAATTTCTAATGTAGAAATTGTTAATAGGTAAGAATGCTTATTTCTTTCGAACTTTCATATTTAGAGCTTCTACACCTAATGAAAATGCAATGGCAAAATATAAATATCCTTTTGGTATAGCACCTACATGCTGATGGAATATTTCAGCATTTGATAAATGTGCACCTTCAGTAATTAGCATAAACCCTATTAAAATTAAAAAGGATAATGCTAACATTTGAATTGTAGGATGTTTATTTACAAAATTACCTACTGGTGTTGCAAAAATCATCATAATAATTATTGAAATAGTTACGGCTGTAATCATAATTATTAATGCTCCTTCAATACCACTTGTCATACCAACAGCGGTTAAAACAGAATCGAATGAAAAAACAATATCAATCATTACAATTTGAAAAATTACCATTCCTAAAGTTGATGCAATTTTTGATTTTTTGGAATTTTTTTCAGAAGTCACACCTTCAACTTTATGGTGAATTTCACTAGTACTCTTATATAATAAAAAGATTCCTCCTAAAATTAAAATTACACTTTGCCCTGTTATTCCTGCTTTAAACCAAGGTAAATCAAAAGAATAGAAAGGCTCTTTCATTGAAATTAAATAGGAAATACCATATAATAGTATAATTCTAAAAACCAGTGCTAACAATAAACCAATTCTAGTTGCTTTTTTTACTTGATTTGGAGGTAATTTACCTGCAGTAATTGAAATGAAAATAATGTTATCTATCCCTAAAACAATTTCTAAAAATGTAAGTGTTAAAAGTGCTATCCATGTATCAGCCTGTAAGAAAATCTCCATAATTTAGTTTGATGTTTTAAAAATAGTGCCTTTTTGTATAAAATTAGAATGCCCAATTACGGCTTCAAAATTGTATGAATCCTTTTCAAGACTTGTAATTTTAACGTGAATAGGATCCTCATCAATAGCAGTTTTTGGGTGTAACATTTGGAGCGTATAATTAAAATTGTTTTTCCAAATTATTGAAAGAGAATCAATTCTATCTTCATATTTTTCAATTTGAAGAGAATCTTGCCTAATAATAATAGTTTTTTCATATCCTTTTCCTTCTGGTATTTCAAAAGTTCCAGTTTTAAAACGGTCAGGGTTTAATTCATCATTTTTACATGAGAATAGTGATAATAATAAAACGAATATTAGTGCAATTTTTTTCATTTAGATACCTGTATAGTTACTTGGTGTTATTGATTTTAGTTCTTCTTTTATGGTGTTTGAAACGTCTAAACTTTCAATAAAATCTGCCATAGATTTTTGGGTAATTTTTTCGTTAGTTCTTGTCAATCCTTTTAATGCTTCATACGGATTTGGATAGGCTTCTCTACGCAATATTGTTTGAATAGCTTCAGCAACCACTGCCCAATTATTTTCTAAGTCTTCGGCAAACTTTTCTTTGTTAATTAATAATTTATTCAATCCTTTTAACGTAGAAGTAAAGCCAATAATTGTATGCCCAAAAGGAACACCAACATTTCTTAAAACGGTAGAATCGGTTAAATCACGTTGTAAGCGAGAAATTGGAAGTTTAGCGGATAAATGTTCAAAAATTGCATTTGCCATACCCAAATTCCCTTCTGAATTTTCAAAATCTATAGGATTTACTTTGTGTGGCATTGCTGATGAACCAACTTCACCTTTTTTAATTTTTTGTTTAAAATAATCCATAGAAACATACGTCCACATATCTCTATCAAAATCAATTAAAATAGTGTTTATACGTTTTAAAGCATCAAAAATGCCCGCAATATGATCGTAATGTTCTATTTGTGTAGTAGGAAAAGAATGATGTAGTCCTAGTACTTTTTCAACAAAATGAGTTCCAAAAGCTTTCCAATCTATTGAAGGATAGGCAACTTTGTGTGCATTAAAATTACCTGTTGCACCACCAAATTTAGCAGCGTATGGTATATTTTGCAATTGCTTAACTTGTTGTTCAATACGTTCAATAAAAACTAAAATTTCTTTTCCTAATCTGGTAGGAGAAGCAGGTTGACCGTGTGTTCTTGCCAGCATTGGAACATCAGACCAAGCAGTTGCTAGTTGTCTTAATTTTTCTAAAAGTGTAGCCAATTCAGGGTAATAAACAACGTCAAAAGCATCATTTATAGAAAGAGGCGTTGCGGTGTTATTTATGTCTTGTGAAGTTAATCCGAAGTGAATAAACTCTTTATATTCTTGTAATTTAAGCGTATCAAACTTTTCTTTAATAAAGTATTCAACAGCTTTTACATCGTGGTTTGTAATACTTTCAATATCTTTAATTTTTTGTGCATCAGCTGATGAAAAATTTCTGTAAATTGATCTTAATTCATCAAAAAGAGTTGTATCAAATTTGCTCAACTGAGGAAGTGGAATTTCACATAAAGCAATAAAATATTCAATTTCTACTTTTACTCTATATTTAATTAAGGCTTCTTCTGAAAAAAACGGAGCTAAACTTTCTACTTTGTTTCTGTATCTTCCGTCAATTGGAGATATTGCATTTAAAATTGTTAAGGACATTATTTTAGTTTGAGTTGTTTTGCAAATTTAACGAAATTAACCCAAATTTAATGATTTATTTTTTGTTAATCCAGCTTAAAATTTTCTTTCCACGTGCTTGGTATGCAGCACTTTCATTTATAATATTTTGCTGTAAAACAAGTTGTAATTCTTGGTGTACCCAACCTTCATTTTTACCAAAGAGAAATAGCATTTCCATTGTATATGCTTTTACAGCTACTTTTTGCTCACCTATTAACCAATCAAAACCAGCTTCAATAATTTTTTCTATATGGGTTGAATTTATTTCAGTTTTAATAATTGATTCATTTTTTGAAGTATATGCTTTTGCCAAAAATTCGCAAATTTTAGAAATTGGTCGTACGGCGCTATCAAATTTTACGTTATTAA
>Ga0209121_10006399_pt1 | contig 10353 bp, 8 predicted proteins | sample Cruoilmetagenom3_FD_187292 | JGI IMG/M metagenome (GOLD analysis project Ga0209121, IMG submission 187292) | Oil polluted marine microbial communities from Coal Oil Point, Santa Barbara, California, USA - Sample 3 (SPAdes) (version 2) | ecosystem: Environmental > Aquatic > Marine > Oil seeps ...
CAGCACTTCCCAGCGCTTCAGCCTCCACATTGTTGAACGTGTTTAACGGGGCTCCCAGAAAACCTTTAACTTTTTCTCCAAAAGACAGTCTTCTATAATCCATTTGAACCTCCCTCACCGGATGGGGTTGTTTAGGCAGTCATAATCATAGCAATTGTAGAGGAATTCCTTGCTTCAGTTTGGCTGATAGCTGTTTTGTTATCAGGAAGGCGGGTATCAGAAACGGAAGTGCTAAGGTCAGTTAGGCTAAATAGAATTAACCCTACCGGAAGGACTGCAAGGGCGACTAGATTGACCGGCCCGTTCACTTCAACCCTCTCTTGATTGAATTATAACACCGGCCAACCTTAGAGAGAAGACACGAATAAGTATAGCAGAGGGAAACACCACAGTTGACACTAGCTACTACGGGTGCTAGCTATGACTAACCACGAAGATGTTGGCTCGTAGAAAAAACCAGTTAGTTTCAAAATATGGACAGAACAGTGCGCCGCCGATCAGTTCAGTGACAAGTGGGAATATCCGTCTCTAGCTATCTTATAGCGGTAACTCTAGTCTTTCAATGGTTCTATTCTCTGTATCGTGGGAAAGCATTTCCAACCAGTGTCTATCAATGCCTGTATTCTTCCAGTACTTGGCATTTAGGTGGGGGAATGCTGCATCTGTCAGAGCTTCCAATTCAGCCTGCGACATTTCTGCTAGGTCGTCCCACTTGCTTAGATATAACTCTGCTATGGCTCTATCATCGAAGATAAATGATATGACCTCGTCTCTTTGATTCCATGCTAACATAAGGCATTCAGCCAACTCATCAGGCGAGACTTCATCGAAACTGGGCGACACAAGCAACTCGAATTTCCGCACTCCCCTTTCTCCTATCAATTCTAAGGTGATAGAACCAAATTCAATCACAGTATATGACTGCTCCTGTTGATAGTCCCCATTAGCACTATCCCAGTAGTTATACTGAGTGTCGTAGACCCTATAGAGATATTGGTGCTGCGTATAGTCTCCAGCCTCGACCTCGCTGGCTCTCCCCCAATCTCCGTAGGGTGCCCAGTCAATGCATACTCTCGCCAATCCCATATAATCATCACCGCTATGGTATATGAAAATCATAATCGCATTCACAGCTTGACGTTGCGTTATCTTTTTTACTATATCGTGGGCGACCCATTCTATTTGTTCTTTAGTCATACTCTCATCCACGGCGGTTCTCACGCTTTTTCTAACTGTGGCAGCAAAGCTCACGTCCTTTTCTTCGATAATGGTATAACTCGCAGGTTCTGCCCTATCACAAAGGGCAAAATACAATCCAACCCCCACTAGCACTAGAATGAGGATGCTGACAACAAAACGCTTTGGGTTCACCAATTTCATCCTTGAAGGACTCTCACTACCAGCCCCACTGTTTTTGGTTGACCTCTCGCCATCAGCCCATGCTCTAAGCTCCTGAACATACTCCTCTCTCTCTTCGGGGGTAAATCCTTTCTTGAGCCTCTGACCACAGTCAGGACAATATTCAACACTTTCCTCTATTTGTTTTCCACAATGAGGACAAATTTGCATAGCTTCACCTTCTGTCCTAACCAGTGGGTCACAACCTAACTGCTGAAACCCCAGTGGGCTGTGATATGCCAGTAACTGTTGTATTTTGACCGACAGCTAGTTCAACCAGCCTCTTATCTGTTCCCTTGATTTACCTTTATCCTCCGCCTGTCTCAACTATTTTGCCTTGAATTACTTGAGCTAGATCACATAGAAAATTCCACATTACTTCTTTTTGCTGTGAGTCTATCTCCGCTTCTTTCTCAGGAGGAATGCCTACCATTTCTAGCAGTGGGTCTGTCGGAATCAGAAGATGTTCATAGTAGAGTATCACGACTATGTTGGATTTTCTCAAGGTAATTGCTGTATCTGTTACCCTGGGACAGGACCCATAAGCCTCATCCCAGAATGGCATGTCCATGGGGTCTGGCGAACTCTGTCGTGCACTGCTAAGATAGGTGTCTTCAATTGCGGCTTCAGTACTCGGGTAAACGGCAATGCTCTGATATGCTGCCATCCGCAACTGTATATTGTCCTCTACTTGGATTGTCTTGCTGAATTGTTGATTAATTGTTCTCCCCTCGTAATGAGAATTGAAACTACCTGCTTTCCAGCCTGATCCTAAATCGTTTGTTTTGAGTGCAAGTTCTACAGCAGGACCTGACGGTCTAGTAGCAAGATAGACTCCAATTCCAACCCCAGTGCCAATCAATACAGCCACTATAGTCACGAGCAAAAACTTCTTCTTCATGATACCTCACTTCTGAATTCGCTCGCTGGGCTACTCATCAGCCACAGCATACATCGTAATCGTAATTGTGGCACTTGCAGAAGAATTGCTTGAGTCACAACATTAGCCCCATTACTCCCAATAATGGTACCATCATCGGTTATTAATTAGCTTCATGCACGCAAATCAAACCATATCGCATTTTCGTCCCAAAGGGGCTCGTAAACTACAACTGGCGAGTCATCGGTCCTCACAAGAAAAGCGGTGTATCCAATATGTTCTGCCCCTTCATAGAGACTGGTGCGGAAGTCAGGGTCCTTACCTGCCACGGTAGGCTGGTTCGTATATTTGACACCAGTATCAGAATAGACATCGAACTGATAATTGCTAGTATCATATGGCTCATTCTCCAACTCCACGATTTTTACTCGGAACTTGGCTAGAATGTATTCTTGACCTGTTTCGGGTTCGTCATTGAACATATTCCATGCCTCAATGAGGGTCCATGCCGTATAACCAGAGATAAGCTGTACCATCTCTAACTCCAGCACCATCTCTCCGGCCCAGAAGTCGTCAACCTCAACTTGAATAGGTTGGTATAAACCAGCAGGATTGGTTCTGGAAGTCTGTGACCCCTGTGGAATAGCCCTAAAGTGAGCAATGAGGCTTTTATCCGAGTTCATTGTGATAGTGACAGAGGCTGAGGTACCTGAAGCACCACCACTCCAATAGTCAAAGCTGTAACCACTCGCTGGGTTGGCTGTCAGTGTTACTTGCACACCAGATTCATATTCACCACCCGCAGGAGAGACGGAACCTGCTCCTGAGGGACTAATATTCACCGTAAGGGTATAGGCTTGCGTAGTAGCTTTGAAATTAGCAGTGAGGCTCTTATCCGAATCCATGATAATGGTAATGGTGGATGCTGTATCCGACGCACTGCCACTCCAGTGGTCAAAGGTGTAACCAGTAGCTGGGCTGGCTGTCAGTGTTACTTGCACACCAGAGTCATATTCGCCACCTGGGGGAGAGATTGAACCCGTTCCCGAGGAACTAACACTTGTGGTAAGCGTATAAGTCTCAGTAGATGGTGTTCCCTCCCATGGCTTGAAAGTAAACAAAACTATCGCTACGACGATAACTATAGTACAAGCTACGATGATTACTGCCAGTCTGTTCTTACTCATGCCATCCTCCTTTATCTTGTTCAAATATATCATATGTGAGCTGGCGAAACCTGTCAATACGGCTAGCTTTGCAAATGAGCATGATTGCCAGGGTGACTATAGTGACCAGCCTCTGCACTTCGACCCTCTCTTGATTGAATTATACCATCAGCCAACCTCAAGTAGAAGATATGAATGTTTCTGAAGCGAATCGCTTATGTGGTCTATACTGTTGCCTTATTTGGAAACTGCACAGTAATGACTAAGCGAGCAACCGCACGCTCCCTTAATAATGGTTCAAAATAATGGTTCAAATTACTTTTCTTGATTTACACGTGCCAAATAGACACACCTGCAGCCCATTTCGTGTGTGCAATTCGGGTTTGGTAGGGTTGGTACTTCACTGAGTCTGTATATCTTTCCTGCAATTTCCTTGCACGATTCGCATGAATCTGGAACGCCTAACACCTCAACATATTCTATACCCATTTCTTTGAATTCCTTCAATGTCACAATGCTCTGGGCATTAAAGAGAAGCATTCTAGCTGCAACATCGGTATCCATAGATAAGCCTGTTTCAAAGTCTGCTGGAATCCATTTAGTCGCCTTGTTTGTCCCCCATAAAAGCATCATCGCAGCCCCTAATCGCAAAGAATCCAGCTTACTATCGTCTAATTTATTTAGGATTTGAGGTTTATTCTCGTATATATTCTGAAGTATCTGTATATCACGATTCGGGTTATAGTGCTTCCAATCAACTCCCATCCCACGTGCAAAGACTTGTCCCGCTTCATACTCAGCAACTGCCAAGCTTGCTTCCTTGAACATTCGCTTTACAATATAACCTATAACCTGCTTTTCAACCTGGAGGTGTTTTTCCTTTTCTGAATCCAGATACTGTTGTGCAATTTCACGTCCAGTTTGGGTGCAGGTGAGGAGTTTTATTCCCACAGTCAGTTTCGACATGCCTGTTTCATCTGCTTGCAGAATCCGCTTAACTAGCTCATCTTTGGTGCCTGATGCGGCTAAACCACGTTGCTTCAACAGGCTTTTTAATTCGCTCACTTTGTACTTATATGAAACGATGGTCTCCAAATCAGCAATTTCCAGCATCCCCTCACCGACAAAACGTTCTATTGCCTTTTGGGGTGCTTCGTTGAGTGCTTGTTCCCAATTACCCAACTTTGTGAAGTAATCAATCTCTTGACCATTAAGGAATTTGCTTAGTAGCAGCAAATGTGCTTCTGAATTCCTCCAATTGAATCCTCTATTGAATTTGAACATAACAAGTTCTCCTATCGTAGATAATCCTGAAATTCTGGGGACATCATACAAATTAAGCCTGCTACAAATCCGATACTATGTCCTAACAAAATTACCTGCGGATACTCATCATCCACAACATACATCATTTCTTGTCCGACTCTTATTTGCATATATCATATTGGAAGCATGAAGAGTAGTCAATATGCCTTCTTGCGATTGACACCCACTACTACGAGGGACTATAATCCGTATTAAGTAAAGTGAAAAGCTGGCTTTGTGGAAGAATATATCGGATTCATTCAAGGATATATAGCAACAACTGACATTGATTCACAAGGCGACCAATTAATACCACAAGTCATTGAAAAGTTTGCCGACGACCTTACAAAGAATCCACAGAAGAGAACTTTGTATTTCAATCATGACATGACACAACCAATGGGGTATGTTACCGAATTTCATGTCGAAACAAAAGGTGAATGGAAAGGACTTTTCGCAAAAGTCGGTATATTCAAGTCTAGGTTAGACCTGTGGACTAGAATTCAATCGGGAGAACTTACAGGATTTAGTTTTGGAGCGAGAGTTTTGGGTATGGAGAGAAAAATGAGTCACAACAATGTTGAGTGTAACTTTACAGTGGACTTAACAAATATTGATTGGTATACGCTAAAGGATACATTAATCAAGATGGGTGCCAAAGTAGACGTGACCGTACGGAAAGCTATGGACGCTCCCATAAGTCTTATCATAACAGCCAATGTTGCGACCATAGCTGGGCTCATCTTCCAGATATATACTTACTCTAAACTTTCGAGAAAGCAAAATGATAAGGGAAAAATAACAATATCTACCACTAAAAGAAGATTCAATTTTGATGAAAGCACGCTTGACGAAATCGTATCCTCTGTTGAGATAGATAGCGTACAACAAAACAAATCAAAAACAAAAGTAGATACCCACAGGGGTGTCAAAATGGATACGGATGAACGTCTTGACGAAATATGGAGTAACCTCAACAAAATGCATCAAGAGTATCTTAGGGATAAATACGAAAACTTAAGCTACATATTATGGGGATTTACTTTGGCAATGGTTGGTCTTACTATAGCTAGTCCTCACCCCGCTAATATAGCAGTGACAGTTGTGTTTTTTATAATTGGCTGGATAATGTGGAGTCGTGCGAGAACAGTTGAAGTAAAATAGAATCCAAGCAACACAAAACCGATAGATGGTTAAATCTCTCGGTTATTCCGATAGGAGAATATCTCCGCTCTCTCTTTGTGTTAGTCCCACTCCTCATATTCTGTGGGCACTAACCTATATTCACCATCAAAATCACCTACATCAAACTTGTTACCAAGATAAATAAATTTTTTTATTATAGTTGGTAAACAAGACACTATGTCATTGAATTAAAAAATGCGGAGGCTGCGGAGGCTGGACTTTTCCTGCGCCCTGTTGTATACTTAAGGCAAGAAATTAAGATGCGGTCCAGCCTTATCGGGAAGATTGAAAAAGCTAAAAGGTATGCTCAAGAACCAGGTCGTGTCACTTTCTCAGGTCTAACCGCTGTTTTCCACGGTGAAAATGATGACCATAATCTAAGCTATGCCAATGGGAAATGGCATTGTACCTGCCATTTCTTTTCTCAATGGGAAACATGTAGCCATATCATGGCGCTCCAGCAAATTCTAGGCAATATGTTACCCAAGGAAGCCCTTGCTTCTCCTATGGAGATTCAGCCCCTCGAGAAATAATCTAACGCTTCCGCCACGACAAACAGAGAGCCGGTAACGCAGATAATATCTGTCCTGTCTGCCAAAGATAAAGCTCGGGATATAGCTTCGCTTACAGTTTCTTCAGTTTCGGGCTCAATGCCTTGTTTGGTGAATTCAGCAGCCAGGGTTGAAAGAGGGGCAGCACGGGAATGTGCTGTCCGTGTAACTATAACTTGAGGCGAGAGGGTAACTAGCTCATTCACTATTCCCGGTATGTCTTTGTCACAGGATGTCCCAAAAACAAGAAAAATCCGTTTGTAACTGAAGTAAGCTTTAATATTGTTCACCAACCCTCTCATCGAAGTTACATTATGGGCTCCATCAACCAAAACTATAGGGTTCTGCTGCAAAATTTGAAATCGCCCCGGCCACTTAACTCGGGCAAACCCTTGAGCAATATTGGCGGCTGAAATGGAGAAGCCTTCGGAAGCCAATATCTCTAGAGCAGCTACGGCGGCGGCGGCGTTCTCAAGCTGGTAATCGCCTAAAAGAGGAATGCTAACCTGGTATTTACTTGTTCTACCCTCGACCACCAGCGATTGATGATGGAGGTTACCGCCTATCTTATGCCAGGTGATTTCCTTGCCTACGTGGACCAGCTTCGCTTCTTTCTCATGGCAAATATTGGCGATTACCGAAGCCGCCTTTTCTGGCTGGGGGGAAAGCACCACCCGGCAGCCAGGCTTGATAATACCTGCTTTCTCGCGAGCTATTTCCTCCAGGCTATTACCCAGAATCTGAGTATGGTCCAGGCTGATAGGGGTAATAATACAAACTACAGGCATGGCTACATTAGTGGCATCAAGCCTGCCACCTAGACCTACTTCCAATACTTGAAAGTCCACCTGCTTATTCTTGAAGTAAGCAAATGCCAGCGCAGTCAATGCCTCAAAATAAGTCAGTTGCCTGAAGGTAGCGTCTTGCTTCATTGATTCGATAAAGGGCTTTACTTCCGCCATCGCAGCAGCAAAATCAGCTTCAGAAACCAAACTGCCATCTACGCTAATACGCTCCCTTAGAGTATGAAGGTGGGGGGAGGTATATAGTCCTGTTTTATAGCCTGAATCGCTCAAGACCTGTGCAATCATAACTGCCACACTACCTTTGCCCTTAGTGCCTGCGATGTGAATCGTATTTGCTACCAACTGAGGAGCGCCCATACGGTTTAGTAGCTCTTCTACGTGCCTTAAGCTATAACCAGGCTGGGCATAGGATATGCCCGGAATCTGCTCATAATTAATAAAACTATTAAGATAATCTTCTGCTTGGCTGTAATTCAATTCCTGACCTCGATATCCAGCAATTATACTACTTACATATCATGCCTTGCTCGGCCTATGATAAAATCTTACGATATTATTTAGGAGAGGGGTGCAAGTAAAGAACTAAGTGAAGATCACGCTAAAACCGTTAGGCAAGATAGCAGACGAAATAATGGATGAACTTAAGGGTAGGGTTGGCAGCATTTTCCATTGTCCAGTAGAAATAAAAGCAGATTTTAGCGATTTGGCCCAGGCCTATAATCCCCAGAGAAAGCAATACTTTTCCTCAAAATTGCTAGCCTCTCTTAAAAAGTCAGAAAGAGATGAAAGGGTTGTGGGTATAGCGGATGTTGACCTTTATGTTCCCAGGCTTAACTTTGTATTTGGTGAAGCCGATATACTCTCGGGAACAGCAATCGTATCCCTCTATAGGCTAAGGCAAGAATATTATGGCTTGGCTCCCGACGAAGCTTTATTTATGGAAAGAGCCACCAAGGAGATAGTTCATGAACTGGGGCATACCTTCGGCCTGGGACATTGCCCCAATAACAAGTGTGTAATGCACTTTTCCAACAGCCTGGCTGATACTGACTTGAAGGAGGCAAGTTTTTGTAGTAGCTGTCGCCCCAAGATAATCTTTTGATATGGCCCTAGAATTTGATATACTTGGTAAATTCACAGGTAAACTGTCCCACAGTAAGAAACGAGGTATTACGGGAAGTGATTTTGCTAAAAAGCCATAACAATGCCTGTTTCAATTCTGAGGTAGTTTAATTCCTCCATTCGCGATATGAGGAAATTCTGATAGAAGGAGATTAGAGCATGCAAAAAGAAGTAGTTGTCGTTAACGGTGCCAGGACAGCAATTGGCGCCTTCGGTGGTTCTTTAAGAGATATACCTGTTGTTGAGCTGGGTGCCGCGGTGATCAAGGAGGCGCTTAAGCGAGCAGGACTAAGGCCGAAGTCCGGTGAAGAATTGCTCAATTATGGTCCTGACGCACTCAAGTCTGATGGAATAATAGATCTGGAGAAAAAGCACTACGATTACGATTCTTCTTTGCGTCCTGTTCAGGTTGACGAAGTAATTATGGGGAATGTCCTTCAGGGAGGGCAGGGACAAAATACAGCTCGTCAGGCCTCCATCTACGCTGGCATTCCTAAAGAGACCCCCGCCTTTACAGTGAATAAGATCTGTGCCTCAGGTTTAAAAGCCATTACTTTGGGAGCAGAAGCCATAATGGCGGACGAGGCCGATGTTGTGGTTGCTGGAGGCATGGAATCTATGAGCCATACCCCGTACGTTCTCCCCAAGGCTCGCTGGGGCTATCGCATGGATGTGGGAGCCAGGGGAGAGCTTATAGACCTAATGGTCTATGATGGATTGTGGGAAATCTTCTACGGCTATCATATGGGAAATACCGCAGAGGAAATCGCCAAGAGATATGGCTTCACTCGTCAACAGCAAGATGAGATAGGCTACCTCAGCCATACGCGGGCACGGAAAGCCATAACAGAGGGCTTGTTTAAGGATGAGATAGTTCCCTTTCCTATCCCGCAGAGGAAAGGCGAGCCCATTATTTTTGATACTGATGAGCGACCTATGGACACTTCCATGGAGAAAATGGCTAAGCTCCCTCCCGCATTTAGAAAGGACGGGACAGTCACTGCCGGTAACTCTTCGGGGATTAATGACGCAGCGGCTGCTGTAGTACTTATGTCCGGAGACAAAGCTAAAGAACTGGGGCTCAAACCTATGGCACTCCTTAGAGCCTGGGCTTCGGGAGCGATAGACCCCAACTACATGGGATTAGGTCCAATCCCGGCAGTAAGAAAGGTGTTTAAAAAGACAGGGCTTGGCAACAAAGATTTCGACGTGATTGAGCTTAATGAAGCTTTTGCTGCTCAGACACTGGGTTGCATGAAAGAGCTTGATTGGGATTTTGATCGCATTAACCTTCATGGTAGTGGCATATCTATGGGTCATCCTATCGGCTGCACGGGAGCGAGAATAGCGGTTACAATTATCTATGATATGATGCATAGAAGTCTGCATTCCGGTTTGGAAACCATGTGTATTGGTGGTGGGCAGGGAATGGCAGCTGTGTGGGAAAGGCCCTGAAATCTCACGAGAAATCTGGTGTCGATATTACCACCTATTGTTAAAGCCCTTCTCGAGTCCCAAGCCTATCCCCACAAACCACAAAATATAGAACTGGTCCAGACTCAGATGTCCTTTATTTTCCTTACCGGCGAATATGTGTACAAGATTAAGAAGCCGGTCAATCTAGGTTATCTGGATTACACTACTTTGGAGAAACGCCATTTCTTCTGCCATCAAGAGCTGGAGTTAAATAGACGCCTTTGTCCTGATGCTTATTTAGCCGTGGTACCGATTGTCGAAAAAAAAGGTGAGCTTCGCATTGAAGGGCGAGGCAAGGCGATAGAGTACGCCGTCAAAATGAAGCAATTGCCTCAGGAACACATGATGGATGTGCTTTTGCCCCAGGGTCAGGTAACTCTGGAAATGGTGGCGAGGGTGGCTGAAAAGTTAGTGGACTTTCACAAAAGAGCCGAAACAAATCAAAAGATTGCCGCCTTCGGTAG
>Ga0209121_10006401_pt1 | contig 10351 bp, 7 predicted proteins | sample Cruoilmetagenom3_FD_187292 | JGI IMG/M metagenome (GOLD analysis project Ga0209121, IMG submission 187292) | Oil polluted marine microbial communities from Coal Oil Point, Santa Barbara, California, USA - Sample 3 (SPAdes) (version 2) | ecosystem: Environmental > Aquatic > Marine > Oil seeps ...
CCAAGCAGGGAAAAGAATTCTCCCTCCCGGATAGAAAAACTGATCCCCTTGACGGCTTCGATGGTGCCATAATTCTTTTTGAGGTCCCTTACTTGAATTATTTCGTTTCCGCTCATATTATTTCCTCCTTTGAAAGTATTGCTGTGAGCTGACTGAAACCATAGTCCTCAAAATCAACTTTTTTCATTTGTTGGGATAATTGTGTTGAACAAGAGCAAAATAAGGCTGTTTCTGAGTGCCTATCCGCCATTCTAAGGATTGACCCCGTATGGTCTCATATAAACGAGTTGCCACAAAACCCCATATTAAAAGGAATGATTCCATCACCAAACATCGGAAAATTAGAAAAATGACCCTCCGGAGACTCGAACTCCGAACCAATTGATTAAGAGTCAACTGCTCTACCAATTGAGCTAGAGGGCCATTTGTAGGGTCATTATAGCACAATCAAAATGAAAATTTAAGCAATTTTCATCAAAAATTATTCTGAATTTTCGAGTTATATGGCTGTGGTGAGTTAATTCTTCATTGATTATCAGAATAAGATTAATGTTCTCCTCAATAATTGACTTTACTTCTTGTGGGTGCTACAATCCCATACTGAAGTGTGAAAGGTTTTCGGCCGATTTCGGCCACTGGTAAGATTTTGGAATTATTGACTGATTGTATAAACAGCAGTATTTCGCCCTGACCGGCCTGAAAGCCGCAGGGCATTTTTTATTTAGACCCGGACACATTTCTTATTAAATTGACTTTCAATGGGAAAATCCCATTTATGAATTTAGAAATTAACAAACCATAAGTTATTGATGTACACAGGAGTACAAAAGGAAAATAGAATGAGTGACAAAAAAATATTAAGAATTATCCCAATCGGGGGTCTTGGTGAAGTTGGGAAGAATATGACCCTGTATGAATACAAGAACGATATCTTGATTGTTGATGCGGGCATCATGTTCCCTGAAAACGACATGATCGGTATTGACTATATCATCCCCGATTTTGAACATTATTTAAAAGATAAAAAAGACAAGGTGCGCGGCATCATCTTTACCCATGGTCATGAAGACCACATTGGTGCCATTCACCATTTGTTGGAGCATGTCAGTGCACCGATTTATGCAACACCGCTCACCCGCGGTTTGATTGAGGTCAAACTCAAACGAAATGGTTTCTCAGGTAAAGCTGACCTGCGCACGGTTAACGCTGGTGACCGGGTGCAGATTGGGCCTTTCCATGTGGACTTCTTCCATGTGTGCCACTCCATCCCGGATGGTGTTGGATTGGGGATTGAATCCCCAGCCGGGCTCGTGGTGCATACCGGGGATTACAAGTTTGACAATACGCCGGTGGATAACCGCCCTACAGATTATGCCAAATTGGCAGAGCTCTCAGAACGGGGTGTTCTGGCTTTACTTTCCGATTCAACCAATGCCACAAATCCAGGTTGGACGCCATCGGAGCGCATCATTGATGATGGTTTTGACCAGGTCTTTGAAATTGCTGAAGGGCGTGTTCTGGTTGCTACCTTTGCATCTTTGATCTCCCGTATGCAGCAGGTTGTGGACGCGGCAGAACGGCATGGGCGAAAAATTGCCTTTACTGGCAGGAGCATGGTTGATAATATGAAAATGGCCCGTGAGCTGGGATATGTAGATTTTCCTGAACGGCTGGTCATTTCCCTCGAAAAATCGCTTTCAATGCCTGATAACCAGGTTGTTTTAATGTGTACAGGCTCACAAGGCGAACCAAGATCCATTATGGGGCGCCTTGCACGTGGGACCAATCGCAAGTTTGACGTGCGCGAAGGTGATACGATTGTGTTCTCTTCACATCCCATACCCGGGAATGAAGAATCTGTGTACCAGACCATCAATCAACTTTTCCGCAGGGGGGCAAATGTGATTTACGAATCAATTGCCCCGGTGCATGTTTCCGGTCACGCAAGCCAGGAAGAAATCAAGCTTCTGATACATCTCGTTAAACCGAAGTACCTTATCCCCATTCATGGAGAACTGCGAATGTTGAAGCAGCACGCCAGGCTTGCTGAAGAAGCAGGAATCCCAAAAGAGAATATCACTGTGGTTGAAAATGGGCAAATCATTGAAATCGTTGATGGTGAATTGCAACTTGGTGAGCGCATCCCTGGTGATTATATCTTTGTGGACGGAACAGGCGTTGGAGATGTTGACCGAAGCATTGTCGGCGAACGCGAATCCCTTGGGCGTGACGGCGCCATGGTTATAAATGTGACCCTTGACAGAAACAACGGTCAATTAATTGGTAATCCGGAGATTCTTTCACGCGGTTTCATTCTGCCAGAAGAAATGGATGAAATGATGGGTGAACTTCAAAATCGGGTAAAAAAGGCTATTAAAAATGGCAATGGCAATTTGGAAAGAGACATTTTGCGATCGCTAAAATCCTACCTGTACCAGGAAATCAACCGAAATCCGTTTATTTTTGTGATGATCAATCACAATTAAACCAACCCAACAAATAATGAGCGAAGTGGTAAAACACTTCGCTTTTTTGTTTAAAAATTCTAAAATATTTTGCATCTGTGATGATGGATATTGTTTTTGCCAGATATGGCATTAAATCGGTCAGTCCCAGATTAATATTTGGGAGAAATAAGGGTATTTTTTAACATTCTTAAAAATCCTTGGTTTTTAAGGCAAACACCTATGCTCGAAATTTCTGCATGCTATAATACATTATGCAAATGCGTCCTGTCACCAGTAATAGGGCGCAATTTTTAACCGGTATAAGAAAATTAATTTTTGATATGTCATTTGTTCATCTTCATGTCCACTCAACCTATTCCATCTTGGATGGCTTTAGCAAGATAAAGCCGTTGATCGCGCGTGTTAAAGAATTGGGAATGCCTGCTGTGGCTTTGACGGATCATGGGACCATGTTTGGAACGGTGGAATTTTTTAATGCGGCCGTGGATGCTGGTATAAAGCCGATCATTGGCCTGGAAACCTATCTGGCGCCTCGAAAAATGACGGATCGTGAACCACAACGTGATAAACGTACGGCGCATTTGCTCCTCCTGGCAGAAAATATAACTGGTTATCAAAATTTACTAAAGATTGCCTCGGCTTCACAATTGGAAGGCTTCTATTATCGCCCAAGGATTGATTTAGACTTTCTAAAGAAGCACAGCGAGGGGCTGATTGCCACCTCAGGCTGTCTTTCCGGGCAGATTCCACGCGCTCTGTACAATAATGATCAGGAGCGGGCTGACAAATATCTGCGGTGGTATCTGGACGTTTTCGGAAGGGACCGCTTTTTCATAGAACTGCAATCACATAACATCAAAGGTTTGGCGCAGCTAAATCAGCGCCTGGTAAACCTTGGCAATCAGCATGATGTTCAATTTATTGCTGCCAATGATGTGCACTATATCAATAAAGAGGATGCCCGACTTCAGGATATCCTTCTTGCAATCCAAACTGGCAGCCTGCTGGCTGATCCGGATCGCATGCGCATGGATGACGACAGTTATTACCTGCGCACACCCCAGGAGATGGAATCCCTGTTCGGTAATATCCCGGGTGCTATTGAGAACACATTAAAAATTGCAGATAGATGTAATGTTGATCTGACGCCTACGGGTTATCATCTGCCGCTGTTCACAGTGCCCCGTGAATTCACAACGCAATCATATTTGCGGCATCTTTGTGATGTGGGTTTGCATAACATTTACGGCGAACACGCTAAGGAACCTCACATTCAAGAGCGCCTGAACTATGAATTGGAAGTCATCCATGATATGGGCTTTGACGCCTACTTCCTCATAGTTTGGGATTTATGCCAGCATGCAAAGGAGCGGGGCATTTGGTACAATGCTCGCGGTTCTGCAGCCGGTTCACTGGTGGCTTATGCATTGGATATCAACCTGATTGACCCCCTTGAACATGACCTCATGTTTGAGCGTTTCCTTCAAAAAGGCCGTGTTAACATGCCTGATATTGACCTGGACTTCCAGGATGACCGTCGGGCGGAGATGATGCAGTATTGTGCGGAAAAATACGGTGAGGACAAGGTTGCCCAGATTATCACCTTTGGGACATTGGGCGCTCGGGCTGCCATCCGGGATGTCGGCCGGGTGATGGACATTCCGATTGCGGAAGTCGATCGTGTTGCAAAGCTGATCCCAGCTATACCGGGAAGACCTGTCACAATAACGGAAGTTCTGGCTGAGTCACAGGATTTGCAGCAATTGTATAATTCAGCGCCTTACTATCGGGAATTGATTGATACAGCCAGTAAGATGGAAGGCACTGTTCGAAATGCCGGCACCCATGCGGCGGGCGTCATCATCACTGATAAACCCATTGTCGAATATACCCCCCTGCATCGACCCACGAATCAATCCGATGATAACCCGGTCAATACAGTCACGCAGTACGAAATGTCAATTATTGATCACCTTGGCTTGCTTAAGGTGGATTTTTTGGGCTTGACGACATTAACTATTATGTCTCGTGCGTGTGCCCTGATCAAAATGCGTCATGGTAAAGAATTTGATTTGCGATCCATCCCAATTGATGACCCGGCTGTCTTTGATTTTATCAGCCAGGGTCACACCACCGGCATGTTCCAGCTTGAGGGAACGGGGATGACACGTTACATCACCGAGATGAAACCGCGTGAGTTGGCGCATGTGATTGCCATGATCGCGCTCTACCGTCCGGGCCCGATGCAGTTCATTCCTGATTACATCAATTGTTTGCACAAGAAAAAGAAACCCAAGTATCCGCATCCGGTTTTAGAACCCATTTTTAAAGATACTTTTGGCATCCCAATTTACCAGGAACAGATCATGCAAGCCGCAATGCAATTGGCGGGATATGAGGCGAGCGAAGCAGATAGTTTACGGAAAGCCATTGCCAAGAAAAAAGAAGGGAAGCTAAAAGAACATCGGGCGAAATTTATTGCAGGTGCGGTAGCGCACAGCCATGTCAGCAAGAAGGATGCCGCCTTAATTTTTGATGATTGGAAAGAGTTTGCCCGCTATGGATTCAATAAAAGTCACGCTGCAGATTATGGTGTGATCGCCGTCCAAACAGGGTATTTGAAATACCACTACCCGGTTGAATACATGACGGCTTTGCTCTCTGCCTGGAAGAATGATACCGACAAGGTGGCGGCTTATGTCGCTGATTCACGTTCGCTGGGCATCGAGGTATTACCGCCAGATGTCAACAAAAGTGCGTATGATTTCAGCATTGAAGACAATGAGGACGGCCTCCCTGCCATTCGTTTTGGGCTGGGTGCCGTCAAGAATGTTGGTGAAAACCCGGTCAAGCTGATTCTCGAGTCTCGCCAGGATGGTCCCTTTAAAGACCTTACAGATTTTGCACATCGTGTGGATCTGCAGCAAGTTGGGAGGCGTGCGCTGGAGAGTTTGATCAAGGTAGGGAGTTTGGATCTTTTTGGTCCGCGTTTGGCTCTGCTGCAGGAATTGGAAAGAATAATTGCCCTTAGCAGCAGTTTCTTCCGTGCCAAAGAAGCCGGTCAATTGATGTTATTTAATGCTTCAGATGCCATTGATGACAGTATTATATTGAACCCCCCACTTTACACCGATAAACGCGAAGAGCTAAACTGGGAACGTGAATTGATAGGACTCTATGTCACTGACCATCCTCTCAGCCCTTACCAGAAGATACTGACAGAAAAAGTGACTCATTTTTCGAATCAACTCGCAGAGACTGCTGATAAGGAAAAAGTGATTGTCGCTGGAATGGTTGATCACTTCCGGCAGCACTTGACCAAAAAGGGCAATAATATGGGTTTTGTTACCCTGGAAGATCTGTTTGGCAGGATTGACCTGGTTATTTTCCCCAGGGTCTGGGAACAAGCCTACCATTTGGTTGAAATGGATAAGGTCCTTCAAGCTGAAGGACGTATTGATGCTTCACGCGGCGACCCCAAGGTGATTGTTGACGTCTTGAAACGCGTTTCCCAGGAGGAGCTGCGATCTGGGGGGGGTGGGTCCGGGTTGAAAGAGGAAAACCCTGCCCCGTCAGATGAAGATGATTTTTTAGAGGATTTTCTTCCGGATTTACCCTTTGAGCAAGATCAAAGCAAGGTGTCAAACGCGCAGGATGAGGCAGACCTTGACGAAGAAATACCGGTTAATGACGAAGGTCCTCAGGATATTGCCTCATATGAACCGCAAGTAAAGGAAGATGCTGGGGCAGTAGACCGTGTTGAGGAATCCTTAAAAGGTATAGAGGAAAACGAATCGCCTGAAATTAAATCCTCTGCCGGTCAAAAAACACTTTTGGGGGTGCGTGGAAGAAGCAACCCGAGGGGAGGTTTTCATCTTTATAGTCTATCGCTTGCAAAGGCTGAGCCCTTGCCTCACCCAAATCAAAAACCGCGCTGTATTTATATCACCCTTGATTCATGCGGCGACAAGCATAAGGATGTTCGCCGTTTACGTCTGATCCACGATATCCTGATCTCACGCCCAGGCAGGGACTTGTTTACCTTCCGGGTGTATGAAAATGGGTTTTGGTTCGAAATTAATTTTCCAAATGTCACGACGGGATTGACCGAACCTTTGATTCAAAAGTTGGAAGGTATGATGGGGGCAAATAATATTCAAATCACGCAAATGGGATGAGCGACTACCCAGTCGGATGACACTGCTTGACAATCAGCATAGAATTAACATAATACAAAGGATATTATTAACCCTGATTGACACGACAAGGGTCACATTCTGGTAAAATCTCTAGTGTCAAACAAGTTTTGAATGGGAGCTTATGTCTCGTATCAGTATGGATTTAAATCCAGTCACGCAAATCACCGTGGATGCCATCGGACAGCCTGGGGAGCGGGTGTTTTATCTCCAGGGGAGAAGTTCAGACCAGGTGATTACTTTACTGGTTGAAAAATTTAAGATTCAAACATTAGCCCTGGCAATTGAAAATTTAATGTCGGAGCTGCGCGAAAAAACGCCTACTTTACCTGAAGCCTCGCCGGATTACATCGAAGAACAAATGACCCTGGCGCCGCCATTGGATCCCCTGTTTCGAGTGGGCGAGTTGAGTCTGGGGTATGACCCTTCCCAGGATTTGTTGATTCTGATTGCCAAAGAGGTGCCCCTGGATATTTCGGACATGGATGCAGAGGCGTTGAGCGAGGTGCGGTTTTGGTGTACACGTTCGCAATTATGGGCAATGGCGCGCTGGTCTATTGAGCTTGCCAGCCGCGGGCGACCGGTTTGGCCTTCGACAGGGGAGCCTATTCTCCCACCCGGGGAATTCTCACCCAAGAACAATGGTCATAAAACCACGCCCTGAAAGTTGAATAGCATGGACAAAAAATCGATCCTGTCCGCCCTGCGTGAAGGGGAAATGCGCCTTGAGGGGCAGTTTATTTATGGCTCCAATTACACATTCCTTGCAATCTGTACATTTGAGGATCAGGCAGTTAAGGCGGTTTATAAGCCAATCCAAGGGGAACAACCACTGTGGGACTTTCCGATCAAGACATTAGCAGGGCGTGAAGTGGCTGCTTACATGGTTAGTGAGGCTTTGGGGTGGGAATTGGTCCCCCCGACAATTTTTCGATTGAAAGGTGCGCCTATAGGTCCGGGGTCTGTTCAATTTTTCATTGAGCATGATCCGAATACACATTTTTTCACATTTAAAATAAAGGAAAAGACACAGTTCCAAAAAGTGATGGCTTTTGATCTTTTGATCAACAATGCCGATCGCAAAGGGGGGCATTTTTTACTGGACCCCAATGGAAGATTGTGGTTAATTGATCACGGTATCAGCTTTCATGCGGAAGGTAAGCTGCGCACAGTCCTTTGGGATCATGCCGGTCAACCAATTCCACGAGAGATATTAAATGATATAAGAGAAATGATCTCAAGCTTATCTCCTCAAAAAGAATTGTTTCAATCCTTGCAGCTGCATTTGCTGCCCACAGAGATTCAAGCACTCAAAAACAGGGCTGAGGGACTTGTAAATAACGGTGTTTTCCCATACCGCCGGAGGAACGGCGAGCATATCTCTGGCCCTTGGTATAATAGGTGAACCAATGATGACTGAAACCCGATCAAATATAATCTTGCATAATGCATCACAATTACTCACCCTGGCGGGTGGTCCGCAGCGTGGGAGCCGGTTAGGAGACCTTGGCATCCTTGAGGACAGCGCTGTTGCGATCAAGGACGGTGTTATCATTGCCCTTGGGGAAAGTAAGGATTTGCTGCGAGATTTCCCCTCCTTTTCAAGAATAAATGCCGAAAGACATGTGGTTATGCCCGGCTTTGTGGATCCCCACACCCACCTGGTTTGGGCAGGGGATAGGGCAGAGGAGTTTGATTTACGGTTGCAAGGTAAAACTTATATGGAAATCCTCAATGCAGGCGGTGGGATCATTTCTACCGTCCAAGCTACGAGGGAGGTTTCACTTGATGACCTTATAAATCAAACTCGGCAGCGTGCCCAACTGGCATTTTCCCATGGTACGACAACGATGGAAGTTAAGACCGGATATGGTCTTACATTTGACTCTGAAATCAAACAGCTTCAAGCGATCATCAAGCTTGATGAGGAAGGTCCATTAGAACTCCTCCCCACGTTTTTGGGTGCCCATGCGGTACCGCCAGAATACAAAGGCAAGACAGACGCGTATGTCAGCTTGATTTGCGACGAAATGATTCCATCTCTCTATGAATGGTGGCAAAACCAACATCCTCAAAGAGCTTTACCCTTTGTGGATGTATTTTGTGAAAAAGGCGTTTTTGATCTGGATCAATCCCGTCGAATTTTAGAATCGGCAAAAAAGATGGGCTTTCCTTTGAAGATCCACGTCGATGAATTTGAAAACTTGGGCGGGGCACAGTTGGCAGCAGAATTGGGTGCCGTTTCCGCGGACCACCTGGTAAAGACGCAGCCTGAGGATATTGAAGTTCTGGCAAAATCGGATACGGTGGCGGTTTCGCTCCCTGGAACGCCTTTTGGTTTGAACGAAGATGAATTTACGCCTGCAAAAGCATTCATTGAGGAGGATGCCATTTTTTCCCTCGCAACGGATGTCAACCCGGGGACGAGCTGGTGTGAGTCGATGCAGTTCATCCTGGCTTTAGCCTGTCGAAAAATGAACCTGACACCTGCCCAGGCCATTGCTGCCGGGACCATCAATGCTGCAGCAGCTGTAGGTCAGCAGCACCGGATTGGGTCGATTGAAGTCGGCAAGCAGGCGGATCTGCTCATTTTAGATGTGGATGATTATCGACATCTTGGTTATCGTTTCGGCATCAATCTTGTATCCATTGTTATCAAACAGGGCAGAATCTACCCGGTCAGGTAAGTTTGCCTTTATAGATTCTACAGATGGTGTGAGTAAATGATGAACGAAACGGTACAAAATATTCTCTATATAATTGGTGCATGTCTGCTTCTTTTTGCAGGTGTGTTTATTCTGAGATTTGTAATTCGATTTACATGGAAGTTTGTGCGAGCTGCGTTAATCATTTTGTCGTTAATCATCATTACAGGTTATTATTTTGGATTTTTTAATATTGCTATTCAATAGTTTGATATAAAAGGATTACTCCCCTTAATGGAAAGCCTCACCATCGAAGAAGCACGAGCCTGGTATCGGGATGCGGATCCGGTCCATGATTTTGATCATGTTTTGCGTGTTTATCGCATCGCTGAGCGGATCGCCAGGGCCGAAGGTGCCGATTTACAAATTGTGCAAACAGCAGCCCTGCTGCACGATTCACGGGGAAGCGCCCCCGGAGCATCGGGTAATGCTCGGGCAGAACATCATATTGCTTCTGCGGAATTTGCGGGGGAGGTGTTGAAGGCAAAAGGATGGCCTGAAGAAAAAATAAAAGCGGTTCAGCATTGCATTCAGGCGCACAGATTCCGGGGGAAAGAAGACTCGCCCGAGACCCTGGAGGCAAAAACTCTTTTTGATGCTGATAAACTTGATGTTTTAGGCGCTATTGGCGCTGCAAGAACGGTCGCATATGCTGCCCTTGATAACCAGCCCGTTTACGCTGAGCCCTCTCAGCAGTTTTTATCTACAGGGATAAAAGAGGCAGATGAACCGCATTCCTCGTACCATGAGTTTTTGTTTAAATTGCGCAAGGTCAAAGATCGCCTTTTCACAAAAACGGGCAAAACCTTAGCCGAAGCCCGTCACGAATACCTGGTTGAATTTTTTAACCAGTTGAGCGCTGAGGTGCGTGGGGAACGATGAACAGGCAAAGCTGTTGACTTTGAGCTACAATAGTCCATAGGGATAAAATAGTTAAGCTTTTAAGATGCGTGCAGGGATGCTTTTAACAGGAGTTCTGGCG
>Ga0209121_10006402_pt1 | contig 10351 bp, 9 predicted proteins | sample Cruoilmetagenom3_FD_187292 | JGI IMG/M metagenome (GOLD analysis project Ga0209121, IMG submission 187292) | Oil polluted marine microbial communities from Coal Oil Point, Santa Barbara, California, USA - Sample 3 (SPAdes) (version 2) | ecosystem: Environmental > Aquatic > Marine > Oil seeps ...
AATCCTTGTTCCCCAGCAAATTCTCGTATCAGCTTTGCTTGTTCAGCAGATTTAATATCTTTGTTGGGGCAAAAGTGGTCGGGGACCATAACTACCTTTTTAGGATCAAACACTTTAGTTATTCCTAGCCGTTGAAATTCCGTTATAGCCAGGGGAGCTGTCACATCGTTGGCGAGAACTAAATCAACTTTGATGTTTAGAAACTCGCCGGGACTGATTTCCTTCTTATCACTATGGGCTGTTAGGATTTTGCAAGCTGAGGTTGTCATTGATACTCCTTTTGCTCTGTGAGCAATTATATTTACTGTTTTAGCCGCCTACCTTGGGAATCATTAAAATGCCTACAGTGACGGCTGTTGCGATAACGGAAATTAAGTACAATCCTGCACCAGCAGCTAGCCCTATGGCGGCAGTAGCCCAGATGCTGGCCGCAGTGGTTAGCCCTGCTATTCCTTCATCACGGGCGCCACGGAAAATAGCGCCAGCACCAATAAAACCAATACCGGCTACCACACCTGCGGCAACTCGTGAGGGATCGACAGCACCAGCGAAGCCAAAAATAGAAACTATAGTAAACAGGGCTGCCCCGGAGCTAATCAAAATGTGGGTACGTAGCCCTGCTGCCTTGCCAGCTCTTTCCCTCTGATAACCAACGCCTGCTCCTAGAGCAGTAGCTAGAAGAAAGCGCAATATCATTTCCAGCCATGGGCTCAATGAGATTTCTCCTCATTGGTCGCTCGTTGGACTAGGAGTCTATTCAGGGCATTCATATATGCTTTTGCGGTGGCAACGATTATATCTGTATCAGCCCCACGCCCGGTATAGGTTACTCCATCACTCTCAATCCGAATTAGTACCTCACCAATAGCATCGATGCCTTCGGTAATGGAGTTGATGGTAAATTCTGTAAGCTTATTTGGTATGCCAACTATACGATTTATAGCCTTATATATAGCATCCACCGGGCCTGCGCCTAAAGCAGCATCAGCTAAGCTTTGTCCGTTGGGGTCAATAAGTCTCACTGTAGCCGTAGGAAGGCTGTGGTTACCGCAAGAGATCTGAACATGGTCGAGATGGTATACTTCAGCAGAGGTGCGAAGGTCTTCGGCTACCAAAGATTCAATATCACGGTCAGTAATTTCCTTTTTCTTATCAGCTATATCTTTGAAACTCTGGAAGGCGTGGCTTAGAGCGTCTTCACCTAGAGTGTAACCAAGTTCTGCTAATCTCTCCTTGAAAGCATGCTTACCACTTAATTTGCCTAGTACCAGACTGCTTGCTGGAATACCAACTGACCTTGGCTCTATAATTTCATAAGTTATAGCTTTCTTAATTAAGCCATCTTGGTGAATACCTGATTGGTGACGAAAGGCATTCGCTCCTACAATAGCTTTATTGGGTTGGATAGGGAATCCGGTTAGTTCGCTTACCAGCCGACTTGTCTTGTAAATCTGGGTAGTGTCAATATTAGTGCTGAGATTAAACAAATCCTGCCTGGTCTTTAGTGCCATTACGATTTCCTCTAAGGAGGCGTTGCCAGCTCGCTCACCAATGCCATTTATGGTGCATTCGACTTGCAGCGCACCATTTAGTATTGCTTCAATGCTATTAGCTACCGCTAATCCTAAGTCATTGTGGCAATGAACACTTATTACAGCTTTATGGATATTAGGCACATTATCTATAATGCCCTGGATCAATTCCCCAAATTCCTGTGGAGCAGCATATCCCACAGTATCAGGTATATTCACTGTGGTTGCCCCAGCGTCAATCACGGCTTCCAGGATACGATAGAGGTAACCAGGCTCAGCACGGCTGGCATCCATAGGTGAGAACTCAACATCGTCAACATAACTTTTAGCTTGACTTACCATTTTTCCCGCCATCTCCAGGATTTCCTCTCGGTTTTTATTAAGTTGATAAAGAAGGTGGATGTCTGAGGCAGAGAGGAAAACATGGATTCGGGGGTGATTTGCCTCCTTAACTGCCTCCCAGGCTTTATCTATAGCCTCAGCATTAGCATGGGACAAAGCGCAAATTACTGGCCGCTGAACCTTTTTGCTGATAAGCTGAACAGCTTCAAAATCACTGGGTGAGCTGATAGGGAAACCAGCTTCAATAATATCAACACCGAGCTTATCCAATTGTTTGGCTATTTCTAACTTTTCCTCAGCAGTTAGACTTGCTCCCGCTGCTTGCTCCCCATCTCGTAGAGTGGTATCGAAGATAATTATCTTGTTCATATTAAAATTATCCCAATTAATCAGACCAAAGTATTTCCCAGCTATTTGCCTCCTGTTAGCCATGGCATCATGTCCCTGAGCTTCTTGCCTACAATTTCAATTGGGTGCTCGGCATCCATTCGCTTCAGGGCATTAAAGCTAGGACGCCCAGCCTTGTTTTCTAAAATCCACTCCCCAGCGAAGCTACCATCCTGAATATCTGCCAGAATTTGCTTCATTTCTTCCCTAACCATATCATTGATGATTCTTGGGCCACGTGTATAGTCACCATATTCAGCGGTATCGCTTATAGAATAACGCATGTAATTCAAGCCACCCTGGTACATGAGGTCAACAATAAGCTTTAATTCATGGAAACATTCAAAATAAGCAATCTCTGGTTGGTAACCGGCTTCTACCAGTGTCTCAAAGCCAGCTTTGACTAAAGAGGAAACTCCTCCACACAACACTGCTTGTTCGCCAAAAAGATCAGTTTCAGTCTCCTCAGCGAAAGTTGTTTCCAGGACCCCAGCCCTGCTGCAGCCGATACCTTTAGCATAAGCTAGAGCAATATCCTTCGCTTTACCTGAGGCATCTTGATAGATAGCAATTAAAGCTGGCGGGCCTGAACCTTCAGTGTAAAGTTGGCGCAACATATGTCCTGGGCATTTGGGCGCTATCATACTTACATCAATATTGGCTGGAGGCACTATTTGTGAAAAATGGATATTAAAACCATGGGCAAACATTAAAGTCTTGCCTTTTGATAATTCCTTCTCGATTGACTCATGGTAGATTTGAGGATGTAAATTATCAGGGGCAAGCATAACAATTATATCTGCATCCTTTGCTGCCATAGCAGCACTGGCCACTTGAAAACCAGCGTTCTGCGCTGCCTTCCAACCTTTGCTGCCGGGCGCTTCAGCGACAATAACCTGGCAACCGCTGTCCCTTAGATTCTGGGCATGGGCATGCCCCTGGCTACCATAGCCAATAATGCCGATTGTCTTTCCTTTTATTAAGTCCAAGTTAGCATCTTTGTCATAGTAAATTTTAGCCATAATCATCTCCCCTTTTTTGAATTTTGTTACTAGTTTAGAGATTGTTCCCGCGGGTTAAAGCTATCCTTCCTGTTTTTGTGATCTCTTTGATGCCGAAACCGCGAAGAAGTTCAATCAGAGACTCTACTTTATTCTCGTCACCGGTTACTTCCACTGTTAGTGAATCTGAGGCTACATCAATTATGTTAGCCCTGAAAATGTCGACAAGCTGTATGATTTCGCTTCTTGTTGAGGCAGTAGCTTTAACTTTAATTAGGGATAGCTCTCTGGCCACTATAGCTGCCTTTGTTATATCAGATACTCTAACCACATTAATCAATTTTTCTAATTGCTTCCTGACTTGTTCTATCTCTGCTGAATCACCGCTGACAACAACAGTCATGCGAGACAAACCAGGCTGCTCGCTATGCCCTACCGCCAAGCTTTGTATATTAAAGGCTCGGCGGCGGAATAAGCTTGCCACCCTGTTTAACACACCTGGCTTATCTTCCACTAAAGCAACTAGGGTATGTTTTGCGTCAGACAATTCTCTCCTTCCGCAGAATATCGCTGAGGTTGCTTGTTACCTTGGGAAAATCTAGCGTTTGGGATAAACTTTCCCCTGGCTGCACCATGGGATAGACATTTTCTTCCGGCTCGACAACAAAGTCGATGAGGTAAGGACCGGGATAGTCCATCGCCTTATGTATGGCTGGAATTACTTCATCTCTTTGTTTTACTCTGATGCCAGGAATATCATAGGCTTCAGCAATCTTTACGAAGTCAGGGTTCCAAAGTGTTGAGTCAACATAGCTATGATTATAGAATAATTCCTGCCACTGTCGTATCATTCCTAGACAGCTATTATTGATAATAGCTATCTTTATAGGGAGGTTCGCCTGTGTTATAGTAGCCAATTCTTGAATTGTCATCTGGAAGCCGCCGTCACCAGCGACGCACCATACTGTTTCCTCGGGCTGCCCTAGCTTAGCTCCTATAGCGGCGGGAAGCTCAAATCCCATAGGGCCTAAGCCTCCTGCGGAGATAAGGCTGTTTGGTTTAGTATAAACGAAATGTTGTGCCGCCCACATTTGATTCTGTCCTATTCCAGTAACTACTATAGCATTACCTTGGGTAGCTTCATAAATCTGATGAATAACATATTGCGGTAGAAGCTCATCGCCCTGTCTAATTTCCAGCGATGGGTGTTCATACCTCCATTGGTCTAACTGGGAGAGCCAATCCAGATGCTCCCTGGTTTCAATTTCCCCATTCATACCCTTTAGTACAGTTTTAACATCGCCAACTATAGGTGTATCTACGCGTATATTCTTTCCTATCTCTACTGGGTCAATATCGATATGAATAATGCGAGCAAGGGGAGCAAAATTGCCAGTATCTGCTGTAGCCCGATCATCAAATCTCATGCCTATAGCTATAATGAGGTCAGCGTTTTGCACTGCCATGTTGGCGTAAGCCATGCCGTGCATTCCAAGCATGCCGAAACTTAGTATGTGATTCTCGGGGAAGGAACTTATACCAAGGAGGGTGCTTATTACTGGTATTTGGGCCTTCTCAGCCAGTTCTTTAAGTTCATCATAAGCTTCAGAGATAATAATTCCTCTACCTGCAATAATTAAAGGCCTCTCAGCTTTGTCGATAAGCTTTGCCGCCCTCTTAATTTGAATTGAGTGGCCTCGTGAGATGAATTTGTAGCTTGGCAGATTAACTTTATCAGGATAGACAAACTCCACTTCCTCTTGTTGTACATCTTTTGGTATGTCAATTAGTACAGGGCCAGGCCTTCCTGTCTGAGCAATATAAAAAGCTTCCTGGACTATTTCTGCTAGCTCTCCAGTATTACTGACGAGGTAGTTATGCTTGGTTATAGGAAGTGTAATGCCTGTGATATCAATCTCCTGGAAAGCATCCTTCCCAATAAAAGACCTGGCTACCTGGCCGGTTATAGCTATTATGGGAGAGGAATCCATATAGGCATTAGCAATTCCGGTTACCAGATTAGTAGCTCCTGGCCCTGAGGTAGCTATACATACACCTGCTTTGTGAGTGACTCGGGCATAGCCATCAGCAGCGTAGACTGCTCCCTGTTCATGACGAAATAGTATATGGCGAAGTTGTGGATATTGAGGGAAGGCATCATATAGAGGTAGTACAGCACCACCTGGGATACCAAAAATAACCTCGGTACCCTCTTTAATTAAGATTTCACACAAAATTTGAGCGCCAGTTTTTTTCATAAAATTAGCTTCCCTCAGTTGGTAAACACCGCCCCAGTACTGGCTGAGGTTACGTTGGCAGCATAGCGTTTAAGATAACCAGTTTTTACCTTTGATTCAAATGGTGGCAATGAGCTTAGCCTTTGCTCTATTTCCGCTGGGGTCAATTCAACCTCTAATTTGTAGTTGGGAATATCTATTTTGATAATGTCCCCGTTCCTTATGGCAGCTATAGGTCCTCTGTCTGCTGCTTCAGGGGAGGCATGGCCAATAGCTGCTCCGCGTGTGGCTCCAGAGAAACGCCCGTCAGTAATGAGGGCTATTTCTTTATCCATACCCATACCGCTGAGAAGAGAAGTCGGCGTTAGCATTTCACGCATCCCAGGGCCTCCTTTCGGCCCCTCATAGCGGATAACCAGAACTTCTCCAGATTCGAATTTACCTGCCATTATCGCTGTTGTGACTGCCTCTTCGCTGTCGAAAACCCGTGCTGGACCTTGATGAACCAGCATCTCGGGAGCCACTGCACCGCTTTTCACTACAGCACCTTCAGGTGCTAGGTTACCAAACAGCATTTTGATGCCGCCGCTAGCGCTGTAAGGATTGGATAAACTGTGGATAACCTCTCTATTTTTGACTTTAGCTTCCTTTGTCACTTCGCCTAAAGTAACCCCCAACACAGTCTTTGCGCTAATATTTAGTAAATTTGATAGCTCCTGAATTATTGCTGGAATACCACCAGCCAAGTCTAAATCTTCAATGTGATAATCACTTGATGGGCTTAATTTGCATATATGGGGAATACGCTGGCTAATCTCATTTAGCCAGGATAAAGGGAAGTTAATTCCTGCCTCATGTGCTATTGCTGTAAGATGCAATACAGAGTTGGTGCTGCCCCCCAGAGCCATATCCACAGCAAATGCATTGTAAATAGAATCTCTAGTGATGATATCTCTGGGTCTGATATTGTCGGCTAGCGTATCCATGATTTGCTGTCCAGCTTTATAGGCTAGCTGGGTTCTTCTTGCTTGCACTGCTGGTATCGTTCCATTACCAGGTAAAGCCATACCTAAAGTCTCGGTAAGGCAATTCATAGTATTAGCGGTAAACATGCCGGCACAACTTCCACAACCAGGACAGGCAACTCTCTCTAATTCCGCCAACTCAGTTTCAGGCATGTTTCCCTTAATAGCCTCGCCTACTGCCTGAAAAACCGAGCTGAGGTCAACTGATCTTAGTTGACCATCCCGATAAAGCCTTCCTGCCATCATAGGGCCCCCGCTGATAAAGATGCTGGGCAAATTAAGCCTTGCCGCTGCCATCAGCATGCCTGGTATTACTTTGTCGCAGTTGGGGATAAACACTAAGCCATCAAAAGCATGGGCTTCTGCTAAAATTTCCACAGAGTCAGCAATAATTTCTCTACTGGGCAAGCTATATTTCATTCCTGGGTGATTCATGGCAATGCCATCGCATACAATGATGGTATTTACCTCAAAAGGCACTCCACCGCCGCTACGGATACCTTGTTTCACTGCTTGTGCAATGGACTGCAAATGAACATGTCCCGGAACAACCTCACTGAAGCTATTAATGACCCCGATAAAGGGTTTATTCCAGTCATCTGATGAACAACCCACAGCGTGCAATAATGACCTGTGGGGTGCTCGCTCGATACCTTTCTTTACCACATCACTTTTCATTGTTGCCTCCTGTTATTGAAAACACAAAATCTAACACATCTTGTCAGGTAATTTCCAGCGCTCTTATTTTGTTTAATCTAGAGATATGCCTGCCACTTTCAAAGTCTGTAGATAAATACACTCTAGCAATTTCCAGGGTTGAATCAACATCTATATTCTCACCCCTGAGACACAAAATATTGGCATCGTTGTGTTGGCGAGCGCGTCTGGCATCAAATGTATCGTGGCATAGAGCTGCCCTTACGCCTTTTATCTTATTAGCTGCTATGCTCATACCAATACCAGTGCTACATATTAAAATGCCCTGGTCATAGTCACCTGAAGCCACAGCTTGGGCTACATCCTCAGCAATATCAGGATAATCTATTGGTTCATTGCTATAACAACCAAAATCGTGATAGCTGCAATTCAGCTCTGGTAAAAGCCCCATTATTGCCTGTTTTACCCGTAAACCTCGATGGTCACAACCTAGAGCAATGCGCATTGCTGTTAACCTCCTGATATTCTTCAAAGGCTCTCTTAATTTCATATTGGGGTATGATGCCATGACGTAAAATAATAGGCACTTCCCCTGTGACGTTTACTATGGTGGATTCATTGCCACCAGGACACTGGGCACCATCTATAATAAGGTCCACCTTATCTCCTAGTTGTTGTTTAACTTCATCAGCAGTCAAAGTGTTTGGGTTGCCACTGATGTTGGCGCTGGTGCCAATCATGGGGTTCCCCAATAATTCAATAAGAGCTAGAGGAACAGGGTGTTTTGGGACTCGCACTGCAATAGTGGATTGGTTGGAGACATAGGCAGGTAGCGAATCTGCTTTAGGTAGAACTAAGGTTAATCCTCCGGGCCAGAAACGTTTTGCCAAAAATAGGGCAAATTCCGATACTCGCTGAGCCACAATGCTTATTTGAGAAACATCATTGAGTAGCAAAGGAAAGGGTGAAAGTCTAGGACGCCTTTTTACATTGTAAATTCTCTCTATTGCCCTGGAGTTGAAGGCGTCAGCTCCTAGGCCATACACTGTGTCTGTGGGGAAGGCAACTATTCCTCCACTCCTGAGTATTTCACCTGATTTCTTTATCTGCTCTTGTAACACATCTGATGTAGGCATTTAACGATACCTGTTGTTTAATGAATTATCTGAGGGAAGAACCTGGATTCTTCGCTTTACCCGGAACTTTGGCTCAGAGTAAAGAATAATTAATACCCCGCTTTTCTTGACGCTAGTATAACACGGTGATAAGCTACTGTGCATAAATCAATGATTGAAAAAGGAAACGAATTACAAAGCCACCGTGTCTCTGCCAGTGATGACATTGAAGTATCTACTTACCTGGAGATTGCTAAAGAATTGCGTGGTGAGCAGCCTGTACCCGAACCTGAACTACTGCCTCCTGGCGAACGTGAAACGATAGTGGTATTTGATTTTGGTTCCCAGTACAGCATGCTCATTGCAAGGAGGATACGAGAATGTCATGTTTACTGTGAGATTGTGCCTTATGATACCCCGTGGGGAAAGATAGCTTCCCTCAATCCGAAGGGTTTCGTCCTTTCAGGAGGTCCTGCGAGTGTTTATGCTCCTGGTGCCCCTTTGCCTCCTACGTATATTTATGAGAAAAGCTTGCCGATAATGGGTATCTGTTACGGCATGCAGGCTATTACCTATCAATTGGGGGGGCAGGTATCTCCAGGGGAGAATCATGAATATGGGCATTCTATATTACACACAAGTGCTGAGGACTATCCTCTTTTTGCTGGCCTTCCTACCTCTATTCCTGTATGGATGAGTCACGGTGACCGAATAATAGAAATGCCACTGGGATTTAAAATGTTGGCTTATACTGAAAGTTCGGCGGTGGCTGCCATGGGCAATGATAGAGGCATTTGCGGACTTCAATTTCACCCGGAAGTGGTTCACACACCGCAGGGGAAAAACATTTTTCAGAACTTTGTATATGGAATATGCGGATGCAAAGGTAATTGGACACCTGCCAAATTCATAGATGAAAGCATGGGCAAAATCAAGCAGCAGGTAGGAAAAGGTAAGGTTATTTGTGCTCTGTCTGGAGGAGTTGACTCAGCAGTGACTGCTACATTTATTCACCGTGCTATTGGAGATAATTTAACCTGCTTCTTCATAAATAACGGTTTACTACGTCGTGAGGAACCGGAGAGGGTGCTTAATACTTTCCAGCGCAATTTCAAAATGAATATAGCTTATGTAGATGCCAGCAAAAGATTTCTGGACCGACTTAGAGGTGTAACTGACCCAGAGAAGAAGCGGCGGCTGATAGGTAAAGAATTCATCAAAGTTTTTGAAGAGGAGGCGGCTAAACTGGGCGAAGTCAAATTTCTAGCTCAAGGCACGCTTTATCCCGATGTCATTGAAAGCACTACATCTGGAACTAAAGCTGCAGCCAAAATAAAGAGCCATCACAATGTTGGTGGCTTGCCAGCTAAAATGAAGTTCACCCTTATTGAGCCCCTTCGCTATTTGTTCAAAGATGAAGCCCGTGAGGTGGGGCTGGCTTTGGGCTTGCCTGAGGATATGATTTGGCGGCAGCCATTTCCAGGTCCAGGATTGGCTATCCGTGTTATAGGCGCAGTAACCAGGGAAAAATTGGAAATACTTCGTTCCGCCGATTGGATTGTGATGTATGAGATAAAAAAGGCTAATCTTTACCGCCAATTGTGGCAAAGCTTTGCTGTGCTCACTGATGTCAAAAGCGTTGGTGTTATGGGTGATTTTAGAACTTATAGCTATTTAATAGCAGTTAGGGCAATAAATAGCGATGATGCCATGACTGCTGATTGGGCACGCTTGCCTTACGACCTCTTAGCTAGAATATCAGATCGCATAGTTAATGAAGTGCCGAATGTTAACCGGGTGGTTTATGATATTACCAGCAAACCCCCGGCAACTATAGAATGGGAATAAATGTTAACTTTTGTGTTATTCTGAGGGATGAGCCGAAGCCCTGAGCTTTAGCGAAGGGGCAGCGACCGAAGAATCTTGGAAACCCTTCGCTCCGCTCAGGGTGGCACAGAATAGCTGGGCGCTTACGAGCGGGAATAGAATAAAATTAAAAGGAGGAGAAAAATGAGTTATCCATTAGATGAAGAGAGTTTCAGCCCTGAGGAGGAA
>Ga0209121_10006403_pt1 | contig 10351 bp, 8 predicted proteins | sample Cruoilmetagenom3_FD_187292 | JGI IMG/M metagenome (GOLD analysis project Ga0209121, IMG submission 187292) | Oil polluted marine microbial communities from Coal Oil Point, Santa Barbara, California, USA - Sample 3 (SPAdes) (version 2) | ecosystem: Environmental > Aquatic > Marine > Oil seeps ...
TAATGAGAAATACATTCTGGGTGCAACCAACGGCACGTCTGGTACTAACCAGATTGGTTACGGAGCGCCAGCCGAATTCATGCTCAGCTACGGCTATCAGTTTTAAAAGCTAATTATGTTCTAAGAATGAGTTCATTTCTAAGAGCTCTTTCTACTCTAAAAACGATTGTTTTGTTCGCTACGAATGAGTGAACAGTTGGTCTTATTTTGAGGCCATTTAGCCCATAGGGTCAAAGCGCCGATATAACCGAAAACACGGCCTTTGATCCTAACCTGCCTACTTAGGAGATTTTCATGCCTTACCAGAATTTGGATGGTAAACCCTGTACTCAATCACACCAAAAGTTGCGTCTAAGTACCCTTGCAATGGCCATCGCTTCAGTGACTTCCATGAGCGCATTTGCAGCGTCTGATCCTCAAACAACGACTATGGAAACGGTTGTCGTGACAGGTAGCTTGATCGGTAACTCAGAGCTAGAGGATGTGAAAGAGTATCCGGGATCTCGTACCGTTCTTACCGATAAGCAAATTAAAAAGACTGCAGCACTATCGATCGATTCTGCTTTTCAAAGCGTTCCTGGGGTCAAAGTTCAAGACGAAACGGGTACAGGTGTTCTACCTAACGTGTCAGTACGTGGTTTGAATGCGAGTCGCAGTGGGCATGCTCAATTTCTAATGGACGGTGTACCACTGACTCTTGCACCTTATGGTCATACCGGACAATCTATTTTTCCTGCCACTCTGTCGATGCTTGACCGAATTGATATCGTACGTGGTGGTGCTGCTGTGCAGTACGGGCCAAACAACGTGGGTGGTGTGATCAACTTGGTGACTAAGCCTATTCCACACGAATGGCAAACGGAAATAAGTAATCGCTTTACTGTATTCGAGGATGGCGATACGCCGCTCAACGACTTTTATCTGCGCACGGGCGGTTGGTTAACCGATACGCTAGCACTTCAAGTTGAGGGGAACTTCTTAAAAGGTGAAAGCTTCCGTGAACATTCAGACACCGATGTCAAAAACTTCCAAGCGAAGTTGCAGTGGTTACTGAGTGATACTCAAGAGCTGCAAGCTTTCGTGCAGCGTTATGATGCAGATACGCAAATGCCCGGTGCTTTATCGCCAGATGATTATGACAAAGATCGTACTCAGTCGAAGCGCCCGTACGATGAATATCAAGGCACTTCAACGCGTTGGAGCCTGAAGTATTTACATGACTTGAATCTTGCAGATAGTGCTGAATTAGAAATACTGACGTTTGGCCACCGTTCTGAGCGTTTCTTCCAATGGGGCTTTAACAGTGCTGGTGGTCACTGGGCGGATCCGGCATTACCGTCAACCGATATTCGTACGTCACCACGTGAATTTGCTGTTTATGGTGTTGAACCTAAACTCGCGATGTACTTTGACGGAAATACGGTAACGCAAAACGTGATTGTTGGGGCACGCTACGTCAACGAAGATATCGATTACAAGCTCACTCAAACATCAATTTCTAGTGGAGTAACCACAATCCCACGCGACTGGCATCTTGATACTGACGCTTTTGCTGGTTACATCAGTAACGAAATCGGCCTGTTCAATGATGTACTGAAAGTCACTCCGGGTATTCGTTACGAATCGATTGATATGACGTTTGATGACCTGGGTACAGCACAGAGCACAGACAACAAAGTGACGGAATGGCTACCGGGCTTAACTGTAGCATACCACTTGACAGAACAGTGGGTGGTTTACACCAATGCGCAGAAATCTTTGCGTGCACCACAGATTGCTTACATTCGAGGTCTAGGAGAAGAGGGCAGTGAACTAGCATGGAACTATGAGTTGGGTGCGCGCTACAACCAAGATTCAACCAGCTTTAACATCGCACTCTACCGCATTGATTTTGAAGATCAGCTGCAATGGCAAAGTGCTACTCAAACTTTCGACAACATTGGTAAAACCCTTCACCAAGGTGTTGAACTTTCAGGTCGTTACGTGCCTCAAGTGATGCAAGCGTTGAGTTTGGGCGCTGGCTATAACTACTTAGATGCAACTATCGAGGAAGAGGGCGCAAACAAAGGTAATCAACTTCCTTATACGTCTAAACATCAATTTAGTTGGGATGCGACTTACGCCTTTAGCAAGGTAGATACGACTTTATCTGGTTACTACTTTAGCGAATCTTATTCTGATAATGCGAATACAAGTGCCGAAGATGCAACGGGCGCGACAGGTAAAGTGCCTGCCTACATGGTCTGGAACTTTAACCTAGGTTCGGACTTGTACAAGGATGAAAACAGTAAGCTGCGCATGAACCTTGCGGTGAACAACTTGTTTGATGAGGACTATTACTTCCGCGGTATTGATACCAGCCCAGTTGGTCGTTATCCAGCCCCAGGACGTTCTTACACTTTGGATCTGAATTATCAGTTCTAATACGTAATTTATTGAAAGTAATAACGAATAAAAGTCGTCAATACTCTTGGCGGCTTTCACGGTTCTAGAGTTTAAGGAAAATTAAATATGGAAAACAGCTCTCGCCTTTTGTTTTCGAATCAATTGATGCTGTCGAACGGGCTGCTGTCATTTAATAGGCCGTTTTTATGCAGCAGGATAGCGATAACCTTAGCTTTGCTGATTTTAAGCTTGTTCTCATTTTCAAGCTCGGCAAAAACGAGAACGATCCAAGATGAGCAAGGCCAGTTTGAGATAGCGACTACCCCGCAACGTATTGTGGTGTTGGAGTTTTCATTTGTAGATGCACTCGCTGCGGTGGGTGTTTCTCCTGTTGGTGTTGCCGATGACAATGATGCTTCAAGAGTGATTCCGGCGGTACGTGAATTGGTTCAACCTTGGGAATCGGTTGGCATGCGTTCTCAGCCTAGCCTAGAAGCCATTGCGGTATTAAAGCCAGATCTGATCATTGCCGATGCAGAGCGTCATCGTACGGTCTATCAAGATCTACAACGCATCGCACCAACTCTACTGCTTAAAAGCCGTGGTGAGACTTATCAAGAGAATTTGGAGTCTGCGCTCAAGATTGGCATCGCTCTCGATAAACAATCGTCAATGGAACAACGAATTCAACAGCATCAACACGCCATGGCTGAATTCAAAAGTCATTTCTCGCTCAAACAAACCGTCCAATTCGCTGTCGTGTCGGATAAAGGTATGTGGTTACATAGCCCCGCATCTTACGCAGGGGGCGTGCTGACCACATTAGGCATTGCGAGCCCTATTGTGAAACCAACAGAGAAGGGATATTTACCAACCAGCTTTGAGTTGTTGTTGAAAACCAATCCGGATTGGTTGCTCCTTGGTGCTTACTCTCATCCAAATATTGTTGATGATTGGCAGGAAAATCCGTTATTCAATGTACTAACCTCTGTAAAAAGTAAGCAAGTTGTAGAAGTGTCACCAGCACTTTGGTCACTGAATCGAGGCATGTTAGCGGCAGAAAAAATGGCGAAAAATCTTGAGCAGATCTTGGATCCATCATGAGTACGATGTTGTTCTCTAAAAGTAAGCGATTCTGGCCAATATTGTCGTGGCGAGTCACGTTATTTACCGGATTAGTGTCGTGTTTGGCACTTTCTGGTTACGCGGCCTCTATGACCGGGTGGTCTAATTTCTCTTTAACATTGAGTGACTTGATTCACTATCGGTTTGCGTTTGATGAAAGCAACATGACTCATCAAATATTGGCGACGCTAAGAGCGCCAAGAGCTTATGCGGGGCTATTGATTGGTGCGAGTTTGGCCGTCGCTGGGTTATTGATGCAAGGCTTGACGCGCAATCCACTCGCGTCTCCGTCGATTCTTGGCATTAACGCTGGCGCAGCCTGTTTTATGGCGTTAGCTGCAATAGGTATACCTGTGGTTAGCGAGCTAAGTCCAATCCTTAATGCGGTTCTTGGTGCGTTGCTAAGCGGTGGTGCTGTGATGCTTCTGGGCGGCTTTTTCTCCGAACGTTCTCATCCGTTACGTTTGGTTCTCGCGGGTATCGCCATTACTGCGTTATTGCTCGGACTGACACGAGCGGCGCTGATTCTTGCTGACGACATGGCTTATAGCGTCTTGCATTGGCTTACTGGTTCACTGTCTAGTGTGGATGATGGGCAATGGCAACAGCTTTGGCCGCCTGTAGTGATTGGTTTGGTGTTAGCAATGAGTCTTGCTCGCAACCTCAACTTATTGGCGCTTGGTGAAGAGGTTGCCGTGGGGCTTGGCAGTAACATCAGGTTTACTCGCCTGATTAGTGGATTGACGATTGTGTTGCTTGCCGGAGCAAGCGTCGCTATCGCAGGGCCAATTGGCTTTGTTGGTTTGTTAGTGCCTCATTTGGTTCGACCTATGGTTGGTCACAATTACCATTTACTGATTCCTATTTCCGCATTGGCAGGCGCAGCATTAGTCTCTTGGTCAGATGCATTATCACGAGCGATTGCTTTCCCGACTGAAACACCCGTTGGTGTTATTACTGCTTTGCTCGGGACACCTTGTTTTATTTTGATTGCGACGAGGAGATCTTAATGCACCATCACACTAAGATAGTTTTGTTATCTGGGATTCTCATATTAGTGGCATCTGTGGGTTTGTTTGTCGGTGCAGCGTCACTTTCTATTCCTCAAGTCATCGAACATTTGGTCGCGTTTTCCAGTGACGACTTTGTTATCCATCAGTATCGGCTACCACGTATGTTGCTCGCGATAAGCGTGGGCGCAGGGTTAGGGCTTTCTGGGGTATTAGTGCAAGGCGTGATACGTAATCCGTTAGCATCGCCTGACCTTATGGGTATTAGCGCTGGGGCTGGCCTTGCTGCGACAGCGAGTTTAGTTTGGTTCCCCAATGCACCAGTCAGTGTGCTTCCGGTTGTGGCGATGTTCGGTGGGGTATTGGCTGCTGGGCTGATTGCGGTATTGGCATGGTGGTCAAGACCAACACCCGCCAAATTGGCGCTGATTGGTATTGCGGTGAGTGCGTTTCTGGCCAGTTGTATCGACTTCTTGCTGGTCACCAATCCGATCGAGATCAACACGGCCATGGTGTGGTTAACTGGCAGCCTTTGGGGACGAAACTGGCAGCAAGTTCCCTTTATTTGGAGTGTGCTGCTCTTGTTGTTACCTATGGCATTGTGGCTTGCTTGGCGATTAGATGTGATGGGGCTTGGCGAGGAAAGTGCGACCACATTGGGTACTAAGCCAAAACAGATTCAGGCTCTTGCGTTATTGGCTGCTGTATTGCTTGCCAGTGTTAGCGTTTCTGTTGCAGGAACGATCAGTTTTGTGGGTTTATTGGCACCTCACTTAGCCCGCTTGTTGTTTGGGCATAATCATAAGTTGTTAATCCCAGCATCTGTACTGGTGGGGGCAATTCTGGTTACCAGCGCTGATGGGTTGGCCAGAGGTCTACAACCACCCATTGAATTGCCAGCAGGGGTTCTCACGTCTGTGATTGGCGCGCCATATTTCATCTTTCTTCTCTATCGTTATCGAGGTTGGTAACCATGCTTAAAACGCAGAATCTTTCCGTCGCGTACGGCAAACAAACGATCATACCGAACCTGTCTGTTTCTATCCCTAAGGGAAAAATCACCGCATTGATAGGACCTAACGGGTGCGGTAAATCTACCTTGTTAAAGACGTTAGTCAGAATTAACAAGCCAGTGGCTGGAGAGGTGTTGTTTGAAGACAAACCACTGTCGAGCTATGGCGATAAAGCGCTTGCGCGTTCGTTGTCACTTCTTCCGCAAATCTTGGTCAGTCCTGAGGGGATCACGGTAAGAAAGTTGGTTGAATATGGTCGTTCGCCTTATGTATCTCATTGGGGGAGGCTAGGGCAGGACGATCAAAGGATTGTCGAACAAGCTATGCGTGATACAGGTGTACTTGAGTTTGCTGATAAGCCTGTTGAGTCACTGTCTGGAGGCCAGCGTCAAAGAGCATGGATTGCGATGGTAATTGCACAAGATACGGACGTAGTGATGTTGGATGAACCGACTACATACCTTGATATGTCTCATCAAGTGGAGTTAATGAACCTGATGCAACAGATGAATGCCAAAGGAAAAACGGTAGTTGTTGTGTTGCATGACCTGAACCAAGCCAGTCGTTACTGCGATCATTTAGTGGTTTTGGAAAAAGGGTGCTTAATCGCAGAAGGGTCGCCTGATGAGGTGATGACTGAAACTATGCTCAGTAACGTCTTTGATCTCAAAGCGAGCGTGTTTCGTGACCCTATTTCAAATACGCCAATGTGTGTTGCTATTTAGGAGACTATCAGTCAACTGGAAAGGATGGATACTTATTGTTTAATACCTTTGGTTTTTGGTAGTAAGTATCCGAAAACTTTGTTCTTACTTATTTTCCATTCTCATGTATTATGTGCGCCCATAATTGTATGACAAATGTGTAATTCTGTTTCCGTATGAATAAAGTCACCAACCACGCCATCTTGCTTTTGGTATTTGCAAACTTATTGGCGTCTTTTTCCGATGTCTCACTAAAAATACTTAATGGTGAAGTTCCCACATTTCAGTATGTGTTTATCCGCCAGCTATTGAGCGTGATTTTACTGCTTCCTTTTTGGCTAAAGCTCCCTAAAGAAACTCGCATGCAAGGCGGTTGCCGCATCAATTTTTTACGGGCTCAATTTATATTAGTGGGTAGTGGTTGTGCGATGATTGCCATTACACACCTTACCTTGGCGACAGCGAACGCGATGTTCTATGTTGGGCCAATCCTGATGCTTCCTCTGTCTATTGTGTTGTTGAAAGAAAGGCCGACATCATCAAAAGTGACCGCGACACTAATAGGCTTCGTGGGTGTGCTAATTGTGTTGCGTCCAGAGCAATTTCACTGGGCGGCGATTGCAGGGCTAGGCAGTGCGCTTGCAATGGGGGTTGGTAATATTTTGATCAAGCGTTTGAACGCCGAACAACACATTATCTCTACCTTATTTTGGACTAGTGTTATGACTCTGCCACTTGCACTGGCGTTTGCATTGCCGGCATGGGCCGCGATTGAATGGCGTCATGTAGGGTGGATCATGGCAATCAATCTATTTGTTCTTGGTTATCATGCATTGGTGGTGGTGGCGTATAAAAAGGCTCCAGCAAACCAAATTGCGCTCGCAGAATACTCGGGGTTAGTGTTTGTAACCTTGTTTGGCGTGATGTGGTTTGACGAGATCCCCGACATTCTGACACTGGTTGGTATCAGCCTCATCGTTATTCCAATGATGCCGATTAGATGGAAGAAGTTCTTTAGTTTAGGGAACAGAGCATCTCTCGATGTAGAGGTGAATCAGCCAAAGTCATAATATCTGTGGCTTAACCGCCGCGTATTGCAAAGACGAAACGTGCTAGATGAAAGAAAAGCGAACCTAAGTGGTTCGCTTTTTGTTTTTTATCCGATCTTTCCGCTTAAAACTGATAGTTTTTCCATAACTTCCGTACGGAGTCTTCGGGGTCATTGACCTGTTTCGATGTAACATCAAATTGCATTGTTGGTCGTTCTGATAAGTTATAATGAGACCAATCAGCTTTACTTGTCTTGATGAACGTTAGCCATTGATTGTGCATGGCATTAACAAGTTCAACTGGAGGCTGTGAGCCGACAAATGTTTTTGCTTGTTCGTTGTTAGTGGTATTAAACACAAACGGTACGTCAACAAAGTGCGCGGCTCCTAAGTGACCATCAAACGCAGGTGACATCCAAGAAAAATTATAATGCCAAACATTGTTGTCGTTTTTAGTTAACTGTTGAGCAATGTGCAGTGCTGGCATTCTAAACGTAAAATCAGATTGAATGTCGGCAAACGTGTCTCCAATAGACGTGCTATTGCCTTCTGTTGAATACACATCCGCAGGCCAACCCTCCAATGACAAGTCAGATAATAATAGTGACTTCGTTTCTTCGGTCGTGTTGTTAACGGCACCACTTGGTACCAAGTAGAGTCGTGATTCTTGATCTGTGCTACCAACGATGACGGGAATAGAAGGTGAAGCTTTGGCGAGATCTTTCATTGGAGACTCAACAATGATATCCCCATCAACGACGGGCAAGAATGCGGTGCCTCCCCACGACAGCATTCCCCATTTGTCACGATCTTGTATGGTATGGCCCATATCAATAACGTTCTTAACTAATTCAGGAAATGGGACTGTAGATAAACCTTCAATGGTGGCTGGGATATTCAGTTTTTCAGTATAGCTTTGTGTGATTTTATCAGCTTCTTTTTGGGTTAAAAATGCCATTGGAGGGCTTTGCATAATGGCTTTTTGGAATAGGCCTTCGGCTTTTTCGGTACCTAATAAAATGGCAACACTTTCTGCCCCGGCTGATTGACCTGCGACCGTCACTTGGCTAGGGTCGCCACCAAAATCTTCGATGTTATTTTGTACCCATTTAAGAGCCATGATTTGATCAAGAATGCCGCGATTATCCGGTGTGCCTTCAAGGTGCATGAAGCCATCAACGCCTACGCGATAATTGATCGTTACAACGATCACGTTGTTCTTCGCAAAGCTTGTACCATCATAAGCCAACTCTGCTGCGTCTTCTCGGATAAAAGCACCGCCTGGGATCCACACCATGACAGGCAGCTTTTTATTTGATGCCTTGTTGTTGGCAGCAATGGCGTTAGTCGGTGTCCATATGTTCAGAGTAAGATGTCCGGGAGCCCCCACCAAGGTGATGTTTTTACCTCGACTTGGTTGTGGAACGGGTTGACCTGCTTTTGTTGCATCTAATATTCCACTCCAAGTTTCGTAGGCTTGCGGAGCTTGAAAACGGCGCTCTGCCGTAAAAGGGTTTTGCGCATATGGAACGTCATAAAATGTAGTCACACCATCATGGTTGCTTCCCATAAGTTTACCAGACTCAATGATTGCTACCGTTGAGTTTTCAGCATTTTGAGTGTGGGCAAATAGTGTATTACTTTGAATTAAACCTGCACTGAGGCATGCGACTAGTACCATTGTTTTTTTCATTTCATTGGGCTCGGTATTGGAATAGAAGGTCAGTATAAAACCTAGTTTGAAGTTGATATATATGCTATACGTCAATAGATTGTTGCATAAATCGAACTATTGAGGGTGTATGGATAGAATTATTTCAATGGAAGTTTTCGTTTCTACTGTCGATCTAGGAAGCCTGACGGCAGCATCTGAGGCTTTAGGAATGTCACGATCCATGGCGACTAGGCATATAACCGCGTTGGAAAAGTCTTTAGGTGTATGTTTACTATATCGCTCAACAAGAAGCTTAGGTATCACTAACGCCGGTCGTGATTTATTGCCTTTCTGCCAGAATATTTTAGAGCAGAATGCCCAACTATATAGCTTAGCCCAAGAACAGCACTCTCAACCTAAAGGAAGAATTTCACTGGTTACTAGCATTTCGTTTGGTCAGGGCTATCTTGCCCAAGCTATCGAACAATTCATGCTTAAGTACCCTGACATAGAAGTTGATCTCACGCTGTCGAATCAGTCACTGGATTTGATAAAACATGGGGTTGATATGGCAATCGAGTTGAGTAATGACCTGCCCGAATCTTTAATTGGAAAGAAATTGGCTGATTGTCCATCGGTGGTTTGCGCTTCCCCTCAATACCTAGCGGAACATGGGGCTCCTTTATCTCCCGAAGATTTACTCGATCACAATTGCTTGATCCACAAACGAATAGGCAATGATTGGCTGTTTGTTTCTAAAGCCGGTTCTAAATCTGCTCAGCCTATTAATGTAACGGTCACAAGTAACTACTCTGTAAATGATAGTTCCATACTTCTTAATGCAGCGATTAATGGCAAAGGTATAGCGTGTTTACCTCTGCCTTTTATTGACAATGAAGCACAAACTGGAGCTCTTACTATTCTGCTAACAGACTGTCAAGTGAACCCTGTTGGCATATGGGCGCTGTATCCCTCAAGACAATACCAGCCTAAGTTACATCGATACTTGTTGGATTTTCTACAACAAGACTTATCGTTGAAGCACGAACAAGTCGACTCTATTTATTTATGAGGTTGTTTGTCGCTTAGCTTAAAGCATGTGAATTAGTAAGCTCGGTGCCAAAGAAGTCACCTTAGAGAAGGTCGTCTAAACTTAGGGTCTGTATGTTATCGAAGTACGGCAATTTGGGCTCTAAAAACGTTCTCGAAATAAATGCAAACTAGTGCTTTACCTCAACTTAACTTGAGGTATTAGGATATACAACGTTGCTTACGAGAATACTTTAAGGAGAGAAGAATGATCCAACTTGAACATGTGAACTTAGTGGTAAAAGACATCCCAGAAATGCTGGTTTTCTATAAAGCGGCATTCCCTCATTGGTATGTCCGTGATGAGGGAAAAGGGGAGTGG
>Ga0209121_10006404_pt1 | contig 10349 bp, 8 predicted proteins | sample Cruoilmetagenom3_FD_187292 | JGI IMG/M metagenome (GOLD analysis project Ga0209121, IMG submission 187292) | Oil polluted marine microbial communities from Coal Oil Point, Santa Barbara, California, USA - Sample 3 (SPAdes) (version 2) | ecosystem: Environmental > Aquatic > Marine > Oil seeps ...
CCATCCTTAAAGTCATCCGTGACGGTGACGTGCGGCGTTCCGGCCTGTGAATACCAGCGTTTGAACTGGGTCAGATCACGGCCTGTTGAATCCTCAAACACCTGCAACCAATCTTCGATCGTTGCCGCGTCCCCGTCATGGCGGGTGAAGTAAAGGTCGAGCGCTTTGTAGTATGCCACGTCGCCTACGAGTCGTTTGAGCATACCGATAAGTTCAGCACCTTTTTCATAGACGGTGATTGTGTAGAAGTTATTGATCTCAATAAAGCTTTCGGGGCGAACAGGGTGGGCTAACGGACCACTGTCCTCACGGAACTGACGGGATCGCAGGGTGATCGCATCTTCGATCCGTTTAACCGCATGACTTCCTTGGTCGCCGGTATATTGCTGGTCGCGAAAGACGGTTAGCCCTTCCTTAAGGCACAGCTGGAACCAATCGCGGCAGGTGATCCGGTTACCCGTCCAGTTGTGAAAATATTCATGCGCAATGATCGCTTCGATGCGTTCGAAATTGGCATCCGTGCTGGTTTCAGGCGAGGCGAGCACACAGCTGGAGTTGAAGACGTTCAGTCCCTTGTTCTCCATCGCGCCCATATTGAAGTCATCCACCGCGACGATGTTAAAGATATCCAAGTCGTATTCGCGTCCGTAGACGTCTTCATCCCACTTCATTGACCGCTTCAGCGCCTCCATCCCGAAGGCGCATTTGTCTGCGTCGGGGCCGGGGCGCACGTAGATGTTTAGCGCGACGTCTTTGCCAGACATTGTGGTGAAGGAACTTGGATGGGCAACCAGATCACCCGCGACCAGCGCAAACAGATAGGCTGGCTTGGGCCACGGGTCATGCCATTCAGCCCAGCCTTCGCCGGATGCAACAGGGTTGCCGTTTGACAATAGAACAGGGTAGTCGCCTTCAATCCGTACGGTGAAAACGCTCATCACGTCGGGGCGGTCAGGGTAGAAGGTGATCTTGCGAAAGCCCTCGGCCTCACACTGGGTGCAATACATGCCACCGGACATGTATAGGCCTTCAAGCGCGGTGTTGGTGCTTGGGGAAATCTCAACCTCGGCTTCCCAAACGAACGAGGTGTCAGGAACATCGCAGGTGAGACCTTCGGGGGTAACAACAGGCGAAACGGCAACGCCGTCAATCTTTGCTGTAATCAGTTTAACATCCTGACCATGCAAGAAAAATTCACCTGGAAACTTTGTGTTAGGGCGAAATGAAATTCGGCTGATCACACGGGTTTTAGTGTCCGCCAATTTGAATGTCAGATGCACGTCCTCCACGATATATGCGAAGGGGCGATAGTCTTTGAGGAAGATGGTTTCTGGGGCCGCGTCGGTCATTTGAATCTCCGGTGATGTTGGGGAAACCTAGGCTTGGTATGGCGGGGCCACAAGGTGTGCTAAATGTCAATTGTCGTGTAAATCTTGAAAGCGATTCAAGACTATTCAGAAACCGCATATAGTTGCCATTTTGGGTCGTGTGACCTACGTTTTGCCAAAGCGTCGTGTGCGGCGGCATACAAGGGAAAATACATCATGACCGACAGAGTGGATCGCGCAGGCCTTTCAGTGGCAGCGGAACTGGCAGATTTCATCGATGATCAGGCGCTGCCCGGCACAGGCGTTGATGCGGATGTCTTCTGGTCCGGCCTGTCTGACCTTGTCCACGAATTCGGCCCGAAGAATAAAGCGTTGCTCGAGAAACGCGAAGCGTTGCAGAGCCAGATTGACGACTGGCACAGCGCACGCATAGGCCAAGCGCACGATGAAGCAGGATATGAAGCGTTCTTGCGTAAGATCGGGTACTTGGTTGAAGAAGGGGCAGACTTTGAGATCGATACGACGAATGTTGACCCCGAAATCGCCAGCGTTCCCGGCCCGCAACTTGTCGTACCAATCACCAATGCCCGCTTTGCGTTGAATGCTGCAAATGCGCGTTGGGGGAGCCTTTACGATAGCATGTATGGCACGGACGCAATGGGGCGCCACGCACAAGGCAAAGGCTATGATCGCGGCCACGGTAGTCGCGTTGTTGCACGCACGCGGGTGTTCCTTGATGATGCGTTCCCGATCCAAGGGGCGTCGCACGGGGATGCTGAAATCTATTGCGTGAAAGACGGAGCACTTTTGGTCGATGGCAACGCACTGATGATGCCGGAGCAGTTTGTCGGGTTTACAGGCGATGTTGCCAGACCATCGACAATACTTCTTAAAAACAACGGACTACATGTAGAATTGGTGTTCAATAAGGACCACCCGATTGGCGGGCATGATCGTGCTACGTTGGCGGATGTCCGCCTTGAAAGCGCTGTTTCGGCGATCATGGATTGCGAAGATTCCGTGGCCTGTGTGGACGCAGAAGATAAGGTTTTGGCCTATTCCAACTGGCTGGGGCTGATGAAGGGCGACCTTAAAGCTGAACTGCAAAAGGGTGGCAAAACAGTCACCCGCCGCTTGCATGATGATCGCACTTATACCGCACCGGATGGTGGCACGCTGACGATTAAAGGGCGGGCGTTGTTGTGGATCCGCAATGTCGGCCACTTGATGACGAACCCCGCCATTTTGGACCGTGACGGCAATGAGGCCTTCGAAGGCTTAATGGACGCGATGGTCACCACGTTGATCGCCAAGCATGACCTTGCACGTGAAAGCGGAAACTCGGTGCATGGGTCGGTTTATGTCGTGAAACCCAAGATGCACGGCCCCGAAGAAGTGGCATTCACGAACGACATATTTACTCATGTGGAAAAGGCGCTCGGCCTGCCGCAACATACTGTTAAAGTTGGCATTATGGATGAAGAACGTCGTACGTCTGTAAACCTTAAGGAATGCATCCGCGCTGCCAAATCGCGTGTTGCGTTTATTAATACAGGTTTCCTTGATCGCACCGGTGATGAAATCCACACCTCGATGGAAGCAGGGCCGTTTAGCCGCAAGGACTTCATCAAGCGCAAAGGTTGGATCGGGGCCTATGAAGACCAGAACGTTGATATCGGGTTGGAATGTGGGCTGTCAGGGAAGGCGCAGATCGGTAAAGGCATGTGGGCGATGCCTGACGCAATGGAAGCGATGATTGAACAAAAAATCGAACATCCGAAATCAGGTGCGAACTGTGCTTGGGTTCCGTCCCCAACAGCCGCAACGTTGCATGCGCTGCACTATCACAAGGTTGACGTGTTTGCGGTTCAACAAAAGCTGAAAGCAGGGGGGCGGCGCGCTTACGTTCAGGCGCTGCTTGATATTCCACTGGCCAGCTACCGTTCTTGGACGCCAGAACAGATCATTCGCGAAGTCGAAAACAACGCGCAGGGGATTCTTGGGTATGTAGTGCGTTGGATTGATGCCGGTATCGGCTGTTCCAAAGTCCCTGACATCAATAACGTTGAACTGATGGAAGACCGCGCCACATGTCGGATTTCGGCACAGCATATCGCAAATTGGTTGCACCATGATATCGTTAGCGAGGCCGACACGATGGGCGCTATGCGTAAGATGGCAGCCGTCGTGGACGAGCAGAACGCCAGTGATCTAACGTACCGCGCGATGGCACCCGGCTTTGATGGAATTGCCTTCCAAGCGGCTTGTGATCTGGTGTTTCGTGGACGCGAACAACCGTCTGGCTACACGGAGCCTGTCCTTCATCGCCGCCGATTGGAGTTGAAATCACAGCGCAATTCGTGATTTATTTCGCCCAAACTTGTTTTCATCGTCCCAATTATTGGGAGAGTGACAAAAGGCTTGAGCGATATGGTCGAAATTTCGACAAATAAGGCGCGAACAATTATTCGTAAGGCATTGCAGAAAGGCCGCGAGCTGGACCTAAATCCACTTGCTGTCGTGGTTCTGGATTCAGGCGGACACGTCAAAGCGTTTGAGCGCGAAGATGGCGCAGCGCCCGGTCGATTTGGAATTGCACAGGCAAAGGCATACGGAGCCGTCATGCTGGGCATGGCGGGGACCGCGCAGATGGCACGCGCTGAGCAGCAGGCCTATTTTATGAATGCGGTGAATGGGGTTTATGGCGGGCAGGTCATTCCGGTTCCCGGTGGAGTGCTTGTTCGTGACAAACGCGGCGCGATTATTGGAGCGGTTGGTGTTACTGGTGATTTGTCTGAAAAAGATGCCGCTTGTGCTGCATTTGGCATTGAATCTGCAAATTACTTGTCGGAAGTATAGAAACTTAGATCAAAAAAATTTGAGAACGGAAATTGGATTTTTCTGTTAACTCTTTATTTGTATAGTAGCTGTTAAAAGAGACATGTTATGCGTAGACCTGTTATCGGAATCATCGGCAATCATGATATTCTTCATGGTGATTACCCTGCTTACACAACTGGTGCGATGAACGCGGTTGCGGTCGCGCAGGTGTCTGGTGCTTTGCCCCTTATTGTTCCTGCACATCCGGAATTGGTTGATGTCGATCACCTTGCTGATGCGTGCGACGGTTTCTTGTTTACGGGCGGGCGTCCGAATGTGCATCCAGATGAGTACGGCCATGAAGAAACCGAGGCTCATGGTGCCTTTGATCGTGAACGTGATGCGGTTGCGCTTCCGCTTATCCGTAAATGTGTTGATCGCGGCCAGCCAATCCTTGGTATCTGCCGCGGATTTCAAGAGGTTGCAGTCGCCATGGGGTGCACATTGCATCCCGAAATTCGTGATATTCCAGGGCGAGACAATCACCGTATGCCGCCCGATGGCAGCCTCGAAGAAAAATTTGAAATGCGCCATGTCGTATCGGTAACGGAAGATGGTCCGTACCATCGTTTGTGGAACAAGCGCGAGGTCATGACCAATTCACTGCACGGGCAGGGCATCCTCGAATGCAGCCCGCGGATCGTCATCGACGGACGCGCACCAGATACCACGCCGGAAGCGATCTATGTTAAAGATGCGATCGGCTTCACTCTGGCGGTGCAATGGCACCCAGAATGGCAAGCTGGCCTCGATCCGGTTTCAAAACCACTGTTCGAGGCTTTCGGCGAAGCGGCCCGTGATTGGGCCAACCAAAGTGAACCTTCGCTACGTCAAACTGCCTAAGACGCGAGGCCCCAGCGCATGGCAGCAGCGGGCCGTGCTATCGGGGTTCTTAGGGCAATAAACAGTGAAAGCCTGCGCTAGGCTGCCTTTACCCGGCAAATCGGCGACACGGCCTGCCAGAACACCTGCGCGCGCATGGCCAATGTCCACTCAATCGCCAAAGCGCGGGCTGCCGGATTTGATAGGGCTGAACAGCGGATAAGACCGGGGTCAATGTCGCCGGGGTGGAAGCCTTCCGTTGCGGCGCCCTCTGCATAGATGTGAGGTGCCCCTAGATTTGTAGACGCTTTGCTTGGTAATCTTGGAACAGAACGCGGTTCAGGGTCACTTAGCGATGATCTTTTCCGAAGCTGTCACAAGCGCTCGCCATTTCATTGGTTTAGCTGCATTCTGGTCAGGGTATTGCCCCAGGGCAGGATCAAAAAATTCGAAGGCGCGTCATAGTTGATTGCTGTATGTTGAACGCCCAACATGTGACAAATCGCTGCCTCGCCGTTTGTTTGGAAGTATGAGACATGTCGCGTATGAAATGGTTAGACATCCCCCCAGTATGGCTTCTCACAGTTTTAGTCGCCGCGTACTTCCTTGGCCAAAGTCAGCCTTGGAACCTCAGTATTGATCATCCGCTGACACAGTTTTTGGCGGCTGTTCTGATTGGTGGTGGATTAATTTTGATGCTTTTGGCTGTGACAGAGATGCGACGTCAAAAGACGACGGTTATTCCACACTTGGAAGCAGATCAGCTTGTTCAGTCGGGGATTTTCAAACGCTCACGCAACCCGATTTATCTGGGCGATGTCATGATCTTAGCGGGCTTTATTCTGCGTTGGGATGCACCCGTTGCCTTGCCGCTTGTTCCGGTTTTGCTTTGGGTTCTAGAAAAGCGGTTCGTTATCCCGGAAGAAAACCGTCTACGCCGCAAATTCAGGCAGGACTTTTTCAAGTACACACAAAAAACCCGCCGCTGGATTTAAACGCGGGCTTGCGGGTTTACTGGGTGTGTTTCTCTTAGGTTAGGACGCGATTTCATCCAGCTTGGAATAAGACAATTCCATACCGTCAGCGATCCCCATGTCCATCATCCCTTGGCGCGTTTCAGCATCCGGCAGCGACATCCGTAGGGTCAACAGCGTGCCGGTTTCAGATGCTTCAAACGTTGTGTGGCAATGGCTATCGGGCGCAGGGTCCGGCATATGCATGCGTTCGACATGAACAATAAGAGAGCTTGGCGTGAGCGTTATGTATTCGCCGGTGGTCGTAAATGCACCTTCCTCGCCGCCGTCAAATTCAAACCGGAATGCGCCGCCCTCGCGGGAATCTGTTTCGCAAACCGGCATCGTCCAGCCCGGCCATGATGCCATCCACTGGCAAATTAGCTCTGGCTCAAGGTGGGCGCGGTAGACGTTTTCTGGCGGAGCTTTGAATTGGCGGGTTACGACAACATCTGCGTCGCCTTCTAACATAAGTTGAAGTGGTGGCATCAATCGTCTCCTTGGTGTGATGGTTTCATCGTCTCGAGCACGGCATCCAAACGGTTGTAATTGCTGCGGTAACGGTCGGCGATTATGTCCAACCACGGTTCGATTTCGCCAAGCGCATCGGGGGCCAGACGACACATACGATGGGTGCCCTGACGATGGCGCGTTACGAGGCCAGCGGCCTCCAGCACCTTGATATGTCGTGAGATAGCCGGTTGGCTCATATCAAAGGGCGCGGCTAATTCCATTACGCCTTCGTCTCCGTTCGTGAGCTTCATAAGGATCGACCGCCGCGTGCTATCAGCGAGGGCAGAAAACAGCCTGTCTAGCCTTGGGTTTACCGATTCATCCATAACCATATTGTTATATAATGGGGTGAATTAGTCAAGTAAGGGTGTGGCAAAGCGTCTTGTCTGCGCTAACAGGCTACCCACTTGCTTGTGATCAGACTTTTCGATCTATACGAATTGCGGACTTACGCCAGACGAGGGGGACAATTCATGATTATTGGCACGCCAAAGGAACTGTTTGAGGGGGAGAACCGCGTCGCGATGACGCCGGCTTCCGCGCTCGAACTACAGAAATTAGGGCACACTTGTGTGATCGAAACTAAAGCAGGCGCTGCCGCGGGTTTCTCAGACAAGGACTATAAAGACGCAGGCGTTGAGGTTGTGAAAACCGCCGCTGCGTTGTGGAAAGCGGCTGACATTGTCGCAAAGGTGCGCGTGCCGGACGATGGCGAGATGAAGCGCCTGTCCGCTGATCAAACCCTTATTTCCTTCTTTAGCCCCGTTGCGGATGAAGCCAAGATGAAATCTGCGGCCCGTAAGGGTGCCACAGTCGTCGCGATGGAAATGATCCCGCGTATCAGCCGCGCCCAGAAGATGGACGCGCTGTCATCCATGGCGAACATCGCAGGCTATCGTGCGGTTATCGAGGCCGGTAACAACTTCCCGCGTTTCTTTACAGGCCAGATCACCGCGGCCGGTAAGGTTCCGCCAGCTAAGGTTCTGGTTGTCGGGGCTGGGGTCGCGGGCCTTGCCGCCATCGGCACGTCAACGTCACTTGGTGCAATCACCTACGCCTTCGATGTTCGTCCAGAAGTGGCAGAGCAAGTTGAATCCATGGGTGCTGAGTTTGTGTTCCTGGACTTTGAAGAAGAACAGGCAGACGGCGCATCCTCTGGCGGTTACGCGTCTGTTTCCTCACCTGAGTTCGCCGCAGCACAGCTTGCAAAGTTCCGCGAAATTGCACCGGATATGGACATCGTCATTACCACTGCGTTGATCCCGAACCGTGAAGCGCCTGAGCTTTGGACCGCCGACATGGTCGCGTCCATGAAGCCAGGCTCTGTTATCGTTGACCTTGCAGCTGAAAAAGGTGGCAACTGCAAGCTGACCGTTAAGGACGAGAAAATCGTCACCGATAACGGCGTGACTATTATCGGTTACACAGACTTCCCTTCTCGTATGGCGGCGCAATCCTCCACGCTTTATGCGACCAACATCCGTCATCTGATGACCGACCTTACGCCCGAAAAAGACGGTGTGGTTAACCATGACATGGAAGACGACGTGATCCGTGGCGCGACTGTGGCTTTTGGCAAGGAAGTGACCTTCCCACCACCACCACCAAAAATCCAAGCGATTGCAGCACAGCCCAAGGCGGCTGTGGTTGAGCTGACACCGGAAGAAAAGCGCGCAGCAGAAACTGCCGCGTTCAAAGCGCAGACAAAGCAGCAGGTCACACTGCTCTGTATCGGTGCCGCTGTTATCTTGCTCGCAGGTCTTTGGGCTCCGGCATCTTTCATGCAGCACTTCATCGTCTTCGTTCTGTCGATCTTTATCGGCTTCCAAGTCATCTGGGGCGTGGCGCATAGTCTGCACACACCACTTATGGCCGTTACGAACGCGATCAGTTCGATCATCATTTTGGGCGCGCTCATGCAGATCGGATCGGGGTCTTTCCTTGTCGTTCTGCTTGCAGGCATTGCGGTCTTTATGACGGGTATCAACATCTTTGGCGGGTTCCTCGTCACACGGCGCATGCTTGCCATGTTCCAGAAATCTTAAGGGGGATTGGTCAATGGAATTCGGTTTCACAACAGCAGCTTACGTAGTTGCAGCAGTTCTTTTCATTCTCTCTCTGGGGGGCCTTTCGGGGCAAGAAAGCGCGAAACGCGCGGTGTGGTACGGCATCGTTGGTATGGCCTTGGCCGTGGCTGCGACACTGGTCGGACCGGGTAGCGGTTTCTGGCTCCTTTCACTCCTGTTGATCGCAGGTGGCGGTGCCATCGGATATCAGCTGGCGACTAAGGTTCAGATGACACAGATGCCTGAGTTGGTTGCAGCGATGCACTCGCTCGTCGGCCTTGCAGCGGTGTTTGTTGGCTTTATCGCGCACTTCGAAATGGGGCGCGTTGCTGGCCTTGTCGCAGAGGGCGCTGACCTTAAAGAGCTTGGAACATTCGCAGCGTTGATCGCCAAGAAAACAACTGTTGAACTAAACATCCTACGGGTTGAATTGTTCCTCGGTGTCTTTATCGGTGCGATTACCTTCACAGGGTCCATCATTGCCTACGGTAAGCTTGCAGGCAAAGTAGACTCAGCGGCAACAAAGCTGCCCGGTGGTCACATGCTGAACATTGCGGCGGCTGCTGTCTCTGCGGTCACGTTGATTTTGTACTTCAATTCTGGCGGGTTCTTCCCACTGTTTCTTATGACATTGGCGGCGTTGTTTATCGGCTACCACCTGATCATGGGTATTGGCGGCGCGGACATGCCTGTCGTTGTGTCCATGCTGAACAGCTATTCCGGTTGGGCTGCGGCGGCGATTGGTTTCTCCCTCGGGAATGACCTGTTGATCGTAGTGGGTGCACTGGTTGGCTCGTCTGGTGCGATCCTGTCCTACATCATGTGTAAGGCGATGAACCGTTCGTTTGTGTCCGTAATCTTGGGCGGCTTCGGCGGCCCAGCGGGTGAGCAAATGGCCGTTGAGGGTGAGCAAATCGCTATCGACGTGGACGGTGTTGCAACAGCTTTGGAAGAAGCCGACAGCATCATCATCATTCCGGGCTACGGTATGGCGGTTGCGCAGGCACAGCAAAACGTTGCTGAGCTCACACGCCGCTTGCGTGCCAAGGGTAAGAACGTGCGCTTTGCGATCCACCCTGTAGCGGGCCGTTTGCCGGGTCACATGAACGTGCTCTTGGCAGAAGCTAAAGTGCCCTATGACATCGTGATGGAAATGGACGAAATCAACGACGACTTCCCAGAAACGGACGTCGCGATTGTCATCGGCTCTAATGATATCGTGAACCCTGCGGCACAGGATGATCCGAATTCTCCAATCGCTGGCATGCCGGTTCTGGAATGCTGGAAAGCCAAGCAGGTATTCGTGTCCAAGCGTGGCCAAGGTACCGGTTACTCCGGCATCGAAAACCCGCTGTTCTTCAAAGAGAACACGCGCATGTTCTACGGTGATGCGAAGGCATCATTGGATGCGTTGCTCGGTAAAATTTCATAAACTAGGTTGCCCCGTCGTCCGTTGGGCTGACGGGGCAACTTCTGAAATAGTCTATTTCTACTGTTTTTCCGTGACAGCCTAGGGCTGTGGTTTGCACCGACTTAACACTGGTTACTTTTTTGTTGCTGGTCGGAATATTCGGTTTGCGGTTTTTGTGTTTTTATCGGCCCTTCGGGGGCTTGGATGGCAATATAGTCGGCCAGTTTCAGGGGAACCGAACGAGTGACCCGCGCAACATTATCAAAGGCATTATTGGCGGTGATCTGTCAGGCACTGGAGTGATGGGTGACTTGGC
>Ga0209121_10006407_pt1 | contig 10348 bp, 13 predicted proteins | sample Cruoilmetagenom3_FD_187292 | JGI IMG/M metagenome (GOLD analysis project Ga0209121, IMG submission 187292) | Oil polluted marine microbial communities from Coal Oil Point, Santa Barbara, California, USA - Sample 3 (SPAdes) (version 2) | ecosystem: Environmental > Aquatic > Marine > Oil seeps ...
GATAGAGTAATAAGACCATTTCGGATTTCGGATTTAACACCAGTAACTTAACAATGCAAAATTAACAATTAACAATGAAAAATTAAAACTAAACAAACTAAATAAACCATATGGGAGATGAAAACTCAAAGACACAGAGACAATAACACATAAAACAGGTGAACCATCTTGGTTCACAGTAGGGTAGTTGGAGAGGAGGGAATGTTTAATAAATTGGGGGACCAATAGATGAAGAGTGAAAAAAAACATAGGGTTATCGTTTTTTCAACACCAAGTTGTCCATGGTGCAGGCGAACGAAACAATATTTGAGGCAGAATCGAATTTTGTTTAAGGATGTAGATATCTCAAGAAATAGCCATGCGGCAGCGGATATGGTTAGAAGAACAAGACAGAGTGGTGTTCCCGTTGTTCTCATTGACAATAGACCTGTTGTTGGTTTCAATAAAGCAATGATTGATAGACTCTTGGGTATAAAGTGAATTTTTGAAACTTGAAGGAGGTGTTGTGAAAAGAATAGTCGTTTTTTTTGTTGTGTCGTTTGTTTTTGCGCTATTTATTTGGAACTGTTCAAATGATGGTTCAAAGGAGAAATCTAAGTCAGATTCAGGCAAACAGAAAGGAGAACCACAACAAAATTCCGTTCAAAGAGATTACGCGATCGATTTTACACTTACAGGATTGGATGGTGTTGAGAGAACCTTGAGTGAGCAAAAAGGGAGTGTGGTAATCGTCGATTTTTGGGCAACATGGTGTCCTCCCTGCAGGGTTGAGATTCCGCATCTTAAAAAAATTTATGACACTTATAAGGACAAAGGTTTAATCGTCTGGGGAATTGGACTTGATAAAGAGGAAAAATTAAGTCAATTCGCACAGGAGAATAGCATTAACTATCCTGTGCTTGTTGGAAATCAAACCATCGCCAAGCAATACAATGTTCAGGGAATACCAACGACGTTCCTTTATGATAAGAAAAACAGGATTGCATACAGGCATACTGGTTTTGCCGAAGGAATGGAAAAGGACTTTGAAAAAGAAATTGTTGGATTGTTGCAAGAATAATGGGAAAAACCACAGGTTCCTGTTTCAAAATTCCGTATCGTTTTTTTTCTCTCCTGCTCACCCTTTTTCTTATCCTTTTATATCAGCCACTCGTGGGAAATACTTTTGTTGAAATCTCTTCTGGATACAATATAGCTTTTGGTAAATGGAGTGACGGTTTTGGCAAAGGGTTTTTTCTTGGTGGTATGACAGGGTTTTCTTTTTCTGAATATGTAAATCCTGGAATAGGTGGGTTCATTATTTTTCCGAAGACGGGGAAAATCATAGAGGATGAATATAAGAAGGTACATAATACAAAATCCATTTCTCTCTTCACAACCACCTCTTTTCTTTATCTTGTAAATAGAATGAATTTTCCACTCTCAGAAAAGAGTGCTTTAACAGTAGAAATAGGGTATGGCATCCATTCTCAAAAAAACAATGCAACAATCATCTATGATAATTTTGAATCTACAGAATTTTTGTCAGGGAATGGACCATTCGTAGGTATTGGTTTTGAAAGAGAAATAAATTTTTCTGCCTTTGATTACATACAACCATTTCTTAAATGTTACTATTCACCCGGCAAGGTTTACTATAATATAATAGACCAGAGTCTCACAGTGGATAAATTTGAAATAGCTGGACAAAGGATCGGTGTTTTTGTCGGTATAACATTTATAAATATAGGAAAGTAATAGTTAGTAAATTGCTTTATGGTCCATAAAACCGATAGAGAAAAACTCAGATGGCTTTTCATTATCCTTTTTATTTTTTTAACAGGATGTAGTTCTGCTCGATTTAGTTCAAAACAACCAACTTTTAATCTCAGTGATAATGAAACCGAGTTAAGGAAGAAAATTGTAATTGAGGCATTTAAGTATAGAGGTGTTAAGTATGTTTACGGCGGCACTTCACCTGCGGGTTTTGATTGTTCAGGATTTGTGCAGTATGTATATAAAAAATTTGGCATTGACCTACCCAGAACCGTTAAGCAAATGGAACAAAAGGGTAGATGGGTCGAAAGGAAACACCTTATTGCAGGCGACCTCATCATCTTCCATAATCCAAGGCATGTTGGTATCTATGCAAGTAAGGGAAAATTTGTCCATGCCTCTTCCTCGAGGGGTGTCGTCCTTGACAAACTGGATAAAGAGTATTACAGAAAACGATTTGTGGCTGGGAAAAATATCATCTCTTATCTGGAGTGATTCTTCTGCGCTCTCGGATGCGCTTTCATATAGACCTTTTTTAATCTATTTACAGTAATATGCGTATATATCTGGGTTGTCGAAAGGGATGAATGACCGAGCAGTTCCTGAACAGACCTGATATCAGCCCCCCTTTCCAACAGATGTGTAGCAAATGTATGTCTTAAAGTATGGGGACTCGATTTCGTAAGATGTGCAACCATCTTAATATAGTTGTTAACAATTCTCTGAAGACTTCTTGTCGAGAGCCTTTTCCCATTTTTACTGAGGAAAAGCGCCTTTTCCTTTTTTCCCTTCAGTAAAACCATCCGCACCTTAAGATAGTTCCTTATAGCAGTTAGTGCTATTTCTCCAATGGGTAGTATTCTTTGCTTTCCACCTTTACCTTCTATCTTAACCATTCCACGTAAATCACTAATATTATTGAGATTTAGATGACAGAGTTCGCTTGCCCTTACACCTGTTCCATATAAGAGTTCAAGGATTGCCCTATTTCGGACCCCCAGAGGGTCATTTCCAAAAGGCAAATCCATTAATTTTTCTGCCTCGGCTTGGGAAAGAAAGGATGGTATCCTCTTTTCTTTTCTTGGTGATTTTACCAATTTAGCAGGGTTATTCTTGATAAAGCCACGTTTTGTAAGAAAGGAGAAAAATGACTTAACAGCAGCCAATTTCCTCTCAGCCGATGATTTTTTGAAACCACCTCTTATTAAAGAACCTACAAAGTTTCTTATATGTCTAAAATCAACACCTTCTATATTATGAATATCCGCCGCGTTTTTAAGATAATCCGTAAATTGCTGTAGGTCAACCCTATATGCCCTTATCGTATGCGGAGAAAAATGTTTTTCAAACTTGAGATATTCAGAGAATTTTCCGAGTCCATCTTCTATCTTCATAATTCAGAATTCACGAAATGGGGACTTAAAGGTCAAAATAAAGTTTATAATCAATTGGGCTAACAGTTTCCTTTACTTCCTTAACCTCTAAACCTTTTATCGTGAGCCATTTATCTATTATGTTATCATTAAATACATTACCCTGGTTCAGAAATTCCCTATCCTCATCAATACTGTTCAATGCTTGCTCCAGACTCTCTGGAATCATTTTAAGACCGGAGGGTCTATTTTTATAAAGGTCTACATTTGCAGGTTTTCCTGGGTCTACTGCATTTTTTATACCATCGATGCCAGCAAGTAATAATGTTGAGAGGAGCAGATAGGGATTAGCAGAAGCATCGGATATTCTGAATTCAATTCTTTTCTCTGAGGGTTTTGTCACATATAGCGGTATTCTAATAGCGGCACTTCTGTTGGCTCCTGAATAACTGAAAAAAACAGGGGCTTCGTATCCTGGTGTCAATCTCTTATAAGAATTTGTCGAAGCACAGGCAAAACCGGTAATTGCTCTTCCATGTTTCAGTATACCTCCGATAAAATGAAGTGCAATTTTACTCAGACCTTCAATACCATTCTTATCAAAGAATACGGATTTTTTATTCTTAGCAAGATAAAGATGGATATGCATTCCATTTCCAGATACACCGTTGAGCGGTTTTGGCAAAAAAATGGCGGTTTTATTAAATCGTGCCGCAATTACCCTTATCAGATATTTTGCTTTCATTATATGGTCTGCTGTCGCGAGTAAGGGCTTAAAATAGACCTCTATTTCCATCTGCGAAGGTCCACCTCGTTCATGATGATGATATTTAACAGGTATACCTGCCTCTTCCAGTCCTTTTGAAATTTTGCCCCTTATTTCATATAATTTATCGAAAGGTTCTTCCGCATGATACCCTTCATCCTTTTTGATAAACGAGACAGGATTATTCTCATCATAAGGAGCCTCTGCGGAGGAGACTTCAAAATGCGATCCATATCCGCCTATATCAAAAGAGAGTCTATCAAAAATATGGAATTCGAATTCTGGACTGGCAAAAAGGTTATCAGCAAACCCTGTCTTCTTCAGGTATTTAACAGCCTTTTTTGCAATACCCCTTGGAGAGGTCGAAATAGGTTTTCTCTTCAGGCAATCACAGACATCACAAATAAAGGAAAGGGTCTTGCGATTTTTTCCTGTGTCTAAAAAACCTGTTTTTATATCGGGAATAATAATAGCATCCGAACCTTCTACTGAGGCAAACCCTTTGTGACTTGAGGCATCGATACCTTCACCTTCCTTAATGACTTTTTTGACAGATGCATTGGCGGGTACGGTTAGATGATGCCATCTTCCTAAGAGGTCAGTATATTTAAGGTCAACCTCATTGATACTCTTTTCTTTTATATATTTAATGACAGCATTGCTTGTTTTGAACATAGAACCTCCTGGTATAATATTCATTATACCTGATTACATAGATTTTAGAATACGATTACACAGATTAAAAAGACAATCTTTTTATCTGACAACTCTTGTTGCCAAAATTGACCAACAAACCAACCTTTAGAGATGATGCCTTTAAATAAGAAAGCACTTGATATTTAAAAACATCCGGCATATTGCCAGTTACTGCCTTAATTTCAACAATAATTTTATTCTCAATAACTAAATCCACAATGAAATTCCCTACTTTCTTGCTCTGATAGTAAACCTCAAATCTTTTTTCTGTTTCATACTTTAACCCTTCTTGCTCAAAAGCTAATTTAAGACATCCTGATCTTTATAGGATGTCTTTAAGTAACTATGAAGTAGATTAGTTCCCTTTTCTTAATCTTGCTGGAAGTATATTCATTTGCGTTCTGTATTTTGCAACAGTCCTTCTTGCAAGCGTAATGCCATCCGTATCGAGGATTTTAACGATCTGTTTATCCTGTAAAGGATGTCGTTTATCTTCCTTTTCTACCATTATCTTTATTTTTTCCTTCACACTTCTTGTTGAAATATTTGTATTGTCTTTGCATGAAACACTTCCGCCGAAGAAGAACTTCAGTGGTAGAATACCCCTGGGTGTATCAATGTATTTTCCCTGAACTATCCTACTTACAGTCGATTCATGAAGGTCCACCGTTTCGGCAACCTTTTGCATAGTAAGTGGAGCCATTTTTGAAATACCCTCTTCAAAGAAATCTCTCTGTTGCTTAATAATATACCTTACAACCCTGAGGATTGAATGTCTTCTCTGCTCAAGCCCCCTCATTAGATTAACAGCGGAATTTAATTTCTGTTTAATAAATTCCTTCTCCTCTTTTAATAAATTCTCCTTTTCATCCAATATTTCCTTATAGTAGGAGCTGATTTTCAAACGAGGAATAGTCGTTTCGTTTAATTCAATTTCATAATTATTATCTATCTTCTTCATAATGATATCGGGAACAATGTATCTTATATTACCGCTTCCCAATCCTCTAAATGGTTTAGGATTAAGGGAGGAAATTATTTCAATTGCTTCTCTTATTCTTATCTCGGAAATATGTAATCGTTTTTTTATCTTATTAAGTTTTTTAGCACCAACCTCTTTTAGAAAATTTTGCACAATCTTTACTTCAGCATCATCATCTGTGTAGCCATTTTGAAATAACTGTATGGTCAAACATTCCTCTACTCCCCTTGAACCCACGCCTGGTGGGTCGAAGGTCTGGATAAGTTTCAGTATATCGAGCACCCTCTCTTCCGAAACATGGAGAATATCTGCAACCTCGCTGGGATCCGTATCGAGGAACCCATCATCATCAAGGGAATCAATAAGATATTCTCCTATAATCCTTGCCTGTTCATCACTGGTATGTAGATGAACTTGCTCAAGTAAGTTATCTCTTATAGATGGTAAAGATACAGGTACCCTTTCAGGAAGGTTTTCTCTCGAACGTTGAGTAGGTCTATAATAACGGTCATAATCCCCCTGAAAGAATTGGCTCCAATCAATTTCTTTAGTCTCTTCTCTAATTGTAGTCTCCTTGCGAGGAATAGTGTCCTGCTCCTCTTCTGATTCCTGTTCTTCTTCGAGAAGGGGATTTTTTGCAAGTTCACCCCGCACCGTCTGTTCAAGTTCGAGATAAGGCATCTGCAACAGTTTGAGGAGTTGATATAGTTGCGGCGTAAGTATTTGTCTTAATGTTACCTGTACCTCAGTCCTCAGTTCCTTCATAATCTAAATTTTTCTCCTAAATAGACTTCTCTTGCTTCCTTATTTGATGTCAACTCCTCAGGGGTTCCCTGAAAGAGTATCTTACCTTCATACATTATATACGCCCTATCGGTAATTTCAAGCGTTTCCCTTACATTATGGTCGGTAATCAAAACACCTATTCCCCGCCCCTTTAATTGATGAATAACATTCTGAATATCCTGTCTAACAATGGGGTCTATGCCGGTAAATGGTTCATCGAGAAGAATAAATGCGGGGTCTGTGACAAGTGCTCTTGCAACTTCAGTCCTTCTTCGTTCGCCTCCTGAAAGGGTCAAAGCTTTCTGTTTCGCCAGTTTTTCGATCTTTAAATCGGCAAGTAATTTTTCTAACTTTTGCTTCCGTTCCTTTTTGGTCAGAGGTAATAACTCAAGAATGGCAAGGATGTTCTCTTCGACTGTTAATTTCCGAAATATTGATGCTTCCTGGGGAAGGTAAGAGATGCCAAATCTCGCTCTCTTAAACATAGGAAAGTTGGTTATAATTTGCCTATTGAAAAATACATCACCACCCTCTGGTTGAATAACACCTACAATCATATAGAAGGTAGTTGTCTTACCTGCTCCATTTGGTCCCAGAAGACCGACAACCTCTCCCTGATTAACCGTTAGATTAACCTCATTCACTACCCTTTTGTTCCTGTAACTCTTTACAAGGTCCTTTGTTCGTAATGTGTTATTCACTCTTCTTTTCCCCTTCGCTTACCTTCCTGTAAAGCCCATTGGTATTTCCCACTACGATAATCCGAGCCGTTTTTCCATCCTCAAATAAAATGCTTATGGTATCACCTTGGACATTATTGGTAGCTCCATTCGATAGTTGATATTTACCGTTTGCATCATTCATCGCAACAGTTTTAGTAATCTCACGATTTTTAAGAAAAACCTCTATGGAAGACCCTGAAAGTGTAGATTTATCGGATTGTTCTATAAAAGGTTTTTCATTCAAATACATCCTCCCACTGTCGGAAAAATATTCAAGGTAACCAGCTGTTGCAGTAATACTATCTTCCTTAACCTTTACATTCCCTTTGCAGGACATAAAATTTTCTTTCCTCTTTATTCTGAGTGTATCACCGGATACCGTTATCTTCTTCGCTTTTTCAAATAATATCAATTCTGGGTTATCTGTTATAAAACCTGCATCGTCGACAAAATCATACTCACCGTAATTACCTTTAACCTCTGTATTTCTTTCCTTATCTATAAGAACAACATTGCCATATCCCTCGGAAAATTTTCTTGTCTTAAAATAGACAAGTGAATCGGTTTTTAATAGTTGTTTTCCATCCCGTAATTCAACGGAATCTGTCAGCACAGCCATCCTTTCATCCTTGAAATATTTTGCATGGGCTGCGGTTATAATCGTTGCCTCATCATCAATCCGTACATTTCTCTGCACTTCTGCCATCTGCTGAATCTCGTATGCATAGCCTTCATCACCAGTTATAATAGTCTTTCCATGTGTAATAGTAACATTACCGATAAGATGACTTACCCTACCTTCGTCTGTTTCATCGAGGGTTACCGTCTCTGCCGTTATTACATAATGCTCCGTATCACTTGTGGTAAAGAGTTCGTCCGGGTCCCTTACGAGAAATAGTATATTAATTATCTGTAAAAAAATTAATAGATGCATAGCTGAGCTCAATCTTCCTTTATATCCTTCGAGATAGCATTGAAATCCTTTTTTATTTTTATATGTTCAAGGTTTGGGTCACTCTCCATTCCCTTCCCTGTGATAATGGAATTTTCTCTGGTTATCTCTACAAGGTCTTCCGTAACGATTTTGTGCTCCTTGTTATTCCAGTCCAAATAACCCGTCTTCAAAAGGGTGCTATCCTTTGATACTACCCTGACATTTCCCATTGCTCTCATATCACCACTACGGGAAAAGACTATACCACTATCAGAAGTTAATGTAGAATAATAGATACCCTCAGAATCAAAAAATTCTACATTAACTACATAGATTTTCACAGAATCATCAAAATCGTTTGCTCTTCCAGCCTTAAGAATCCAGTTCTTTTTATCAGATTTAGAATCAACAAGAACAAATTGCTCCGCTCCTTCCATGGAGACAGGTGTCAATTTATTCTTTCCCTCAGACTGCTGACCTTTATCGCAGGAAAAAATAAGTGAAACCAGAAAAATGATAAGAAGAAATTTTCTCAATATCACTCCCACCTTTTATGAAACCAGACCCATTCATCTGGATACTTTGCAATAAAATGCTCGATTGCCTTCGAGCACCGTCTTGTATTTTCCAGAATATCCTCTTCCTGGTTTCCCGTCCTTGTTATTTTGAGTTCCTCACCAACCTCTATGAGATGCGTCTTGTCAGGAAGTCTATGGATAGCAATAGGTATAACCGATGCAGCTGTTTTCATTGCAAAATATGCGGGACCCACGGCTGTCTCTGCTTTACGACCAAGAAAATCTATAGAAACACTGTTTCTCTTTGCATGTTGGTCCATTAGAATGCCTACTATTTCCCCGCGAAGAAGTTTTTTTAGAGCAACTATAGGAGCATGTGTTCTATCTACTATCTTCACATTAAAGGTTTTCCTTATACGATTTATCTCTTTGTTGATATTCTTATCGTAAACCTCCCGTGTTATAATATTTATAGGATAACCTTTTTGTGAAAAATATGCTGGAATAAGTTCCCAGCATCCTAAATGTGCCGTAACAACGATTAGCCCCTTTCCTCTATTAAAAAGCTTTCTTATATTTTTCCCATTTTTAATCCTGACAATTTTATCGAGTTTCTCATTCTCGAATTTTGTCAGTCTGAGTGCATCGACAAGATTTTCACCGATCATCGCGAAATTTTTTATGATGAAATTTCTCTTGTTTCCATTCTTTCCTAAATGAGGAAATATATAATCGATGTTCTTGTTAGATACCATCCGGGCTTCCTTTGAAAGTTTATAAGCAGCTATCCCAATGAAGTTTCCCAGGAAGAGTGCAAAACCTCTGGGGATAATTGCAAATACGAAAATAAAAAACCTCAATAGGACATAGATATATATATGCCTGCTTTTTTTCATATCTAAAAATTAGCACAGAATAGGGTGCTTGTCAAGTCAATTTAGAGAGGTTGCTGAAAAATCAGAGATTTTAGGGGTTCAGAAATCTCTATTTTTTTCAGAACTTTTTTGCTTAAGAAATGTCTATTAATAATGAAGGAGGTGTTAGAAGATGAAAAAGAGAATAGTGGTTAATGACCTTAAGGAATACAAAGAGGTCTATAGTAAGTTTTTTCTACTTGTTTCTCTGTTGATGTTTATACTACTTTTTTATTTGTTCCCATACTATGTTCCACATCCTTATATACCAAGGGTTTCCGAACTTGCTGTAATTATAGAACTACCTGATGTGGTTATAAATCCTGAGATTCCCAAACCCTTACCAAGACCAAAGATTCCTGTTGAAGCAGATGACCCCAGCGAGATAGAGAATGCTATTATACCAACGGATAGTTCCGTCTTTAGACGTTTTGGCGAAGAGGACCCAAATGTAATACCGCCTCCGAGCACCTTTATCCCCTGCGAAAGATATCCAGAACTTATATATGCACCGCCACCCGAGTATCCTGCTATTGCAAGGGCTGCGGGCATAGAGGGTAAGGTCTATCTTCAAATATTTGTTGGGAAGGATGGAAAACCAAAGAAGGTCCTTGTGGTTAAATCAGAGGTTACCAAGGATTGTGACAGTGCTGCAGTAAAAGCCGCATGGAGTTTCAAGTTCAAACCCGCACTACAGAGGGATAAACCCATTGGTGTATGGGTTTCAATGCCTATTATATTCAAACTGAAGTAAGAGGTCTATTATAAGGAGTAATGGAGTAGCGAAACTTGTTTCGCGTAGGGTTACCACTATATTATCTGAAGAGGGAAAGGTATTTACCGATAAGAAAATTTCCCGAGAAATAGACGATAACAGTAGCAATAGCGATAAAAGGACCGAA
>Ga0209121_10006408_pt1 | contig 10347 bp, 9 predicted proteins | sample Cruoilmetagenom3_FD_187292 | JGI IMG/M metagenome (GOLD analysis project Ga0209121, IMG submission 187292) | Oil polluted marine microbial communities from Coal Oil Point, Santa Barbara, California, USA - Sample 3 (SPAdes) (version 2) | ecosystem: Environmental > Aquatic > Marine > Oil seeps ...
CCCGAGGCAGCCGAGGATCCGACGGTTAACCCTGATGAACGTGCGCGTGGTTTGGCGATGGCCGAGGGGCTGCCGATGCGCGCCCTGACGCGCATGTGGCAGATGCTTTTGAAAGCTTTGGAGGAGGTTGCCAACGCGCCGAATGCGATGATGTCGGCTGAAATGTCGATCATCCGCCTGACCCATGTCGCCGATTTGCCCAGCCCCGAAGATTTGGTGCGTAAGCTGCAAGATGCCCCCAAGCCACCCAGCGGTGGCGGCGGTGGGCGTGTGACGGGCGGAGGGGGTGGAGCCTCTGCTGTGTCCGGCAGTGCGACCCGTTCCGTTTCGCAAAGCGGGGCGACCACAATGCTGGCGGCGGAACCGAATATGGACGCGCTGGCGCGGTATGCGCGGTTCGAGGATGTTGTTCAGCTTATCCGCACACGTCGCGATATGAAGCTGCTGGTCGAGGTTGAAAACTATGTCCGGCTGGTTAAGTACAGTCCGGGTCGTATTGAATTCGAGCCGACGGATAGGGCGCCAACGAAACTTGCCTCGCAATTGGCCTCGCGGTTGCAAAACTGGACAGGCGTGCGCTGGGTTGTAACCGTTGCCAGCACGGGCGGTGGTAAAACAATCGGCGAAGTGAAGGATGCGCATCGCAACGATATGCATTCGCAGGCTTTGGCACACCCCTTGGTGCAATCGGTGCTGGTCGCCTTCCCTGGGGCCGAGATAAAAGACGTGCGTGGTAATGAATTCGACGGGTCCGGTAACGAGAGTATAGTGCCGATTGACCCTGACGACGTAGATGATTTGGATGATAACTGGGATCCCCTCGATCCCTTTGGTGAGGATTAAGAAATGCTTAAAGGTTTAGGCGGACTTGGCGATATGGCCAAGATCATGAAGCAGGCACAAGAAATGCAGGGCAAGATTGCCGATGCACAAACGGCGCTGGAAAATGTCGAGGTCACGGGTGAATCCGGTGCTGGCATGGTGACCTGCACGGCCAATGCCAAGGGCGAATTGAAAGGGCTGAATATCGACCCGTCCCTGTTCACCGCAGATGACAAAGAAGTTGTTGAGGATCTGATCCTTGCGGCAATTAAAGATGCGCAGGCTAAGGCTGGTGAGGCGATGCAAGCTGGAATGGCCGAGGCAACCGCTGGATTGAAACTGCCCGAGGGCATGAATTTTCCGGGCATGTAAATGTCCGAGAGTGCCGGTAAAGAGATTGATCAGCTGATAGGGCTAATGGCCAAACTGCCGGGTTTAGGCCCGCGTTCGGCGCGGCGTGCAGTGTTACAACTGGTCAAGAAACGCACGTTACTACTGGAGCCTTTGGCGCGTTCGATGGCCGAAGTCGCTGCAACGGCACGGGAATGTCTGACCTGTGGGAATGTCGGAACATCCGACACCTGTGGTATCTGCGCAAACCCTAAACGAGACCCCAACGTGATTTGCGTGGTCAGCGATGTGGCAGACCTTTGGGCGATGGAGCGGTCCTCGGCTTTCAAGGGACGGTATCACGTTCTGGGGGGCGTTTTGTCCGCGCTTGATGGTGTTGGGCCGGAGGATTTGCAAATCCCACGACTTGTACGTCGCGTTGAGGAGGGTGGTGTGACCGAGGTCGTGTTGGCCCTTAGCGCCACAATAGACGGCCAAACCACGGCGCATTACATCGCGGATCAGCTAGACGGCACGGGCGCGGGTGTAACCTCGCTGGCGCAAGGCGTACCGATCGGCGGGGAATTGGATTATCTGGATGATGGCACGATTACCGCCGCGTTGCGGGCGCGTAAAACGTTTTAGCTAACCCACTCGATATCCGCGCCTAGTGCCTTCAGCTTTTCGATGAAATCAGGATGAGCGCGGCGAATGGGGGCGGCGTTTAGAATTTCCGAACGCCCCTCGATTTGCAGCGCGGCGATCACTAATCCCAGCACCACTCGAATAATATACGGTGCCTCGACAGTTGCGGGGCGAAGTTGTTTGTTGCGGGTCAGGATTAACCTGTGAGGGTCGGATAGATGCGCCCGCGCGCCGAATTTCATGAGTTCGGAAGACCAGAATAACGCCCCCTCGTAAACCTTGTTCCAGAACAAAAGTTCGCCCTTGGCCTGAATGGATGCTCCGATAATTTGCGGCAAGATATCGGCAGGGAAGTAGGGCCACGGGGCCGCTTCGACCTTTGTCAAAATTTCAGGCGTGAAGTTTTCTTCAACTTCGAAGGTGCTGGGGCCGGTGATAATGCCGCCTTCGACAATCCTCATATTTAGGCCGACTTTTTGGAACTGGCGCACGATCAACGTCATCTCGTCAACGATATGTGTGTTAACTTTCAACACGCCACCTGTCGCAGCACCAAGGGCGGCGAAAGTCGCGGCTTCGTGGTGGTCGTCAGGCACGCGGAACTCAACACCAGTCAGGGACTCGACGCCTTCAACCTCCAAAATCGAGGTGCCGATGCCTTTGATCTTCGCACCCATATCAATCAGGTACTGGCAGAAATACTTAACGTGTGGCTCGCTGGCTGCGTTGGTCAGGCGGGACACGCCCTTGGTCAGGACGGCCATCATCAGGAACGTCTCGGTCGCGGTGACGGATTGGTAATCCATCCAGATATTCGCAGGCGTATAGGTTTGCGGCTTGGAAATCAGGCAACTGGTGCCGTTATAAGCCACGCTACACCCGAATTCCGAGATGATCCCCAGATGCGGGTCAATTTCACGAACGCCAAGGGCGCACCCTTTGGCATCTTGGTCGAACTCGAATTTGCCAGTCAGGTGCAGCAGGGGCGCGATCAATAGAACGGCCGAGCGGATACCCGTAGGAATTGCTGCGGCCTGCGCCTTATCAGCGGAAAAACTGTGCTGTATGTTGATTTGGGACAATGCATTGTTTTCCTCGACAACTGACCCCATTTCACGGAAAAAACCTGCGATTTTCAGGCCGTCAGTGATTGCCGGAACATTGGTTAACGCAACCTTGCCGTCGGTCAGAAGGCTACCACAAATCATTGGAAGAACGGCGTTTTTGTTGCCGGAAACCGTGATCTCGCCAGACAAAGGAACACCACCGTGTACAACTAGTTTAGACATAACTCACCTTCGTGTTTTTTACGCTGTTACCATGCTGTCATTGTGGTGTGAATGTATTTAATTATCCGAGCGTTCTGCACGGCGTAATTTTGCCTCGCGCAGTGCAATGTACAGTGTGGCCGAGATAATCAGGGTAGCGCCGACGATGGTTGGCATGTCCGGCACCTCGTCAAACATGAAATAACCGGCAATGGCGATTAGTACCAACCGAAGGTAGGCGACAGGGGCGAGGATGGCGGATTCGCCGTAACGATAGGCCTCGATATCTGCGTAACCACGCACAGCGCTAGTGATGATTACGACCGAAAGGGCCAGCCAGATCATGCCACCAACGGGAATGGTGAACACGGGTGCCGCTAGTGGAATGGTGATAACAGCGGTGATTACAACGGAGCTGAAATACGTCGCCAGCGGCCCGTCTGCCGATGCCAGTTGCCGCGACAACGTCAAGGCCAGCGCGAATAAAAGCGAGCTGCCAAGGGCGGTAAGCATTGCTGGGTGGAACTCGGAAAAGCCAGGTCTAAGGACGATAACCGCCCCGACGAAACCAGCCGCAACCGCCGCCCAACGACGCGGGCCGACGCGTTCGGAATGCAGAACGCTGGAGAAAATTGTCGCAAAGATTGGCCCCATAAAGAACAGGACGGTTGCCGTTGCGATCGGGATATTCGCAATGGTGTAGAACCCCATTTGGGTCGAAAACGCAATCAAACTGCCACGGAACAAGTGCAACCACGGCTGCGTGAAACGCATTTGGTGTCTTAGTTTCGCGAACATACCAATCGCGACCAGAATGAGGACGGACGTAATCCCCGCGCGGAAAAGCACGATCATCCGACTGTCGACACTAAGCGAGGCTTGGCGCACGGCGATTGTCATCGCGCTGGCTCCTACAACGGAAATCAACATCCAGATGATGGCTTTGACGTTATTCTTCTCGGCAGCAGGCGGAACCGGCGTTGCGGTCGGGCTGCTGTCTGGCAATACTGATGGCGGGGGCACTGACATTTGAAAACCTTTCAACGAAATTTACCGCTTGGTCAAGTCGGCGCGTATCCTACGTCGCGTTATTTTGGTTAATATCGTTGATGCATCTGGTTCGATTTCGCGATATGTCGGACAATGTAAATAATGGAGGGCTCTATATGAGTGCGCGAGCATGGCAACGAATGTTATCCGGGCGACGGCTTGATGTGCTGGACCCCTCGCCATTGGATGTGGAAATCGAGGACATCGCTCACGGGCTTGCCTTCGTTGCACGTTGGAACGGGCAAACCTTTGGCGAGTTCCCCTATTCTGTGGCAGAACACTCGTTGCTGGTTGAACGCGTTTATTGTGAAATTACCGCTAATGCGCCGATCAAATGGCGTCTGGCGGCGTTGCTGCATGATGCGCCCGAATATGTGATCGGCGATATGATTTCGCCTGTGAAAGCGGCAGTCGGGCCGGGGTACAAAGCCATGGATTCCCGCCTGATGGAGGCGGTTCATATCCGTTTTGGCATACCTGCCGAAATCCCTAAAGCCGTGAAAACACAAATCAAGCGGGCTGACCGGATTTCGGCTTGGTTAGAGGCGATCCAGATCGCAGGCTTTTCAAAAGCCGAGGCAAATAAGCTGTTCGGCATCCCGAAACCCGAAGCGCTGCAAAAGACGCGCCTTGCCTTGCGCCCGCCGATGGAGGTCAAAGCTGATTTTCTGGCACGACATGCTACATTGATGAAACAGAACGAGACGGGTTGATCCCGCACGCTTTCACCCCCAAATAGGGGGCAACACAGATATACTCGGAGAGAGATGATGGAATTGAATACTGCAACCGATCTAGTCATAGACAGCAGCGAAGCGACGTTCATGGCTGATGTGGTCGAGGCTTCGAAAGAAACGCCAGTGATCGTGGATTTCTGGGCACCGTGGTGTGGCCCTTGTAAAACGCTCGGACCTGCGCTCGAAGCCGAAGTGATGGCCGCTGGTGGTGACGTGAAGATGGTCAAAATCAATGTGGACGAAAACCAGCAAATTGCGCAAGAGATGCAGATCAAATCGATTCCGTCGGTTTACGCGTTTGTTGACGGTAAGCCAGTCGACGGCTTCATGGGCGCGCAACCTGCGTCGGAGTTGAAATCGTTCGTGCAACGTGTGGCCGCGCAAGGTAGCGGCGGTATGGAGCAGGCGTTAGAGATGGCCGAGCAGATGTTGGAAGATGGCGAACTTTCTGATGCTATCGAGACGTTCTCGGCAATTTTGGGCGAGGAAGACGATAATCTTGCTGCGGTTTCCGGTTTGATCCGCTCTTATTTGGCTAGCGATGATTTGGAAAAAGCGAAAGAGGTTTTGGTTCAGGTTCCCGAGGACAAGAAATCCGATCCTCTGTTGTCTGCTGCGGTCGCGCAGGTCGAACTGGCAGATGCCGCATCTGATCTGGGCGAAACTGCCGAGTTTCGCACAGCATTGGAAGCTGACCCTGACAACCACCAGGCACGCCTTAATTTGGCTACGGCGCTGGCCGCTGCTGGCGACGCGGGCTCGGCAATTGACGAATTACTGGAAGCTTTCCGTCGTGATCGCGAGTGGAACGATGGCGCTGCCAAAGCGCAGTTGTTTACGTTGTTCGATTCCCTTGGGCCAAAGGACGAAGATGCCCAGAAGGGCCGTCGCAAACTTGCCTCGATGATCATGCTATAAGATGAGCAAAACCGCCCCTCACACCGTCGACCGCAAAATGTTGGAGGCCCTTGTCTGCCCGCTGACTCGCAACACGCTTGTCTATGACCGGGAGGCAAAGGAACTGATCTCGAAGGCCGCAGGGTTGGCCTTCCCGATCCGCGACGGCATTCCGGTTATGTTGGTGGACGAGGCGCGGGTGCTGGACGACTAGGTTTCTGCCCGCAGCGCATCCATTAGTTTGGTCAGCGATTTGGTCGAGAATTCGTTAACCAGATGTCCGTTGCCGTCAAATGCGGTATCTGCTGCCGCGATCATGATCTCGGGGCCTTGCAGGATGCGCGGATTGAAAGGCGTCATGCAGTGGCGCAGCGAATATTGCGCCCTTTCACCCCCCGCGCGACCCGACGCTGCGGAAACGATAGCAACAGGTTTGCCTGTCCATGGTTGCGGGCGAACACGTGAAAGCCAGTCCAGCGCGTTCTTCAAAACACCCGAGAGGTTTTTGTTATATTCCGGTGTGGAGATAACTACCGCATCGGCGGCTTTGATTTGTGCATGCAAGGTTTGCACGGCTTCGGGAATCCCTTCGGAATCCTCCAAGTCTCCATCGTAAAGTGGTAGGTGAAGATCGGCCATGACGAACGCGTCCGGCGCGAATAGGCGGGCGGCCTCGTGTATCAATGCAGTGTTGCGCGAATCCTTGCGAAGAGCGCCCGAAATCCCAAGTAGTGTTGTCATTTGTGTTCCCCATTTTGTTGGGGCAGAACTTATGTATGGTTTAGGGAATCGCAAGCATATTCGTCAAAATACACGATATGTTGTGGATAACTTATGCTATAAGTGCAGATATGGGGGTTTACGGTTGACTCGTAAGGGCTGTGCCGGAATCCTGTCCTATCGACCAGAATCATTAATCGCAGGCATTACGTGCAGTTCGCAAAACTCAGATTATTAGGCTTCAAAAGCTTCGTTGACCCGACAGAACTGGTTATTTCGCCGGGCCTGACAGGCGTTGTCGGGCCGAACGGTTGCGGCAAGTCGAACTTGCTGGAAGCCTTGCGTTGGGTCATGGGGGAAAACCGCGCCAAAGCGATGCGCGGCGGTGGGATGGAGGACGTGATTTTCGCAGGGGCATCCTCGCGGCCTGCAAGGAATTACGCCGAAGTGACGCTGACGCTGGATAATACCGAACGTCTGGCGCCGGCGGCATTCAACGATCAAGACAAGCTGGAAGTCGTGCGGCGGATCACACGGGACGCTGGCTCGGCCTATAAGACCAACGGCAAGGAATCGCGGGCGCGGGATGTTCAGATGCTGTTCGCGGATGCCTCGACCGGGGCGCATTCGCCCTCGCTGGTGCGGCAGGGACAGATTTCAGAGCTGATTAACGCCAAACCCAAAGCCCGCCGTCGGGTGCTGGAAGAAGCGGCCGGGATCTCTGGCCTTTACCAACGACGTCACGAGGCGGAGCTGAAACTGAACGCTACGGAAACCAATCTTGCACGGATTGAAGATGTGTTGGAACAGTTGGATACCCAGATCAAATCGCTGGCCCGCCAAGCACGGCAAGCTGCGCGCTATCGCGAAATTGCCGATGAATTGCGACGTGCGGAGGGATTGTTGTTGTATCGCCGCTGGCGCGAGGCGGATGTTGAACGCCAGACGACTTCGGAAGCTTTGACGGCGGCGACCAAGGGGGCGGCATCTGCGCAAGGCGAAGCAGCTTTGCAATCGAAGGTAAGGGCCGAGGCCGAAAATAAAGTGCCGCCATTGCGCGAAGAAGAAGCCATCGCCGGTGCAGTTTTGCAGCGGTTGCTGGTTGAACGGGATTCGCTGAACGAACAGGAACAGCGTGCGCGTCAGGCGATCGAGGATTTGCAGGCGCGGATTGCCCAGCTTGGCCGTGATATGGAACGCGAAAAGGGGTTGAACCACGACGCTGGCGAAACCATTAACCGGCTGGATTGGGAAAAAGAGGCGTTGGCTAAAGCGCACGAAGGGCATGATGCGAAGCTGGATGACGCCAAGAACGCGGCGCGCGAGGCAGGCACAGTTCTTCAGGAACAGGAATCCGAGTTGGATAAGCTGACCGAAGACGCAGCACGGCTGTCTGCTCGCCATCAAGCGGCGCGGCGGCGGTTGGAAGAAGCAGGCGGGACGGTTGCGAAACTGGTTACAGAAATCGAAAATGCCCGTGCTGTGGCCGCGAAACATGAAGCGGAGCTAGATTCTGCGACTGAGCGGCTGGAAGCGGCGAATGTTGCGCAACAAGACGCTGTTGGTGCGGCTAGGGCAGCGGAAAATGCTTTGACCAAGGCCGAAGTGAACCGCGCGGAAGCCCAGACCCGTGATTCCGAAACTCGCGCCAGCCTGTCAGAGGCCGACGGCGAGGCGAACGCGCTTAGGGCCGAAGTTTCAGCCCTGAAACGTCTGATTGAACGAGATCAGGGCGATGGCAAGCAGTTGTTGGATAGCGTACGCGCAAACAAAGGATTCGAGGCAGCATTGGGCGCGGCTTTGGCGGACGACCTGAAGGCGCCTGAAGTTGGGCCCGAAGGTGTTTCCGGTTGGGCAAAAATGCCGCGCTATGATGCGGCGGCCGCGTTACCAGCAGGCGCGACGCCTTTGGCGGATCATGTGCAGGCACCTGATGTTCTTTCACGGCGGCTATCCGCGATAGGGTTGGTTGACCGAGATAAGGGCGCGATGCTGCAAGTCGGGCTTAAGCCGGGCCAGCGATTGGTCTCGCGCGAAGGAGATTTATGGCGCTGGGACGGGTATCGGGCGGGCGCTGATGACGCGCCATCCGAGGCGGCATTACGCTTGCAACAGGTTAACCGTTTGGCAGACTTGTCGGAGGCATTTGCAAAAGCCGATGCCCTTGCCGATACGGCGCGGCAGGCTCACCAAGCCGCGCGTTCAGACCTTGAGAGTGCTCAGGTGGCAGACCAAAACGCGCGGCGGTTGCGCAAAGACGCAGACGAGGCGGTTAACCATGCCGCGCGAAGCTTGTCACGTGCCGAGGCCGAGCTGGACATGCTGAAAGGCAAGCTGGAAACCGTGCGCATGGCCGTTTCACGCCGCGAAGAAGAGGCGTCCGATGCGCGTGATGCTTTGCGCGAGGCGGAGCGGGGCATTGATGACCTAGGTGATCTTGATGCCGCGCGTGATGCGGTTGAGGGGCGCAAGGTTGCGGTTGAAGGCGCGCGCATGGCGATGCTAACGCGGCGTTCATTGTCGGACGAGTTGCGCCGTGAAGGTGAGGCGCGGGTGCGCCGGCAACAAGAAATTACCAAAGAAGTTAGCAATTGGCGCTTGCGGTTGGAAAATGCCGAGAAGCGAATTGGAGAGCTAGAAGCGCGCAAAACCGAAAGCGAAGCGGATTTGGAGGCAGCGACGACCGCCCCCGAAGAACTTCTGGCGAAACGCGAAGCTTTGGCCGCGTCTATTGAGCAGGCCGAGGGGCGGCGTAACGCTGCTGCTGACGCATTAGCGGTTGGCGAAACCGCGATGCGGCAGGCCGAGGATAGGGAGCGCCATGCGGAACGCGCCGCCTCCGAAGCGCGTGAAGCGCGGGCGAGAGGCGAAGCCTTGGCTGAGGCGGCGATGTTCAGGGTGGAGGCGGCGGCGGATCGTATTCGCGAGGAAATGGCGCTGGAGCCAGCCGCGTTGTTGGAACTGCTGGAGGCTGATCCTGAAAAAATGCCATCCTCCGAGATGATCGAAAACGATGTGAACCGTTTAAAACGTCAACGCGATGCGTTGGGCGCGGTAAACCTTCGTGCCGAGGAAGATGCCCGTGAGGTTCAAGAAGAGTTCGACAACCTGAATGGTGAGAAGAATGATCTTGAAGAAGCTGTAAAAAAGCTGCGGCAGGGGATTTCGAACCTTAATCAGGAAGGGCGACAACGTCTGCTGGATGCTTTTGAAGAGGTCAACAAGAACTTCTCGAAACTGTTCAAACACCTGTTTGGTGGTGGCGACGCCAACCTTGTGCTGGTCGAAAGCGACGATCCGCTTGAGGCCGGGCTTGAACTGATGTGCCAGCCTCCGGGTAAGAAACTGTCGACGCTTTCGCTGCTCTCGGGTGGCGAGCAGACGCTAACGGCGTTGTCGCTTATCTTTGCGGTGTTCCTGGCCAATCCCAGCCCGATTTGTGTGTTGGACGAGGTCGACGCGCCGCTGGATGACGCCAACGTCACGCGCTTCTGTGATTTGTTGGACGAAATGACCAGACAAACCGACACGCGGTTCCTTATCATTACCCACCATGCGGTGACGATGGCGCGGATGGATCGGTTGTACGGGGTGACAATGGCGGAACAGGGCGTATCACAATTGGTAAGTGTTGACCTGCGCCAAGCCGAGGAAATTATCGAAGGGTAGTAGGGCTTGTATTTGCTGCCAGAGTGTTTTTGATGCCCTTAAGGTGGAGTATTATTTGAGGACACCTGCTTCTGATTGTTTTGTGGGGGCACGATGCTAAGTTCGATGTAAGGACCTGTCCTATTTGGGAAGACATGTTCAGTCGAGCAAATCACGAAATACATGCTGGATGCTGGGTGGGAAATTACCCGCGGGGGAATTCGACACTT
>Ga0209121_10006409_pt1 | contig 10346 bp, 9 predicted proteins | sample Cruoilmetagenom3_FD_187292 | JGI IMG/M metagenome (GOLD analysis project Ga0209121, IMG submission 187292) | Oil polluted marine microbial communities from Coal Oil Point, Santa Barbara, California, USA - Sample 3 (SPAdes) (version 2) | ecosystem: Environmental > Aquatic > Marine > Oil seeps ...
AATTTTTTTAGAATGAATGTAGGGGAAGGCTTTATGCCCTCCCGACAGAATCGATTTGACGTAGAACTCTTTTAACCGTGAACCCTTGAGCCGTGAACCTGAGTAAGCATCATGTTTCAATAATATATTGACTTTCAGGGGTTTCAAATTTATGCTTTTGCCCGGTTTATTTAAGCAAGGAGGTTTCACAGTAGCAAGACATGAAAAATTTTCTCATAACCGGCGGCTCCGGCTTTATAGGCGCAAACTTCATACGCCGCGTCCTTGCCACACGGCCTGACTGGCGCATCGTCAACCTGGATGCGCTCACCTATGCCGGCAATCCCGCCAATCTTGAAGATATCAAAGATGATTGGAAAGAAAGGTATCGCTTCGTTCACGGGGATATCAGAGACGCAGAGCTGGTCGGACGGCTCTTTTCAGAGGAGAATTTTAATGGCGTCCTCCACTTTGCCGCTGAATCTCATGTGGATCGATCCATCCTGGGACCCGTGGCCTTTGTGGAAACAAACGTGGTGGGCGCCTTTCGCCTGCTTGAGGAGAGCCTCAAATACTGGCGCGCCGGAAATGCTCCGGACGGATTCCGTTTCCTGCACATATCCACCGACGAGGTGTATGGAAGCCTTGGCGCTGAAGGCTTATTCACGGAGCAGACCCCTTATGATCCATCAAGTCCCTATTCAGCCTCCAAGGCGGGAGCAGACCACATCGTCAGGGCATATCACCGCACATATGGTCTTCCCGCTCTGATCACCAATTGTTCCAATAATTACGGTCCATACCAGTTCCCTGAAAAGCTTATCCCGCTGATGATCTTAAATATCATGGAAGAAAAACCCCTGCCCGTTTATGGCGACGGGAAGAATGTTCGTGACTGGCTTTATGTCATTGACCATTGTGATGCCCTTGTGAAGGTCTTTGAAAAAGGAAAAGCCGGGGAAACTTATAATATAGGAGGGGGGGCTGAACGTCAAAACATTGAAATCGTACAGTTGCTCTGCGACCTTATGGATGAGCGTCTAAGAAGATCCGGCAAAAAAACAAGCAGAAACCTGATCCACTTTGTCTCCGATCGGCCCGGGCATGACAGGCGCTACGCCATTGACGCAGGCAAGATAGAGAGGCGGTTGGGGTGGAGGCCTCGTTATCATTTCGAGGAGGCGCTCGCCACCACCGCAGACTGGTACCTGAGCCATATGAACTGGGTGGAGTCGGTGAGAAGCGGCGAGTACCGCAAATGGATTGAGACCAACTACTTGGATAGGTAGTAACCGTTCACGGAACGTTGAAATTAGAAAATAGAAATTGGAAATTGGGCCTTCATGCTTTTGTACTGTTCTTCCCAGTTTCTACTTTCCAATTTCAAGTTTCAAGCCGTGAACGGCTACATAAAAGGAGAATAATTCTATGAAAGGTATCATACTTGCCGGAGGCGCAGGCACCCGCCTATACCCGATTACAAGAGTGGTAAGCAAGCAGCTCCTGCCGGTGTATGATAAGCCCATGATCTACTACCCCCTTTCGGCGCTTATGCTGGCCGGTATCAGGGAAATTTTGATAATTTCCACCCCCGGGGATCTGCCGCAATTCAGAAGGCTTCTTGGGGATGGCCGGCAGTGGGGGATCTCCTTTACCTACGCCCCGCAGCCGCGTCCTGAGGGGCTGGCCCAGGCATTCATCATTGGGCGTGATTTTGTGGAAAATGATAACGTCTGCCTGATTCTTGGCGATAATATCTTTTACGGACATGGCCTGACAGACAGCCTGCGAAATGCCGCTTCGAGAAAGGAAGGAGCCACTGTATTCGGCTATTTTGTCAGGGACCCTGAGCGCTACGGCATCGTAAGCTTTGACGAATCGGGCAAGGCATCTGAAATCGAGGAAAAACCCCTTAAACCAAAGTCCAACTGGGCAGTGACGGGGCTATACTTTTACGACAATCGAGTCCTCGATATTGCCGCCGGCCTCAAGCCTTCCGCCCGGGGAGAATTAGAGATTACCGATGTCAACCGCGCCTATCTTCGAATGGGGGCGCTAAATGTTGAAAAACTCGGCCGGGGATTTGCGTGGCTGGATACGGGGACAGTTGAATCGCTTCTTGAAGCAGGTTTATATATTGAGACGCTTGAGAAACGCCAGGGGTTGAAGATTGCATGTGTTGAAGAGATCGCATATCGTATGAATTACATCGACAAAACACATATCCTAAAACTTGCCCGGCCAATGCAGGGAAACGGTTATGGCAGATATCTTGTAGAGATGCTCAAATGAAGATTTTGAAAACATCATTGCCGGATGTTCTCGTCATTGAACCTCGGGTGTTTGAGGATGAGCGCGGGTTTTTTATGGAGAGCTATCATCAGAAACGCTATGAGCAATCGCTTATCAGTGCTGTTTTTGTTCAGGACAACCTTTCTTACTCGACTCGGGGGACTTTAAGAGGCCTGCATTACCAGCGCCCGCATGGACAGGCCAAGCTGGTGCAGGCAGTCAAAGGGGAGATTTTCGATGTGGCGGTGGATATCCGTGTGAATTCACCTACCTTTGGCAAGTGGACAGGCGCCCGTCTCTCTGATCGAAACAGGCGGCAGATTTATATCCCTGAAGGTTTTGCCCATGGTTTTTGCGTTCTCAGTGAAACGGCTGTTGTAATCTACAAATGCAGCGATTATTATGCGCCGGAAAGCGAGCGGGGGATCCTCTGGTCCGATCCTGACCTCGGCATTGACTGGCCTGTTAAAGCTCCGCTGCTCTCACACAAGGATAGCCGGTATTCGCGCCTGCGTCATGTATCCCCTGAGCGCCTGCCGCCACATGAAGGGTAACTTTTCGGGTTTACGGTTTACGGTTTACAGTGAACCCCTTACCTAACCCAGATAAACTGGAAATTCGAAATACGAAGCGCTAAATGCGAAACAAATCCGAATTTCTAATATTCAAATGTTCAAAACATCAACGCCACAGAAGTGGCATTAACTCTATTGTAAAAAGTTTAACTCTTTCCCGTTTAGATATTTGTATTTTTGTCATTCGATATTGTTTCGAGTTTCGATATTCGAGTTTAAGTTTAGCAAGAACTTATCAGCTATAATGAAATTCTTTTGCCATTTTTGCCTGCCCGCCATCGGCTTTGCCTTCAGGCGAGGCGGGCGGGCAAGAATTTTACAACTAAGGGACTATACACCCAGCTTTTCGATCCTGTAGTTGAGGGAATCACGGGTTACGTTGAGAAGCCTGGCGGCCTTTGCCTTTGAACCATTCGCACTCTCCAGCGCCTTTTGTATCAGGAGACTCTCAACCTTCTCCATCTCCTCACTCAGGTCGATGCCCTTTTCAGGAATATTCATATCGAAGACGGTATTCCACTCCGGTCTTCCTTTTGCGGACATAATGAGGTTTTCCGGCAGGACGATATTGGATGTCTCGAGAGCGACGCACCTCTCAATGATGTTTTCAAGCTCCCTGACGTTGCCGGGGAATCTGTATTCCACCAGGAGTTCCATCGCGTAGGAGGATATTTTATTGATCTCTTTCTTAAACTCCCTCGAATATTTATCGATAAAGTATTTTGTCAAAAGAGGAATGTCCTCTCTCCTGTTTCTCAGAGGAGGAATGTTTACAGGTATTACGTTCAGCCGGTAATATAGATCTTCCCTGAAACTGCCGTCTTCAACCTTTTGTTCCAGATTCCTGTTCGTGGCGGATATGAATCTGACATCCACCCTGATATCCTCCGCGCCCCCTATCCTTCTGAAGGTCTTTTCCTGAATGACTCTCAGAAGCTTTACCTGAAGGATCGAAGGCAGATCCGCGATCTCGTCGAGAAAGACAGTCCCTCCCCTGGCGCTCTCGAAAAGGCCGGCCTTATCGGAATAAGCGCCGGTAAAAGACCCCTTCATATAACCGAATAACTCACTTTCCAAAAGGTTATCCGGTATGCCGCCGCAGTTCAGGGCAACAAAGGGCATATTTTTCCTGGGACTGTTTTCATGGATGGCCCTGGCTACAATCTCCTTGCCTGTTCCGCTCTCACCCATGATAATGATGCTGGCAGTGGTGTCCGCCACCTTTTTTATGAGCGAATAGACCTTCAGCATCTCTTTGGATTTCCCTATCAAATCCCCGAAACGCTCGTCATCTTCAACGCCCCTTATAAAGAGCGCTTCTTTCTCTTTAATGCCTTTCTTGTTCAGCGCGTCGCGAATCGTATCTTTGAGGTCCTCGACATCAAAGTCCTTCTCAATGTAATCGTATGCCCCTTCTTTCATTGCGGCAACGGCGGTTTCACCTGAAGCGTAGGCGGTAATTAAAATGACCATGGTTTCGGGAGATATCTCCTTGACCCCCTTCAGAAAGTCGATCCCGTCCACCTTCGGCATCTTCAAATCGGTGATCACCAGGTCAAATTTCTGCTTCCCGCAAAGGCCCAGCGCTTTTTTCCCATCACCGGCACATTTGACCTCGTATCCATCCCTCGACAACATTATCTCAAGGAATTCTCTCATCCCCGCGTCATCATCCACGACAAGAATTCCGGCCATCTATTACCTCCAAGTTTCGTGTTTCGGTTTTCGTGTTTCGTTTAGAGATTTTCAACTCGCTGAGATTGCTTTCCTTTTTTAACTCAAAACTCGAAACCATGCCTGAACGGGTTTTTCGTTCAGGCGCTATTTACCACGCGGCAACAGGACCCTGCAGCTTGTCCCCTTCCCCTCTTCACTTTCAATCCGGAACGTTCCCCTGTGACTCTCAATAATCCTGCTTACAATCGCCAGTCCAAGGCCTGTGCCCTTCTCCCTGGTGGTAAAGAACGGCTCCAGCACCCTTATACTGTTTTCTTTCTCTATCCCGCAGCCGGTGTCGCTTATCTGTATCTCAAGATATTCAACACCGGCCGGCCATGTCTCTATCTTCACTCTGCCGCCGTCCGGCATGGATTGAACCGCATTTACGATCAGGTTCCAGATTATCTGCCTTATCTCCGCCCTGCTTCCATAAGCACCTGCCTGATCACACGAATTTCTGATTATCTCTATACCTTCATGCCAGTCGGGAACATAACGAACAGACTCGATGACGTCATCCATAACCGCTTCAATATCGACATTCTCGTAACTAACTGGGCTCGGCCTCGCCAGGAGAAGAAAATCTCTCATAAAGCTTTCAAGCTGGTTCTTCCCCCTGAGGATGATCCGCATGAGCTTTTTGTCTGTCCCGCTCAGATTAAGATCTCTGCTCAACATTTGTATCGGCCCGCCGATCGACGCGAGAGGATTTCTCATTTCATGGGCGAGTCCCGCCGCCATCTCGCCGATAAGGGCAAGCCTCTTGTTTTTTTCAGCCTGACGCTCCATCTCTTTAATATCTGTTAAGTTCTGAAAAATCAGTATATTGCCTATTTTCTTTTCACCGCCATCCATTAGCGGGGAAGCAGAACAACCCAGTATCTTGTCCGAAACGGTCACTTCAAGCCTGCTTCTATCGCTGCCCTGTCCCTCCTTATCCTTCACTCTGTTCAGCATGTCGTAAAAGCCCTGGGAAAAATCGCCGATTTTTCTATTTATAACTTCGGAATGTGAAAGGCCGGTGATCTCTTCCGCCGCCCTGTTAAAAGATTTTATATATCCCTGAAGATCAACCGTTAATATCCCGGTATCTACAGACTCGATTATACTCCTGTGCAGCAGGTCGAGTTGATCAAAGGCGCTCTCTTTTTCCGCAAGGAGCTCCCTGGTCTTCTTCTCCTGTCCGGCGGCAAAGCCTGCCAGAAGAGCGACAATGTAGAAGGATACGATATGGACAAAACCCCTCGAAAGCACATAACCGGCGCTGTGGCCATAATCCCGGGAGGCAAAATATACCGGCTGGATGAGGCCGTAGTATTCAAATTCAATCAGCAGACCGTAAAGTATGCCGGCGGCGGCGGCTATTATTATACTTCCCCTGCCTCCGAGAAACAGCGCTGAATAAATAATAACAAGCGCATATAAAAAAGAATAAGTGCTCTCAACTCCGCCCGTCACATAAACAAGAGCGGTTATAAGCGCGACATCGGAGAGGCTTTGAATATATATATTCCACCCAAGACTTTTGATGATTTTTAAGAGGAAAAGGTAGAGAAAGGAAAGAATGTAGGTCAGTAATATGATGAAATATACCGGTCCGAATGATATTCCTGATAGCGTTTCTGTTCCCTTAACCTGGATAAAGGCCGCTATCCCTAATAAAAAGGTGACAATCACGACCCTGAGAAACATCAGCCACCGGAGTTTTCCGTTGAACTTTACATCACGCAGCAAATTGTCGCTCATATGTCGGCCGGTCCCTTGGAGAGCTTTGAAAAATATAATCATTCGGCGCTCAAAACATTTTTTCAACAGTTCCAAATCTCGCTCCACCGCAAATCCAAAACCCGCTCTTCGTGCTCAAGCAGTTGGATTTGCGGTCGTTTGGCCGCGATTTGAACTGTTGCCGAAAAAATCCTGATTCGCTCTTAAAACCATATTTTCAAAGCGTTACGCAATTTTGGTATGGTTATGCAAAGCTCACTTGCTTAGGCTGCCCTTCGGCAAGCTCAGGATACGCTCGCACCCTGAGCTTGCCGAAGGACACCTTATACCCTATACCCCTAAACAACCTGAGCAGTTAGTGCTATAATAATTCAAGAAATAAATCCATTTAAAAAATACAATGCCAAGACCCCTGATCCCATTGCTTTTTTTCCTGATAGCGGGAATAACCGCCGGCAGCTTCATCCATATACCCGCCCTGCCCGTGATGATATTTCTCGTAATATTTGTCTTGGTTCTTCTCGTCGCGGCTGTCAGGACGTGGAAAATCCTGATCATGATCTGCGTCGCCGCTTCATTATTCCTGCTCGGCATCCTCAATATAAACCTTTATCTTTATCCGCATTCATCGCCGGTGAATATCCTCAACTACGCCGGAAGCAAAGAAAAATGCGCAATTGAAGGAATAATCTGTAAAAACCCTCAGGTAGCGCCTTATGGAACTGTTTTTATCCTCAAAACTATCAGGATTATAAAGGGTGGCGCAACTATTCCGGTCGAGGGGAAGATATTGCTCTCTGTGAGGGGCGGCAATCAACTTTACAAATATGGCGATCTGATAAGGGCAAAAACAAGGCTCAAAAGGCCGCACAACTTCAAAAATCCCGGCGGCTTCGATTATGAAAAATACCTCAAATACAGGGGCATCAGGGTCCGTGGATCCATAAATAATCCGTCGTCCATCGTAATTATCAGGGAAAACCGGGGAAACATGCTCAAGATACAACTTGAGAAGTTCAGGAGTGCTCTTAGAAAACTGATCGAAGAAAAAGCGCCCTTCCCCGAGACCAAAATCGTACAGGCCCTGATACTTGGCGAGAGAAAGGGAATCCCCGAGGATATCCGGGAAAGCTTCAACAGGGCAGGGGTATCTCACATACTTGCCATATCCGGCTTCCATATCGGAATGATAGCATTTTTCTCCATTTTTATTGTCAGGTATATCATGAAGTTTTCAGAGTATCTCCTTTTGAGGTTCAATATCTACAAGGTCTCCGCCGTCTTTGCCGTCTTTCCGATAATCACTTACGCCTTCATCGCCGGTTTCGGCATCTCAACGGTGAGGGCCACCATAATGATCCTTGCCTTTCTGACGGCGATTTTATGCGGAAGAGAGAGGGATTTGTTCAATATCCTGGCGCTTGCGGCATTCGTGATATTAGCCATCTCGCCGCCGTCTCTCTTTGACATCTCCTTTCAACTCTCCTTTATTGCAGTTGCGGCTATCCTCTTTATAGCGCCCAGGCTCTCTTCGCTGATTCCAAAAGGTAAACCTGACGGAAAGATTCTGCGTAATATAATTCTTTTCATTATTGTCTCACTCAGCGCCACACTCGGCACTATCCCGCTGATCGCCTTTTATTTCAACAGGATATCAACAGTCGTTCTTCTTTCAAATATCATTATTGTGCCGATTATGGGTTTTATAGTCCTTCCGCTCGGCATGGCAACTATAATAACAGCCCCCATATCAACAGCGCTCGCAGGCTTACTTATCAAGATTTCCTCTTTCTTTATCGGGATTTCCATCTCGATCGTCGATTCTATAACGGCGCTGCCCATGTCATCTTTCTTCGTCACCACGCCGACACTGCCTGAAATCACCGCCTATTATCTCCTCCTGATAACGGCGGCAAAGCTGATAGAGATATGGGCTGAAAATTCAGATGAAAAATCAATGAAAAAATCGACTCTCAAATATAAGGGACTCAAAATTGTCCTCGCCCTTCTCATCCTGTTCTTTGTCGCGGACGGTGTTTACCTTCACATAAAAGCCGCAAACGCGGGACGGCTCAGGGCGACATTCATAGACGTGGGACAGGGGAGTTCCACACTCGTCCGGTTTCCCGGAGGAACAAAGATGCTGATTGACGGCGGAGGCTTCTACAGTGAGAGCTTCGACGTGGGCAGATATGTCGTTGCTCCTTTTTTATGGCACGAGAGGATAAAGGAGGTGGACATTGTCGTCCTCACCCATCCTCATGCCGATCACCTGAACGGGCTGATATATATTCTGAATAATTTCAAGGTGAAGGAGGTCTGGTCAAATGGACAAAAGGCAAACACCGGACCTTATAGAAATTTTATCAGAATAATAGAAGAAAAAGACATAGTTCACAGGATCGTAAGCGGTGATACGCCGGAAAAGAAGATCGGCGGGGTTGCCGTGAGAATATTAAATCCGGCAAGACCGATTATAGAGGAGAACGGAGGAATTCAGAGACTTAATATTGTTAACGACAACTCACTCGTCATGAAACTCGATTTCAGGAAAGTAAGCATCCTTTTGCCGGCGGATATATCGGAACCCGCCGAGTCGCGTCTTGTAAACACCGATCTTGATCTCAAAAGCGATGTCCTTATGGCTCCCCATCATGGGGGGTATACCTCAAGCACGCCTCCGTTTCTCAAAAAAGTATGCCCGGAAATTGCGGTCTTCAGTTGCGGAGCGGATAACGTCTTTCATGACCCGCATCCGGATGTGCTGAAAAGATACGGAACCATCGGCTCAAAGATTCTCAGGACAGACTGGAACGGCGCGGTTACTGTAATAACGGACGGCGAAAATATTTCGATGCGGGTGTTTAAGGCAGGTTGTTTAGACTGAAGGCAGAAGGACAAGCCGGAGTCAAGAGTCAGGAGTCAAGAGTCAAGAGTCAGGAGTCAAGAGTCAGGACTCACGACTGTCTCCTCGCAGTTATTTCGTGATTGTTTTTAATTCTTTTGCCATTTTTGCAAGAATCCGAAGGATCAGCGAAGCTAATTTCACAACTAAGGGACTATATATGTATTGTGTTTAAAAGGGTGGTATGCTAACACTGCAATCGTTCTGAAAGGTTGAAGATTTTCCATAAAACTATCCGGTGGCAGGCATCAGACAGAAAAGGAAGGGGGGTTATGAAACCCATAAAAATCCTGCTGGTTGAGGACAATCCCGATCACGCTGAACTGGCCGAAAATGCATTGTCACAGGATAAGGATGTTGGCGGAGTCGGGATATGATTGCCTGAAGAGACTTGACGGCCTGGAAACACTGAGGAAAATCAATAAGGGTGGTTACGATATACCCGTGATCATGGTGACGGGCTACGGAAGTGAAACGGTCGCCGCAGAGGCGATAAAAATGGGGGCGTATGATTATATTGTCAAAGCAGGCAGTTATCTCGCAATGCTGCCCATAATAACAATAAAAGCCTGTGAGAGTCACGGGAGAGACATAGAAAATGTGGCTTTGAAGAAAAATATTGAGAAAAACTATCTTGATACTCTCGCGATTCTGATCTCTGTAATCGAGGAAAAAGATTACTATACTCGTGGCCGATTCCTTCGACGCCATGACAAGTGCCCGTGCCTGCCGCGAGGCAGTGCCTCTCGAAAAAGCTCTAACTGAAATTGAAAGGGGCTCTGGAACACAGTTCGACCCTGAGGTGGCGGAGGCGTTTTTAATCACTGCAAAAAAGATGCACTCGTAAAAAATCGTCACTCCTCCTGTACATCCTCAGCCTTGACCGGCGGCGGATGAGGTCTCTGGTAAAAGAGACGGAACTGATGGAGGATGTAGAGAAATCAGAGGAAAAATACAGGGGATTTTTTGAAAACTCCATCGATATTGTTTTTACGGTGGACATCGAGGGCAACTTTACCTCTTCCAAGTAACTAAAATTTACAAATGTGTTGTAACTAATTCATATTACTTGACATTTAGCAAAAAACACGATTTTACTGAAAACGCAAGTTACTTTCTATTATAATGCCGACGTGTCGGCATAGCGGAGC
>Ga0209121_10006410_pt1 | contig 10346 bp, 8 predicted proteins | sample Cruoilmetagenom3_FD_187292 | JGI IMG/M metagenome (GOLD analysis project Ga0209121, IMG submission 187292) | Oil polluted marine microbial communities from Coal Oil Point, Santa Barbara, California, USA - Sample 3 (SPAdes) (version 2) | ecosystem: Environmental > Aquatic > Marine > Oil seeps ...
AATTACCTCATCGCCTTCGTTGCATAAGGCAAGGATAGCATTAAAGATAGAATGCTTTGCGCCACAGGAGACAATGATTTCTTCCGCTGGTTAAATAAAAATTTAGAAAATTAAGAGCACCTCTAAACGGATTTCTCTAATCAGATTAGCCAATTTTTACATATTCGTCAACTTTTAAAGATAATGTATAATATTGGGGCAAGTAACGGAGGGTAGTCGCGACCTTCAGGTTGCGTATAAACGCAGGCTAAAGCCTGCGACTACCAATTAAAAAACAAAGGAGCGTAAATATGAGTTTAAAGGTAGGGATAGCTAAAGTAAACATTACTCCCCCTGTTGGGTTCCCTCAAGCAGGGTTTGCTGCCCGTACAGATGTATCTCAAGGAATACAGGACGAGCTTTTTGCAAAAGCTCTTATATTAGATGACGGTAAGTTAAAAATCGCTATAGTAACCTGCGATCTCCTTGGTTTGGATAAGGATGTGGTAGCTGAAATTCGGCAATTAATTGAAAAAAAGACTGATATTAGTAAAAATAATGTAATGATTGCCTGCTCTCATACTCATTCGGGACCAGCAATTAAAGATCCCGGTTATTTAGAGGAGGAAATAGTTGCTAACTTTCTCCCCCAATGGGTCGAGATTCTGCCTTATAAAATTGCCGGTACGGTAAAGATGGCCAGTAATAAATTAGTGGAGGCTCGAGTTGGCTTAGGTAAAGGTAGCTCAGATATTGGCGTAAATCGCAGACTAAAAACTAAAGAAGGTAATATCACCATTGGGCCAAACATTCAGGGACTAACCGACCCCACAGTAGGACTATTACGGGTGGATCGAGCAGATGGTTCACTATTGGCAGTATTGGTAAATTATGCCTGTCATGCTGTTACTCTTGGACCAGAAAATCTTCTCTTCTCAGCAGACTATCCAGGATATATGATGAATATACTCGAAAAGTTATGGGATGGGAAAACAGTGGTTATGTTTGCTAATGGCACTGCCGGGAATATCAATCCCCGAATTCGAGGAGATTATACAGCGACAAAGAGAATTGGAGGGATACTCGCTGGTGAGGTATTAAAAATTGTGGAAACAATTGAGACAAATTCTTCTATTAGCCTTAATATGTTGCGAAAACCTATATATCTACCCTTGAAGAAATTTCCCTCTCTGACTGAAGCAAAAGCGCAGCTACAAGAAAAGGAACAATTTATTTCCAAAGCAGAGAAAAAAGGGATTTTAAACCAGGATATGAGCGGGCTCCGTGGGGAGATTATAAGAGCAAAATACAGAGTGCGAGTGATTGAAGAACTTCGGCGATTGGAAAGCGAAGAAGATTTTAAAACAAATAGACTGGTTACCGAGATACAAGCACTGAGGATTAACGAGTCAGCCTTTGTATCCCTGCCCGGAGAAATTTTTGTGGAGATTGGGCTCGCCATTAAAAAGAGAAGTCCTTTTGAGCAAACTTTTGTAATCGGTTATGCTAATGATATTAATGTTAGTTATGTTCCCACTACAGAATCTTATGATGAAGGAGGATATGAACCTGAATGGGCCAAGGTGGATCGGGGGACAGATAAAATTATTGAGAACGAAGCAGTGGCATTGCTGGAGAAGCTTAAAAAATGCTTTGCATTCTCTTGACCCTCAGGCAGATGTTGATATTGCTGAGGTTAAGCGTCTATGCGGGGATAAAGTTTGTTTAATCGGCAATGTAAATTGTGGAGCCTTGCAAACAGGTACTGAAAAAGAGGTTATAGAATCAGTGCATTATGCACTTAGAAATGGAATGCCAGGTGGCGGATATATTTTTTCTACCAGTAATTGCATCTATACAGGCCTGAAGCTCTCTCGTTATGAATTGATGCTCGATGTCTCGCGAAAAGAGGGAAATTATAACTAAATAAGGGATGAATTTGAGAATATTCAAAGCGGATATATAGCGATGGAGGGGAAAAGTTCCGACAGAGAAATTGAAAGTTCCTGTAATTAGGATTAGGTAAGCATTATAAAGGGAGTTAAAATAAAATTGACTACCTTTTTCTTTTCTGATATAATCCTATATGTATATATAATATAAAAATATAGGAGTACCAAATATAATTTCTTTCTACTCTTTAAAGCTTACTAAATTTAAGGGACTATTTCGCCCACCATAGGGGAGATATTGCTTTTTTCTTGCTACTCTACCTTTTTGGGAGCTACCCAATAGGGGATAAATCCTTGTCTATCTTTCCCGCTTTCCAATGAAAAATTCTTTTCTCCTTTAGGAGACTGTGTAGTCTATCTTAAAATTTCGTAATCTTCCTTATAATTATCTTACACTTTTTTCTTGACAAACTCTTTCTTACGCACTATTATATCATATGGAGTAAAAAGCAATGAAAAATTTTAGACCCATATTTAATTGGATATTCTGGTGAGTTTGAGAAAGGAGGATTCTCTGAGCTAATTAGAAGTGTATCACCAACAAACCCTGGCAAAAAGAAATCAGGTGTTTTCATTAAAAAGATAGAAAAAGAAGATGAGCTCTTAGTTCTTTGCATTAGTGAGGGACGAGAAGAAAAGGATAAGGCAATTAGAGAATCTCATGAGAAAAAGTTAGTGAATGATCTTAAGAAGTTATCCAAAAGAATTGCTAAGGGAAGATTGAAAAAAGAAGAAAAGATTTACGAGGCAATTGGAAGAATCAAGGAACGCTATCCCCGTGTAGCTCGATACCGCAATATAGAGTATAATAGTCTTACTAAACAGCTGTCCTATAGGGAGAATGATAAAAAGAAATCTATTGCCAAAACCTTGGATGGAAGCTATATGTTAAGGACAGATAGAATCGATATGAGTGATGATGAGATCTGGCGCACCTATTCACTTTTAACCAGATGTGAGAATGCTTTTCGTAACATGAAAAGCCCTTTACGTGAAAGACCGATATTTCATCAACTTAAAGAAAGAGTTCAAACCCATATCTTTTTATGCATCCTTGCCTATCATTTATTGGTTTCTATTGAGAAAACTCTTCTTGATAAAGACATACATACTTCTTGGGGATCAATCAAGGATACATTAAAAACTCACCAGGTGGCAACAGTAATCTTGCCCACAACCAGTGGTGAGATTTTAAAGATTCGCCGTGGAGTAAATGCAGAACCTCAGCATCTTGAAATCTATAAAAATCTTGATATTCCTTCTAATGTTATGAAATCTATAAAAACATGGCATACTTCAAACATAGTGACTGAACGAACTCGCAAACCACCGTAAACACCCATTTTTTTCTTAAAAATGTGGAAGTGAGGCTAATTTACTTTCAATTTTTCTGGACTTGATGCGGGGGGTTGACACCTTTATTTTTTGTGTTATAATATAATTAACGTTAACGGTAGCGTTTACTAAACTACTACTCTATAGATTTTAGAAAGGAGAAGAGAATCCTTGAGTGTAACTATAAAAGATATAGCTAAGCAAGCAAGTGTTTCTATAAATACTGTTTCTAGAGCATTAAATGGTAAACCCGATGTAAACGAGGAGACAAAAAAGAGAATCATAGAAATAGCAAAGAGGCTAAATTATGTTCCTAATTTTTTAGCTAAGGGACTTGTTACTAAAAATACGAAAACCATTGGGGTAATTATTTCAGATAATAGCAATCCTTTTTTTGCTAAAATTATAAAGGGTATAGAGGATTTTGCGAGGAGTGAGGGGTATAGTATAATTTTATGTAATACCGATGAAGAATATGAAAAGGAAGAGGATGCTATCTATCTCCTACAACAAAAACAAGTTGACGGATTTCTTATAACATTAACATCGACCCAAAAAGAAAGAATAGATGTTTTAAAGCTAAAGAGAGCGGAAATTCCCTTTGTTTTGTTAAATAGGCATATGGACAATATAATGACGGATTATGTCATTAATGATAATATCTATGGTGCCTATATCGCTATTAATCATCTAGTTAAACTTGGTTATAAAAGAATCGGATATATCAGTGGACCTCCTCAGATATCAAGTGTTAGAGAACGGTTGGAAGGTTATAGGAAGGCACTGTTCGAGAATAACATTGAGTTTGATAATTCACTGATTAAAGAGAGTAATCTAAAGATGGAAGATGGTACTATCTTGATGAGAGAGTTACTGGAACTAGAAAATCTCCCAACGGCAGTTTTTACCTATAGTGATTTTTTAGCCATAGGTGTTTTGAAGGCAATAAAGGAAGCCGAATTAAAAATTCCGGAAGATATAGCTCTTGTAGGATATGATGATATAGAGTTTTCTGCTTTTCTGGAGGTGCCATTAACTACCGTTCATCAGCCAAGATACAGGATCGGTGAAAAAGGAGCTCGAATCCTTATCAACCGGATAGAAGGAAAGGGTTCCAAAGATTTACAGCAGATTATTCTAAAACCAGAATTAGTGATTCGAAAATCCGCTTAAGATTTCTATTTTTTCTGGTCTTTAACTGGGAGATGGCCAGCGTAATAATAGATTGAGTGGTTTTGATGTCTCAGGAGATGAGATTTTCCTTAAATTTTTTTCTCTATTTATATGAACGCTACCGGGAACTTTCATATAACCCAGACTGAATCGGTAGCCGTAGAGGGTAAGAGTTATGAAGATAAAGAAAGCATCCATAGTACGTCGATTATATGGTAGAAGCGAGGAGTACCTGAGAGGAAAATTGAAAAATGAGGAAATGCAGTAAATATGTTAGTATTTTTATCATTATTCCCGTTATTTTTTTAATAATGATAACTTCTGTCGTTATAGCTGCATCAGCTACTATTACTATAAGAGAGGATGGGATTTTAATGATAAATGAAGAACCCTTTTTTCCTGTAGGTGCTTATAGGGATCCGAGCGATACACTAACAAACTTTGATAGTTTAAAGGAAGCTGGGTTTAATCTTACCCATAGTTATTTTTTTGAAGAAAGAGCAGGAGAGCCTGTGTTAGATGATAAAAGTGCCGCCACATATCTTGAAGAAGCTGAAAGGAATGGATTTAAAGTTTTCATGGGACTTGACCGTAATACTGTTAAAACTCATAATTTTGAGGCAATCCGTAATCGCGTAGAAGCCTTACGGAAATATCCTGCTTTATTAGGGTGGTATTTAATGGATGAACCCGAATATCAAGGGATATCACCTGAATTACTCTCTAAAGTAGGAAATCTGGTTAAATCTATTGATCCCCTGCATCCTACTATAACTGTGACTAGTCGACCGGATTGTTTTGCAAAATATCAAAAAGCCGTTGATATTTTATGGACAGATCCTTATCCCGTTCCTTATCATTCGGTATCTATGGTGTCTGAAAGAGTACAGGCAGCAGTGAGAGCTGTAAAAAATAAAAAGCCGGTATGGGCAGTAATCCAAGTGCATGATCTTGAGAGATGGAAAGGACACAAGAGTTTGCATGAGCTTCGCGAAAATTATCGGCCCACTCCCAAAGAGATAAGAATTATGACTTATTTAGCGATTAGTTCCGGAGCAAAAGGAATTATTTATTATTGGTTACCACATGAGTACAAACTCTCGTTTAATACTTATCATATCAAGAAAGATGTTCCCAAAATTTGGGAAGGGCTAAAAAGAATAGTGAAAGAACTTCGTAGACTTACTCCTATTTTGGTAGCGAAAAGAAAATCTTTCCCAGTAATTTGTTCAGAAGATACCATGAATGTTTGGACTCAACTGTTCCAAAGAGATGGATATGTTATTGCTTCTAATCCCTCCAATTTTATAGATCAAGTTAAGTTTATATTTCCAAACATTAAATCTGCCGGAAAGGTAGAAGTTCTATTTGAAGATCGCGAATTATCCGTTGAAAATGGAGTCTTCTTTGATAAATTTGGGGAATTAGAGGTACATATTTATCAGATAAAGAACCTAGATTAATTTCTAATTCTAATACACTTTTTTCTGTGAAACGACTTCATAAAAGGTGTCAACTGAGGATTATTTTCTTTCGTGGGAGAGCAAAAGAGATAGTTCTCTCGAGAAATAGGATCTTTTAAAATATATTACTAATTAATAATGAAGATAAATCTTTCTTTAGAACAAAAGGGAAAAAGATAGAAATAAAGGGCTGAAAAGGAGGTGATAAAGGTAGGTAGGCCGATCTATCTTGGGAAAAGGAAGCTTTTACAAAAGGAGAAAATGTTAAAGATTGAATTTTCTTTTTAAAAGCTTTCATAGAAAAATTAACTAAACGGAGGAAAGTAAATGAGTAAAGTAATAAAAGGGTTAATAATTTTGTTGGGTGTTACCTTAGTTATAGGACTAATGGGAAGCCTTGTTTTAGCAGGTGAGAAAGAGCTAACTCCTTATGAGTGGTTTCAGTTAACTACTAAAGATAAACTCAAGTATAAAACAGTGGAGATTAGAGCAGGCCGGACTTTTATAGAAGAGGACATTATAGAAAATGCTGAGAAAGCAATTAAGGAAGGAGTTCATGGTGGAGATGTTTGGATGCCCATAGATATGTATAGCAAAACCTTATTTGAAATTTACCATCCGAAAGTTAAGATTATAGGTGTTTCCACTCCCTGGTTACCACCTGATAAGCAAGTTGAGAAGACAATGAGTGAGTTAGCAAGTGGATCTGCTCCTTCTTTCTATAAAGTTTATTATATGGGGGGTCCGCAGACTTGGATAAAAAAAGGATTAGCGGCTGATATAACTGATCTTGTTGAGGATTGGGATCAAGCTCCTCATATGCTTTCTACTATCGGAGGGCTATGGGAGGCAGCTTGTTGGAAAGACGGCCGATGTTATAGTGTTCCTGGTTTAGGGATTCCTGCTCGTTGCAATGTGTTTCAATTTAGGAGGGACTGGTTTAAGGAAATAGGAATCTTCAACGAGGAAGGTAAACCAGGGCCTTCAGATAACTGGACATGGAATGATTTTCGGGAAATCGCCAAGAAACTTACCGATTCAAAGAAAAAACGTTGGGGTTGGGCATATGGACCGACTCTCTTCCAATCGTATAGCGAACCATTTTGTATATACTTTGGCTATGGAGGACAACCTTATATTGTTAGAGTTCCGGATAAGTCTGGTAAGTATACATGGAGGTTTGAAGTAACACCACCATTAATTAAAACTTTAGAGTTTATGAAAGATATGATCTGGAAAGATAAATCTGTTGTTACTACGAGTGATGCAACGATTGTTTCAGCCTGGAAGAAGGATTTTAATGGTGGTCGAGCAGGGATGGATTATGGTTGTAGTAACTGGTTTATGGGGGATATAGTAAATCAACCATATCTTTATAGTAAAACTATTCCTACTTCTGAATTTGTAGGGATAGCGAATATACCGAAAGGGATATATGGGTTAATGCTTAACACTATTAGTACTGAGCTATGGGGATTCGACCCTACTTTAAATAAGGAGCAGTTAAAGGCAGCTTTTGAGTGGATAGACTGGAATGAAGTGGGAAGAGGTAAAACACTAAGTTTAGAGCGCTCACTCGATCTTCTTAAATTAAATAAAAGGTACTACCCGCTCTGGGATATGATCTCTGACTACGTAGGTTGGCACTATAAGATAAGAGAAATTCCTAAAGGAATGCCCGTGGTGACCGAGTTTTTACCTGTTGATACTCTAAAGACTTTGGCTGAAGGTATAAAGATTCCAAGCATAAGTTCGTGTTATGGTCCTTCAGGTCTTACTCTTAGTCGAGCAGGGGAAGAAGAGAAAATTCTCACAGGTCTTTTCCAAACAATAGTCAGTAATCCAAACGTTAATGTTCAGACAGAGTTAAAAAAGACAGGAGATCTACTTAACAGTACAGTTTATAACGAAAAGATTGAAAACGATGCGAAGCTACTTAAAGAGTATTATACCCAACTTGACAGTTTCTATAAGAAGTATTATCCCGAGTGGTATAGTAGCAAGGAATATAAGAAACTCTTTGAAGAATACTATAAGTGCTGGTAAGATAAAGTATTTTCGTTGAAACTATTTGAGAGGGCAGGTAATAAATACCTGCCCTCAAAAAGAGGTGATTATGAAAAGTAGTTTATCTGAGGTAAAAGTTGATAGAAGAAAAAAACAGTTTAAGCATATTAGAAGACTTTCGTCGATTTTTGCTCTTCCAGCTATTTTAATTCAACTTATCTTTGGATGGTTTCCTATACTTACGGCATTCATAATCGCTTTTCAGAAATTTTATATCTTCAGAACCCCTCCGTTTGTGGGATTAGATAATTTTAAGTTTTTTCTCTCTCATAATCCTCTGACCTCTGTAGTATTTAGAAATACCCTTTATTATACGGTTCTATCCCTTGGTTTAGTTTTTCTCATCCCTATCTTTGTAGCCATTTTTCTTTTGGAGATGAAGAAAAGTATTATAAGGATAATGATGATTCTTTGGTTTATTCCTGTGGCCTCTATGGCTGGAATTATTATCTGGAAATGGTTTTATAATCCTCAATATGGTTTATTTAACGGAATTTTAGTCTCTTTAGGTTTTCCTTCTTTAAGATGGCTTGATGATCCTCGTTTAGCTATGTTTTGTTTAGTTCTACCGGGACTTATTATGTATGGACCAGGTCTGATTTATATTGCTACTTTACAGAGTATTCCTGAGGAATTATATGAGGCGGCAGAGCTTGAAGGAGTAGATTTTTGGGGGAAGATATGGTATATTAGTTTACCCAGAATGCGACCTATTATGGCTATGATGTTAATCTTAGCTGTAATTGGAAATCTGCAGGTTTTTACCCAACCTTATGTAATGACCGGGGGAGGACCTAATTTTGCGACTTACACAGTTGTGATGTATGTTTTTGACCTTGCTTTTAGAGAAATGGCATTCGGTAAGGCAACAGCCTTGGCAATAATATTGTTTTTCATTATTATGACTTTAGTTATAATCCAAAGAAAATATTTTAAAGAGAATATAGATGTGTAGTGTAAAAGGAGAAAAAGATGTCCTTAATTCCTAAAGTTGGAAGATGCCATTTTCGAGTTAGATTTCTCATCGGTGTTATTACTGCTTTTTTATGGGTAGGGGTCGCACTTCACTTATTTCCTGTTTGGTGGATGTTTAGTACTTCTATGAAATCGGCAGGAGAAGTATTTCAGTTTCCACCTAGTTTATGGCCTAAAGAGCCAACCTTTGTATGTTATAAATTATTTTTTTACCTTAGTAGCGGAGGCTGGCAAAGTGTGCAATATCCACTTTATGTATATCTTAAAAATAGTTTTATTATAACCGGGGGAATAATGGCTATTCAAATACCAACTACAGCATTAATAGCTTATAGTATTTCTAAGCTATGTAGCCCCAGGAAGAGCCGATTTTTGTTTTTATTTTGTATTGGCACAATGATGATCCCGACTTCCATAGCTCTTATTCCTTCTTATTTAATTTTGAGACACTTCCCCTTCCCTTTTCTGAATATTCCTAAAATTCCCTTTACTAATGCCCAGTTTCCTACTTATAATTTTCTTGATTCTTACTGGGCAGTGATTTTACCAGGTATGTATAGTGCCTTCAATGTTCTTTTATTTAAAGGTTTTTTTGATGGAATTCCTGATGAGCTTATTAATGCCGCTCGTTTAGATGGTGCTTCTGAGATAGGTATTTTAAGACGAATAGTACTTCCTCTTTCAAAGCCTGTTTTTGCCGTAGTAAGTTATTTTTCCTTTAGTGGTGCCTGGAATAATTTTATATGGCCTCTCATTGTCATTAAGAAAAATAAGTTGATGCCCATATCTGTATTTTTGTACCAACTTCAGGAATGGCTCGCTCACCATCCTCCAACGGGAGAAGATCCCACAGTAGAGAGACTAGTACAATCAGGAATCGGATATAATGGATTGATGGCTATGTCAATTATTGAATCTATACCTATTTTTATAATGTTCATTATTTTCAGAGAGCAATTGATGACAGGAATAAAGTTAAGAGGTTTTAAATAATTTTTAAGAGAGTTATAAGAAACTATAGTTCTATCTTACATCTTTCATTAAAACTTTATGGATATAAGTAGAATAGAAAGATTTAGCCCTAAAGTCAAATTCTTAAAGAAGAAGTTAACCATATTAAATTAAACATATTATTCGCAGAGGTATATCAATGAGTATGGCTTATAGGATGTGACCATAATGGATTAGAGCTGAAAAATGTAATTGTAGAATTATTAAAAAAGAGAAGAATTAAATTTGAGTGCGCCGAGCAAAACTCGCACTGTGCAGTTGGTGACTTTCTCAAGGAAGATAATAAATGAAACAGCTTGAGTTAGTGTTTGAAGATGTAAAGGAGAAAGAAGTCCAACTCAGGGAAAGGTTAGCCGCCACCCTGAAACCGAACCCTGCATATGGAGAGGTA
>Ga0209121_10006411_pt1 | contig 10344 bp, 12 predicted proteins | sample Cruoilmetagenom3_FD_187292 | JGI IMG/M metagenome (GOLD analysis project Ga0209121, IMG submission 187292) | Oil polluted marine microbial communities from Coal Oil Point, Santa Barbara, California, USA - Sample 3 (SPAdes) (version 2) | ecosystem: Environmental > Aquatic > Marine > Oil seeps ...
CACACAAGCGCCCAACCAGGCTCCTGTTGCCTCATTCACCTACTCCCCGCCTTCCCCGCTTGTGGGATCCCCTGTGAGGTTCGACGGATCGACCTCGCACGACCCCGATGGCACGATCGTCTCCTACAACTGGAGCTTTGGCGACGGTGCAAGCGGGACAGGGACCATCGTGCAACATCCGTACGCTTCCACAGGAACATATACGGTGCGCCTTACAGTCACCGACGACGATAGTGCAACGAACACGGCGACTCAGCAGGTGAGCGTCACACAAGCACCCAAGCCCGACCTCACGGTGGGAAGCATCTCCCATTCACCGGTTCATCCGAGTATCGGGGAGTCAGTCACCTTCACCATCATCGTGAATAACCAGGGCGGCGCCCCTAGCGGAGCGTTCCGCGTCCGCCTCGATGGGGCCACCTCCTCGACCGATGGAAACGTCCCGCAACTTGCCGCCTCAGCCTCGACCACCGTCTCCCTCTTGTTACCCTTGACACAGGCGACTGAGACATTCAACGTTTACATCGATGACCTAAACCAGGTTACAGAATCAAACGAGGGGAACAACACCACACAGGAGATTGTGGAGGCCGCCCCTTCAAACGGCGGTGCATGGGTAAGCCCTACGGGATACTCTGACCCCGATGACTTCTTCTATTACGAGGCAAGAGCCTATGACGATGACACCGCCACGAAGTGCAGTAGCGATAAGGGAGTGCGGCAATTCGTCTGGACATTCTTCTTATATCTTAAGCTCCCATCCCCAAGAGAGTGCAGCAAGGTCAGGTTTATGGTTTCGGACAACTACGGTGCATGGGCCTACAGCAGGATCGATGTCGACGTCTACAAGGACGGCCGCTGGGTAGACGCATATAAAGGGTCAACCTCTGAGCGCAGATGGAAAACGGTCACATTCAGCGCTGGAATGGTAAGCGAAATGAGGATTCGCGGCTACCGCAACAGCGTACCCAAGGATATCTTCTTCTACGTCCATGAAGCGGACTTCTATGTGATCGGTGGGGTGCCCCCAACACCAGCGGTCACCGCCGATGCCGGTGGTCCCTACTCAGGGATCGTCGGCCAGCCAGTCACCTTCGATGGCTCTGGTTCGAGTGGGCCCATCAGCCAGTACTTGTGGAACTTCGACGATGGAACAAGCGGCCAGGGGATAACCACCCCCCACACCTACAGCGCCCCTGGGACTTACACCGTCACACTGAACGTGCACGGAACGGGTGGTCAACAGTCGACCGACAGCACCCAGGTGACGATCAGCCAACCCTCGCCACCTCAACAGCTCACAATAGATCTCTCCTTACCTAAGACAAGTTACCAGGTCGGTGAGAATATCATCATCACATATGCAACAAACAGCGACGCTTACGTCTACATTTGTGAGGCCGACCCCAGCGGACGGCTGAGCCTTGTCTTCCCCAACGCTCGAGAGACGAACAACCGCGTCGCCGCAGGAACGCACACACTACCCGGTGGCGGCTACCGCCTACGCGTTAGCGAGCCCCCGGGTCAAGAGACCCTTTACGCCTTCGCGGCAACCAGCCGTCTACCGAACTTCCCAACATACTACGGCGGAGGATTTGCGTTCCTGAGCGCCAATGCCGGTGCATTCATCAATGCCGTGCGTCAGACCATGCAAGCCCAACTGCCCGCCTCCGATCGAAGCGAAGACGCAATAGGGTTCAATGTCCTTTCCTCAGCTCCTACTGCCGGGACACTTACAGTCAGCTCCTTCCCGCAGGGGGCAAGCATCACCATAGACGGCGCTCCCTACGGGACCACCCCGGCCCAGTTCAGCCTCAACGCCGGGGTCCACGCACTCGGCCTCTCTTACCCCGGCTACAACGCTGTCTCAGAACAGGTGACGATAGCTGCTGGCCAGACCACAAACCGGAGCTATACTTTGGTGCCCCTAGCCACTAACCAGCCTCCAGTGGCGAACTTCACTATCTCGCCGTCAAACCCGGCGGTCGGGCAGGCGGTCTCATTCAACGCCTCTACCTCTTACGATCCCGACGGATCGATCGTCTCATACGTCTGGAACTTCGGCGACGGGAACAGCGCCTGGGGGCCCTATGTCTCGCACACCTACGCGGCCGGCATGACCTACCTCGTTCAATTGACGGTCACCGATGATGACGGGGCGAGTCAAGCTGCGACAAGGTCGCTCCCAGTTGCCTCTGTTCTCCCTTACCCGCCTCCCTGGGGCGGCATTCCCGGTGGGCCGCCGATGGGGACAACCCCAGGGATCTTCGTTTGGGGAACCGACACATGGCACATCACTGTCAATGCCGGGTCCACCTGGACAAGCGCCCACAGTTATAAACTGGAACTGCGCACCGACGGCTCGTTTGAGAACGTGAACCAATCCACAAGCGGTGGAGTGGTTCCTCTGGGGATCGTTCCCACCCCCACCGAGGGTGGCAAGACACTAACCTTCCAGGAAAGCTTGCGCAGTGGGAGCATTGACTACACCTTCACCGTCTCTTCTGCAAAGAGCATCTGGATGAGCCTGAAGCTTGACATCGATGGGGATGGAGACCTAGAGGAGGTGCCAAGCTTCATCTACCTGCGTAACCTCATGGTCCACCCGCCGACCGCCCCATTCGTGGTGGGACTGCCAAGTGGGAGCGGTGGGCCGCTTGTACCGAGCATGAACTTCAGGATTGGATATGTGTTCCCATCATACACCGCCCCCATGCGGTTCCTCATGATGACGACCGATATCAACACCCTGGAAGGCCACTGAAGAATGAAAAAAGGGGGAAGGTAGACCCTTCCCCCTTGAATCTTCTCTTACCTAGATTACGGCGCGGTGATCTCAACACGCACCTGATGGTTGTGACCGTCGCTTGAGGTCCCGATGTATAGGTCGTAGATCCCAGGAGCAAAGCCGCTTGTGTCGATATCAAGCGAGTATTGCCCGGTCTCGGGATCGTAGGGAATCATACCCCAATAGACTACCACCGGCTCTTCATCCACTCGCACGATCGTCAGGTTGGCTGTGGGGTCGATCGTCACCTCACCGGTGATCGGGTCAGTAAGGGTAAAGGAGAGGTGAATCGTCTCCCCCTGGCCATACGTCCCTTCGATCTCCCCCTCGCCGCTAGCACCACCAGCGCCTGACCCACCGTCCAGGATGCCATCGATCGTACCGGCAAACCCGAATCCGAGAAGTCGGGTCACAAGCTTCTCGCAGTCGCCGTTGGCCATGAGTAGCGCATTATGTACGGCTATCCAGCCGTACTCAGTAATAAGCACTGCCGCTTCTCGGGTGGAAAGGCCACATATCTTGCCAAGAGCCATGATCACTAGGGCCTCATTGGCTGAGAACCCATCCAGGATAAGGTCGGCAAACTCGATCGCATCCAGAGGATCCATTTTGTACTCGTCCATGTAGGTAAGTAGCCTACAGACATTTACCGGCAAGAATGGACGATAGTCGATATCCCCCACTCGTCCTGACCCGGCTCCCCAGTAGTTGTAGGTAGCATCGAGGGTGTTCAAACCACCATTCGTCACTATCCCATACAGGTTGTTCCAGTTGATGTGGATCGTCGAGGCGTCGACACCTCCTCCCACATCGATGTTCCCGTGTATGGAGAAGCCGTTACCCATCTTACCAAGGAGTATCCCTGCGGCATTCAGCGCCATGTTCCCTGTGAGATGGGTGGTACAGGCAGAATCGATACCGGCTTCGGAGACTTGATGGGCGACAACTAAAACTCCCACCTAACGACAATTAGAATTCCCGTTCTTGGAAGCTTGAACTTAGGCCGTCTAACCTTCTGATTAGGAGGAGGTTAGGTGGTCACAGATCAACAAGTGAGGTTACTGATGAAGCTTTCGAAGACGGAGAAGACGTTGTCCCTTGCCGCGGCAAAGGCGGGGATGGAGGAGAAGACAGCGCGGAAGTATCGCCAGTTGGGAAGACTACCAAGCGAGGTGAAGGTTGGGCACACCTGGCGGACCAGGGAGGATCCGTTTGCCAAGGTGTGGGATGAAGTAGAAGAGAAGTTAGGGAACAATCGTGGGCTGCAGGCAAAGACACTGTTTGAAGACTTACAACGGCGCTACCAGGGGCGGTTCGCGGACGGGCAACTGCGGACACTACAGCGACGGGTGAAGGTGTGGCGAGCACTGGAAGGGCCCGGGTAAGGAGGTGTTCTTCCCCCAGAAACACTTTCCCGGGGTGCTGTGCCAATCGGACTTCACCCACATGAACTCCTTAGGGGTGACCATCGCAAGACAACCGTTCGATCACCTCATCTACCACTTCGTGCTAACTTACTCCAACTGGGAGACAGGCACGGTGTGCTTTTCAGAGAGCTTCGAGAGCCTGGCGGAAGGGTTACAGGGTGCACTGTGGGAGCTGGGCGGGGTCCCTGAGGTACACCAAGCAGACCGCATGTCAGCCGCAGTATCGAACCTGAGTGAGAAAAAGGAGTTCACCAAGCGCTACGAAGCACTGTTACATTACTACGATATGGACGGGCGGAAGATTCAACCGGGCAAGGCCAATGAGGATAGTGATGTTGAGCAGCGGCATCACCGGTTCAAGGTCGCTGTTGATCAGGCACTGATGCTGCGTGACAGTCGGGACTTTGTCAGCCGGGAGGCGTACGAGACGTTCTTGCGTCAGCTGTTTAACCAACTGAACGCGGGACGCCGTGGTCGACTAACCGAGGAGCTGGAGCATCTCTGTCCTCTCCCCAAGCGACGATTTGACGCGAGCAAGAAGCTCCGGGTCAAGGTCGGCCCAAGCAGCACAATCCCTGTCCAGGGGAACGTGTACTCGGTGCACAGCCGCCTCATCGGGGAGCGGGTGGAGGTGCGTCTGTTCGCTGAGCACCTGGAAGTCTGGTACGCACAGAAGAAGGTTGAGATCATGCCTCGTCTACGGGGCAAGCACCATCACCACATCAACTACCGGCACATCATCGACTGGTTGGTGCGCAAGCCCGGTGCATTCGAGCAGTATCGCTACCGTGATGATCTGTTTCCTTCAAGTCGCTTCCGTATGGCCTACGATGCGCTTAAGCGGCAGACGCCGGCGCGGGGGCACAAAGAGTACCTCAAGATTCTCCAGTTGGCCGCTCGCGAGACCGAAGCGGGAGTGAACGAGGCGCTGCGTGTGTTGCTCGACCAGGAGCAGCCGATCAATGCTGATGCTGTCAAACGGATGGTCCGCTCCGCACATGAGATCCCGCCGGTCGCCGATGTCGCTGTCGATACCGTTGACCTGAGCACCTACGACCAGCTGCTCAGTAGCGAACTACTCAGTAGTGAGTTGCTCTGCACCCAGGAGGTGGGGATATGAGTCTACACACGATCGACATCCACACCCAGGTGGCACAGCGCCTGAAGGAACTGCGGTTGCCTGGGGTGCGGGCTTGCTACCAACAGGCAGCTCAGCTGGCGCAACAAGAGAGCCTGAGCTACGAACAGTACCTGTTGGAGCTCGTTGAACAAGAGTGTGAGGTTCGCCGGCACAACCGTGTCGAACGGTACCTGAGAAAATCTCGACTACCACTGGAGAAGACGCTTGACGCACTGGATCTTAAGCGCTTCCCCCAGAAGGTGGTCCATCAAGTCCGGACTCTGGTTGAAGGGTCGTTCCTTGACCGTGCCGAGAACATCCTCGCCTTTGGCAACCCTGGTAGTGGCAAGACGCATCTGGTGTGCGCCATCGGGCAGGAACTGATCAGGGCTGGACGGCGGGTCTACTTCACACCCTGCAGTCTACTTGTTCAGGACCTCCTGCGAGCCAAACACGAGCTCAAGCTCGCCCGGCTCCTCAAACGGTTACGGAAATACGATGCGCTTATCCTTGACGACATCGGCTACGTGCAACACGACCGCGACGAGATGGAAGTGCTGTTCACCCTGTTAGCCGACCGCTATGAACGAGGAAGCGTAATGATTACCAGCAACCTTCCCTTCTCGCAATGGGAACGCATCTTTCAGGATCCAATGACCACCGCTGCTGCCATCGACCGGCTCGTTCACCACAGCATCATTCTGGAGTTGAACATCTCCAGCTACCGTATGGAGCAGGCAAAAAGAAAGGAGGTGAAAGTAACATGAAAGGACCACTGAAGCTAAGATGTCATGCCCGCGATGCCCCTCAAGAGGTCGCCGTGGTCATGGGGTATCTCCTGTCCGGCGATCTACTCATCGGGGGAGGTTTGTGCTACCATCGGTAAACGGGAAAAATAATTGTCGTTGACCGGGAAGAATAATTGTCGTCAATCACGGCTCCCCAACTTCTGCGATTAACTCCAGGTCATGGACACATAGTCCAATCGAAATGCGCAAAGGATGGGCATAGATGACCCCAGTGAACAGCTTGTTCTCACGCTGCCTCTTTGCAGCTTCAGCAAGAAAATCATCATCGAAGGTAAAGATAACCCGATCGAGTTGGGTTGCCCGATCCAGTAGATTAGGATCGGGCAATATGTCTGCACCATCTTCTTGGGCAGTGAGCACGTCGACATCCCGCATTCGGAGCCCAAGGGTAATTGCTCGAGGAATGTGCACATCCATGTAGAGAGCGATACCCATTTAGAGGAGCCCTTGAGCCTCGCAACAAGTGGTGTTTGTCCTTTCTTCGCCTTTTCCTGGAGCTCGTCCACCTTTTTCAACCGCTTGGAGATCTCCTTGTCAAGCTCCTCGGCGTGATCCCAGTAGTAAGCAAGAACTGAATGAATCTGACCGAGGGTTAAATAGGGATGCTGAAAGTGCAATTCCTCTGGGCTCCATCCATACGCCAATCTTTCCACAACCAATTCGATGACCTTTGTGGAAGTGCCCTTAATAATCGGAACGCCTTTCACATCTAGGACAACATGTTGATATTCTGTTTTGACCGGCATAATAATCGCCTCCACTCAGCCTGTTGCGTAAATCTTCTTTTGCTGCTTGGTTTCAAGCTCAAATCCCAGTTTTAATCATTTTACCGCCGAGGGCGCAAAGACCGCTGAGATTGAATATTGAGGTTTATAGTACCCTCTGCGTACTCAGCGTGCTCTGCGGTAAAAGCTTTTGTTTCGTTTCGTAAGGAAAAGGAGTTTTTGCAACACCCTCCACTGAGCCTCCTTAAGAAGTCTAGGTACAGAGAGCAAGAATTTCAACCTTGAATCAGTTCATGGCTTGGGTTCCTTGTCGTTTCGCGTGTGTAACTTAAGAGAAAGGCTGAAACGACAAGGTTCGCGCAAGGGCGGCTAAAGCAGTGAAGGGTGAGGGGTGAGGGGTGAGGGGTGACGGGGAAAGGCAGGATTAGGGATGAAGGGGGAGGGAAGACGGTGATGAGTGAAGGGTGAGCGATGGGGGAGAACAAACACGAGACCGTGAGAAATCACAGAAATCTGGGTGTGTGGAAGCAAAGCGTCAACATCACTCATCACCTAGCGCCCGTTACCTACCACCTACTGGCCTACGGCCTTGGACTTCGGACGTAGGATGCTGGCAGTAGGGGCCGACGTGTGTTAGACTGGGCTGGAGGTGAAAGCGATGCTTCAAGTGACGCTGGATTTGAGCGTAGAGAAGGTTAAGGCCCTGATCTTGCAGTTGCCAGCACAGGAACTCCTGATGTTAGTGGATGCAATTGAGGAACGAGTGGAGACCGTCGCTATGATGCAGCTGGCAAAGACCGGCTTTGAGGAGTGGAACAAAGAGGGCGAAGACGTCTACGATGCCTAAGCCTAAGCGTGGGGAGGTGTGGCTGGTACGGTTTCCCTTTAGTGATCTCTCTTCTACAAAACGTAGACCCGCCTTCGTGTTGGCGCTTCATGGAGAAGATGTTATTGTACTGGGTATCTTCTCCCGAGTTCCTAGTGGACCGTTGCGTAAGACTTGGGTGAAGATTGAGGATGACTATCCTACGTTTCCACAAATTGGGCTCAAGAAGACTTCACTACTCAAGGCTGAAAAGATTGCCGTTGTCCACGAATCTGTGCTCCAGCGGAAGTTGGGAGATTTGCCACCCGATCTTATATCGCAAGTAGAAGAAGCGCTGAAAAGGGCGCTGCTCATCTCATAGTGATGAGTGAAAGGCGAAGAGTAAGGACCAAACTGGGTTAATGGCCCAAGCTGACAGCTCTTTGCCATCTTGGCGAGAGAAATCAAAAGGGCTTTTCTCGTAAACGCCTGTCTGCCATACCTGTCCGCGTGCGGACACGCACAGGCAGGCCCGGCACAGGCAGGCACAAAGACCGCTGAGATTGAATATTGAGGTTTCTATAGCACTCTCTGCGTGCTCAGCGTACTTGGGGGGTGTAGTAGCCGATTTAGGATTTACTACACCCCCCGGGCGGTGAAAGCTTCTGCTTTATAAGGGGAAGGAGTTTGTGCAACAGCCTCTGAGGTAACCCCATCACCTGCCTCTTACCTCTGAAATGACGGAAGGGGGACAAGGCTCCCCTTAAAGTGGGTCGTTCGCCCTCCTCAGAAGGTCAGCTATTCGGTAGCCTGGGCGTAAAGAAGCGCACAACAATACTAAGGAGACGGTCATGACGAGACGGCCGATCATACTCATAATGGCTTTGAGCCTCGTGGGGCTTCTCTTGCCATTTCTGCCGGTCTACGGGACAAACACAATCGGATTTGGAGTAGGGGTTCCGCCTGTTCTCCCGATCGCATGGAGCGAGTCGTTCTCGTTTCTCACAACCGAGATCCTGGCTGAATCCAACCTCTCCTTCCTCTTGACTCTCGGAACCTATCCGGCTTACTTTCCCAACCTCTACCAGGCGGATGCCGCCCTCATTGTTAAGGCGTGGCTAGGCCCGCTGAGTCTGTACGCCGGAGGTGGGCTTTCCCTGCAGTGGCGGCTGATTGGAGATGCTTGGTTGCTCTCGCCGTTTATGAACGTGGTTGCCGGGGCAAAGTTGTGGATTGTTGACTCGTTCGCCCTTTGCGCCCAGGTCCGTTCACTTGACCTCTTGCCGGCAAGCTGGACCCTCAACCCTGAAGTCTCGCTCGGTGCCACAATCGCCCTTGGGAAAGCTCGCCCAGCGCTTCCGCGGGTGGACGAGGACTACCTATGGATCCTCGTCGGCTTGGGTGTTCTCGCCCTGCTCGCCTACTACCCAAGGATCTAAGTAACTTCTCGGGGAACCGCTTTTACAGGAACTTAAACAGCTCTCCAAGGCCTTCACATCTTCTCCGATTTGTGCTATACTTGATTTTGGAAACTGTGGAAAAGGGTAGTAGCGACAGAGGGAAAGCGGCCATAAAAACGGCATTGGCAACAGAAGAGGCTGTGAATCGGGGGACCCTCGGGTCGTCCGGTTTTGTCTGGATAACATCCCTTGATACTGTCGTTTATCTTTAGCAGGTGAACTGCGGAGGAGAGATGAAGGAGACTAAGGCAACGATCAATCTAAAGAAGAATCTGAGCACCGCTCCCGACAAAGAGCGGAGCAAGCTGGAGAGGTCAGCCCGTTCGGATAACCCGATTCGTGCCTACTTTGGTGAGATCAGCCGCGTCCCCCTCCTCACGCGGGAGGAGGAAGTACAGCTCTCCAAGCGGGTCGAGGCCGGCGACAAACGAGCAAAAGAGGATCTCGCCGAGGCGAACCTCCGTCTTGTAGTGTCGATCGCCAAGAGGTACCGCGGGTGTGGACTCCCCTTCCTCGATCTGATCCAGGAGGGGAACCTGGGTCTGATGAAGGCGATCGAGAAGTTCGACTACAAGAGGGGATACAAGTTCTCTACCTACGCTACCTGGTGGATCCGTCAGGCGATTCTGCGAGCGATTACCAACCGGTCGCGGACGATCCGCGTCCCGACACATATCAACGAGCTGATCCGCAAGATCTACCAAGTGGAGCGCAATCACCTCAAGGAGCACGGAGAACCCCCTACTCCGGAGAACCTCGCCAATGAACTCGATACCACGCTAGAAAACATCATCAGGGCGAAAAAAACAGCCCAGAGTATGACTTCCCTCGACACGCCAATCGGATATGAAGACGATGGTTCCGTTCTGGGGGACTTTATCGAGGACCACACTGTCGACTCCCCCGAGCGGGAGACATTCGAGCACCTCCTCGTGCAGGAACTGGAGCGCGCACTTGACGAGCGGCTCAGCGATCGTGAGAAGCGGATCATCGAGCTCCGCTACGGCCTAAAGGACTATCAGCCGCGCACCCTCGATGAGGTGGGGATTGAGTTCGGAATCAGCCGCGAGCGCGTGCGCCAGATTCAGAAAGAGGCACTGGCCAAGTTGCAAAACTCCGAGCTCAAACGGAAGCTTGAGTGGTTTAAGCTCCTTTCCGAGAAGGCATAGTAAGCAACCCAAGCGATCAGCCGTCAGTGATCAGCTTTTAG
>Ga0209121_10006412_pt1 | contig 10344 bp, 10 predicted proteins | sample Cruoilmetagenom3_FD_187292 | JGI IMG/M metagenome (GOLD analysis project Ga0209121, IMG submission 187292) | Oil polluted marine microbial communities from Coal Oil Point, Santa Barbara, California, USA - Sample 3 (SPAdes) (version 2) | ecosystem: Environmental > Aquatic > Marine > Oil seeps ...
CTGTAGCTGATTTATGCCTGACGAGGATTATCGTACCCGGCACCATCACCGGCACAGTAACCGATGCTGAAGATGGATCGCTGATAGCCGGCGCAGTCGTGACCGATGGCATCAGGACGACTACCACAGATGTTTCGGGCGAATATACTATTGCCGATGTGCCGCCGGGCACTTATGAGATAGTAGCTAGCAAATCGGGCTATGAAAGCTCGTCTGTGACGGTGACAGTCCTAGAGGGGAACACCGCTGTAGCTGATTTATGCCTGACGAGGATTATCGTACCCGGCACCATCACCGGCACAGTAACCGATGCTGAAGATGGATCGCCTATAGCCGGCGCAATAGTGAGTGACGGTACCAGGACGACGACCACGGATGTTTCAGGCGAATATACTATTGCCGATGTGCCGCCAGGCAGTTATGAGGTAACGGCCAGTAAGTCGGGCTATGAAAGCTCAACGTCATCTGTGACTGTGGTGTCGGGCGGAACTGCGGTGATGGATTTCTCATTGAACCGGAACGCACCACCAAGTAACGCGATGTGGGTGGACACCGTTCGCTTTAGGCAGTGTGGCGTAAATCTGTTCATCGAGGTCAGGGTAATGACTGCCAATGGTGTTCTCCCGGGGGCAAATGTTGCTCTCAGTTTTGAGTGCAGCAGTGGTGAGTTATTGAACTTAAGTGGCACTACCGATGGTGATGGCCTCGTCAGATTCAGGCTGCACAAGGCACCTGTTGGCGACTACGTGATAACCGTAACTGGCCTGACATGCAGTGGCTTTGTCTGGGATACGAGCAAAGGGATCACCGCAACCATTTATGCATTGAACCGCTGAAATAGCCAGACCAAAACCAAATAGGCGAGGAGATTTTACTCCTCGCCTTTTCTATCCCTATACCTGCTCAGACTGTTCTGAGTAGGGCCCCGTCCGATACCTCGCCTAGATTTGAATGATTTAAATAGCCCTATTGACTTTACTATAAGCCTGCACATACAATCTGGTAATAAAACTAAATATTTAATTAAAGGAGGACAAATGGGAGATCTGTGGTTGGCGCTTGGTTGGGGCTCGCCTATCGGCCTTGCCTTCTTCTTTGTGGGCTTAGGTGGTACGATCTACCTACTCAGCAAAGCTGGCGAAGTAAGTAAACGCACGAAGGCATTTGCTAAGGAAAAAGGACTGGAGAAGAAAAAGGGATAACTGCAGTCGTTTAGCAACGCGAATCGTCATTGCTAGCCCTTCACTTCGAATAAATTCTGCGAAGAAAGCTTCTGTTCCTACAGAGATTGCTTCGGCTGACTTCGCCAGCCTCGCAACGACATGATGGAGATGTCGTTGCGAGCACCTGAAAGGTGCGTGGCAATCTCAGGAACAAAGCCGCGTTTATCAGGTAGTGTACCGTAAATTGCTCGCCATATGTCCCGGTGCTAAAATTGCTATATGGCAAAAGGTTCCAGCGTAATAACCGTTAATCGTAAAGCTTACCACGACTATCATATCCAGGAGAGCTTTGAGGCAGGTATTGTTCTCAAAGGTTCTGAAATTAAATCCATCAGGGCAGGCAAGGTAAATCTGAGTGATGCGTATGCCAGGCCAGAAGATGGTGAGCTTTGGCTACATAATAGCCATATTGCTTCCTACGATGCCGCCAGCTATAACACTCATGAGCCAGTCAGGCCTCGCAAGCTTCTCCTTCATAGAAAAGAGATTGATATCCTTGCTAGCAAGGTAGTGCAGAAGGGTTTGACTTTGGTGCCCCTTAAGCTGTATATTAAACATGGGGTGGCTAAGGTAGAGCTGGGGGTGGCCAAAGGGAAGAAAGTTTACGATAAAAGGGAGGCTATCGCCCGTCGGGACGCGGAAAGGGAGATGGAGCGGGCGATGAAGGATCGAAGGAGGTGACGGGAAAGCAGGCTAGAGCATGGGGGCGCGTGGGTTCGACAGGGGGAGGCCTACAGAATTGCAGGCTGAGGTGCCACTAACCTCATAAAACAAGTGGCAAAAAATAACTGGCGAACCTGTTTACGCTTAATGGGTCACATCTAACCTGAGCTCTCCTCGAAGTTTGGGATTAGGTGTCAGAAAAAATCGAGGCGCTCCAATCCTGATGCCGATAGGGGTTGGCTAAGAAGTATTGGCTGGTCTAGCTGGATTCGGTCAGCAGATTAAAGCTAGATGAGATAAAAGGAGCTGACTAAGCCTGTAGGATATTCTGGCAACCTTCTTTTGGACGGGGAGTTCAACCCTCCCCCGCCTCCACCAAGAAAATTGAAGACGCTAGCCCTTTGCGGCTAGCGTCTTTTATTTGGACGAGGCTTTGATGATGATAATACCCCGAACTCCCCGTCCATTTGGTAAACTTAGTAAGGTCTATACAATAATTAGACAAAATGCAGAACTGCAGCCTACAACTGCCATTGAACGAACATAGGCATGTCTGCCCTTCCATGCGTATGTAAGTTTCGTGAATTAATAGATCTTGTCGATGTTTGGTATTAGTTCGGAGACTTCATCGAGAGTTCTCTGTCTGAGAGTTACGTTAGCATGAGGTGTTTAATTAGAAAACTAAACGTCGAATTGTCTCTCTCGACTCATTTGCGCTTGACAAGTAGTATCGTTTTGTAATATCATAAACCGATATCACAATTCGATAATAAAGGGAGACAGTGTTGCTAAAGGATTTCTTTTTGGGATTCGTCAAGATTCACATTCTCTATCATGCTTCAAAGGAGCCAATCTACGGTGTTTGGATTCAGGAAGAACTTGGTCGACATGGATACCGACTTGGCCCAGGGACTCTTTATCCAACGTTGCATCGACTGGAAAATGATGGCTATCTAGAGCAGCAGCCAAGGGTAGTGGGCGGTAAGGTACGCAACTATTATAACATCACCGATAAGGGGAAAGATGCCCTGAGTGAAGCCCGGGACAAAATACGAGAGCTGGTTACTGAAGTAATTGAAGAATATGGATAACACCCGAACTTTATGTTTCGGCAATGTTGTTACTTATTGAAAGAGATGTAGTTTGAAATGCTGACAACCATCTTATTTTTCGTGGTAGCCTTTATCGCGGCAACAGTAGCCAGTGTTGCCGGCTTCGGTACAGCGACGATGACTATTCCATTCCTAGCAGCGATAGTGGGTTTAAAAGCAGCTATCCCGCTAATCGCCTGTTTTCATGGATTCAGCGGCCTATGGAGATTAGTTCAATTAAGACAGATGGTTAATTGGCGTTTGATGCTCCTTTACGGGGTACCTAGTGTCATAACCGCATTTTTAGGTGCCAGGCTCTTTCTGACCGTTCCCATCGAAGCAATCGGCCTTGGCGTTGGCATTTTCCTGATACTGTGGGCAGTATATTCAATTGTTAGTCCCGGGAAGACGATGCCGGAGAAGCCGTGGATATTGACGATTGGTGGGTGTATATCTGGTTTCACTGCTGGCCTTATTGGTCTGGGTGGAGCAATACGTGGCGCGTTCTTAATATCTACAAAGATAAAGAAGGAAACATACGTAGCCACCTCGGCAGCTATTGCTCTTATCACCGATATTACTAGGGTAACAACCTATCTCGTTCAAGGAAGTATCGAACCACAGTATTACTGGTACATCCCCGTGTTCTTTGTCGTTGGCTTTGCTGGCAGTTGGGTAGGGGTGAGACAGGTGCTCAAACGACTACCTGAATTGGTAGTAAAACGAGTAGTGTATGTGGTGCTGATACTGGTAAGCATCAATTTTATACTCGGCTACTTTGGAATGGGATTGACCCAGCTAGTCACAGGAGTCGGAGGCTAGTCTTGATAGTGACAGGAATTTGGTATAATACCGATGATCATCGGCGTGTTTGTCCAGTGATGAGTATAACTGTTTGACACCGTTTACTTTTTCCTTCAATCCTTAATTACTCATCAGAGATCCAGACCCTGGCTAGTAGACACGAGTTGATGAAAGAATATAATTAGCAATCCTCTGAATGGTTGCCCAATCTTGGCTTGTCAGCTCAAATCGCCTATCCACCTGCAGTGTCCACCCCTGGAATTCCTTGGCATAGCTGTGAACTGTCAAATTCCCAATCCTTTTCGCCAGGTCTTTTACTGCTTTATCGTTGGAAAGATCTTGGACTAGCCCGGTATGATGATCGTTACCTTTCCAGGTCACATCGACTACTTTCCCGAACAATGGAAATGTCTTTTTCCTGATTGTCTTGATGTCAACCGCCTTGTGATTTGGGAGAGGTCTCTCATCCGGTATACCAAGAATGACCCACCATTGAGGAGGGCTTCTACCACTCCCGTCTTTTTTCAAGATATTTATCCACCTGACCAATCCTTCTGGTATGTCTATAATTCCCAAAGAACGTTGATACCATGAATTCTCTATTTTTTCTTCCGGTCGACCACGTTCAGCCATGTCCGCTCTAATACCCAAGGAGTTGAGGTTCTGAGCTAATTTATCTCTTGATTTATCACGGAATATTTCTTTCATTTGTTAGAATCATATTATAACGTATTGGAGATAGCAGTTGAACCATTTTGTTTCTGTAGAACAAACATTGGGATGTTTGCCCTTTCATGCATACATTAAAGTATAGCTACAATCAAGGCCATTGATACCCTTCATCAACCATTTGACCAGGCATATGTAAATAGGGTTCATTTATATCCTTGACGGGGGCTACCAAAGCATAGTTAGTGAAAAGGATGTTGGTATTTGGTTCCAAAGATTGACAGAAGCTATTTAAACACCACCACCAAAGCCCACCTTTCTCTAAGGCTATGAAGAACAATTTCGGTGTGATGTAGTTGTGGCCTCCCCCGCCTCCACCAAGTAATTTAGAAGCGCTAGCTTTACCGCTGGCATTTTTTATATCTGGATGAAGTTTGGTGATAATGCAGGCCGGTTTTAAGGCAATCTCCCCTTTTATTTGGGAACGAATTTGAGACTAATCAGATATTCCCCTTCTTCAATGTCTCAGTCGGTTCGAACACTTTGACACCAAACTTTTGGGCAAGCTCGTCGCATATTCTGGTTAATTTATCGTACCCTATCTCCCTGGCAAGCTGGAAAGGACCGAGCGCCACACCGCCGCCATTAACCATCGCCTTGTCAATTTCGTCCGGACTCTCGACTACACCCTCCTCAAGTAGTTTTGTCGCCTCGTTAACCTGAAGGGCAGTGAAGCTATCGGGGTTGAAATCCTCTTTAGCCCTGGATAAGTCTATCTCAGGTCTTCCTTTAGACCAGTCATAAATGCCCTGCCCAGTCTTCTTTCCCAGTTCACCAGCATTAAACTTGGCTTTGAGCCAGGTGGCTGGCTCGTGGTCCCGGGAGAGCCTGTCAGAAAAATTACGAGCGATGTGATAGGAGATATCCAGCCCTATGTAGTCCATCAGCTCGTATGGCCCCATAGGCGCACCCGCTTTTTTCATCCGGGCATCGATTTCCACCGGGGTAGCCACGCCCCTTTCTAACATGAGGGCGAGGAGGATTTGAGTTGGTGCGGTGATTCGATTATAGATAAATCCAGGGGAATCCTTCTCAACCCTGACCGGCACCTTGTTCATCCTTAACGCCAGGTCATACGTCAACTGCATTATCGCCTTGCTTGTATTTTCCCCCTTTATGACTTCAACGAGCTTCATGAGGACAGGTGGGTTAAAGAAGTGCATGCCGACGACCTGCTCCGGCCTTTTTGTAACCGAGGCGATCTCCGTGATGCTCATTGTGGAAGTATTGGAAGCCAGTATGGCATGTTTTGGAGCGGCGGCATCCAGGGCCTGAAAAACCTCTCTCTTGAGATCCATAATCTCGGGAACAGCCTCAATAACAAAATCAGCATCCTTAACAGACTCGGCAATATCAATAAAAATCTGGATATTAGCCAGCATCGCCTTCCTGTTATCTTCGGTGATTTTTTGTTTTTCCACGAGCTTATCCAGGCTCTCCTTGATTCTGGAAAACCCCTTGTCAATGAATCTCTGCTCGATGTCCCGCATTGCCACCTTGTAGCCAGCAAGCAACGCCACCTCGGCGATGCCGTGCCCCATGTCACCAGCCCCCATGACCGCAATTTTCTTGATTTCTTCAACTTTCATGTTAGAAACCCCCATTTTAACTTTTTTACCTTCGCCATTTGTCATTGCGAGCGAAGCGTGGCAATCCCCTCTGCCTGAGATTGCCTCGTCGCCTTCGGCTCCTCGGAATGACAGAGCGGGGACGCTTATCGCACAGAAAGCTATTCACCGGTGAATACTGGCTCTCGCTTCTCGATGAACGCTTTTATCCCCTCCTTGGCATCCTTCGTTTTTCCTACACGATTCCAGCCTTCCTCTTCTATTTTCAAGCCCTGGTCAGTAGTGGTCTCGATTCCTCGGGTGACTATGTCCAGGATTATCTGTACAGTAATCGGTGCCTTTTTCGCCAGTGTCTTAGCGAGTTCTTTAGCATCACTCATCAACTGCCCAGGCTGAGACATTCTGGTTATGAGCCCGATGCTCAAAGCCTCGGAAGCGCTGATTCTGGTGCCGAGCAGAAGCATTTCAATCGCTTTAGCCTTACCCACCAGCCTGGGCAACCGCTGGCTGCCGCCCCAGCCAGGTATAATACCCAAGTCAATTTCGGTCTGTCCTATTGCCACCCGTTCAGAGTTGACCATTATCCTGAAGTGGCAGGACATTGCCAGCTCGGAACCACCACCGAAGGCAATGCCATTAATGGCAGCTATCACGGGCTTGGGATACCCCTCGATGTGCTTGAACACCTGCCGTCCTCGGACTGCAGCCTTCTCGCCATCTAGCGTCCCGATTGTTTTCACGTCAAAGCCGGCGGAAAATACCTTCTCGCCGGCGCCGGTGATGATTATGGCTCTCAACGCTTTATCCTTTTCCCACTCGGTCAGAACCGCATCCAGCTCATCGAGCACAGCCAGATTTATGGGATTTGCCGGCGGCCGGTTCAAGGAAATTATGCCGATATTATCCTCTCGCTCTACAATTAAATTCTCATAAGCCATGAGACCCTCCTTGTTTTGAGATTTTTCAACGGCACTATGATTTTTCCCATGAAGTAAATCGCTATACCACTTCCTTTCAGCCAGTCAACCTACACAGCGCCGCAACAGCACAAACAAGGAATGTTAACACCTACAACGGTGGCTCGTCAATGGCTAAAGAGTTGTTAGTACCCGCTCGTCGTCTTGTTGGCAAAAGGCTTGAAATGGGAATAGAATACTCACAAAAGTAAGCATAGTCGAAAATTGTGAGCTATGGACAGCAGATGAGCGGTACGATAGTCCTGGGCATCGGCAACCGGCTGGGCGGCGATGATGCTGCCGGCACCTGTGTGGTAGACATGCTCAACCAGAGGCGGCACAAAACCAAGGATCTCCTCCACACTGAGATTATGGCTATAGACGTCGGTACTGCTCCGGAAAGCTATACCTCGGTTATCCGTCAGCACCGGCCAGATTTATTGATACTGATAGATGCCGCTGATATGGGTTTACACCCCGGTGTTCTGCGCGCAATCACGCCGGATAAAATCAGCATTTTGTCCTTTTCCACACACAACATACCCCTCTCCATGTTTATATCTTATGTAGAGGAATTTTGCGGCGAGATCCTGCTTGTGGGCGTACAGCCTGAGCAGACGGGGATGGGCAGTGGCATTTCACAAGCGGTTCGAAAAAGCGTGAAGAAACTGGGGGAGGCTATTCTGGAAGGGCGGACAGCTGAAATTGCGCTGCTGAAGTAAAGGGGTTAGCTCTGCTCAGTTGGATTCTCTGCGGCTTCGGCGTCTGGCTTCTTTCTCTTCACCGAGCCCGGTAGCTCGCCGCTGTCAATGATTACCAGCTCATCGGCGTACTTATCATAGTTGGCTAGCAGAAACTCTTCTGTCATGACCAGCGTATGTACCGGGCAAACGTCAACACACTGGGCGCAGAAACAACAGCGTGAGATAAACACCTTAATCTTTTTTTCCTCAGGCAACCACTCGATGGCCCGGGTGGGGCATACCTTGTAGCACTGCTGGCAACCGGAGCAGTTCTCCCGGTCGTAGGCAATTTTGCCGCGGAACCCGGATGGTATGGTGACTGGCGGATGCAGCTTCACTTCCTCCTTGGCCACCCTGTCCAGAAAGGACAGCGTGGACTCAGGTGCATACTTGGCCGGGAAGATATTTGTCGCCGGCTTTCGGAAGAGCTGCTTGATTATGGTCGTGGCTGTTTCCCACATATTACACCCAGATCATGGCGTCAACCCAGATCAGAAACATGCCGACCAACGCTACCGCTGACATCGCTATCACGTACACGGTGCTAGCCTGGCTGATTTTGAATCTAGCCATGCCTGTCCGTAGCAAGCTGATGCTAAAGAACATAACCGCCAGGACCTTGACCAGGAAAAAGAGACTGTCAACGATGGCTGCCGCGGGCACGGCACTGATGCCCAGCGCCGGAGAAAGATTGTAGGGTATGAATAATGCCACCACAAGCGAGGACATGGCGAAAGCCTTGATGACATCGGATAAGTAGAATAGGGACAGATTTCTTCCCGAGTATTCTACGAGCAGCCCGCCGGCGATCTCGGTCTCTGCCTCAGCGATGTCAAAAGGTACCTTGGCTGCCTCCCCCACGGTGACCACCATCAAGGTGAACAGCATGAGCAGTGCCCCGACAATCCCCACCGGCCCCAGCAGGTTCCAGATGGGATATTGAGCTATGGTGGACATCAAAAACGGGTTGGCGGCGGTGACCTGACCAATTCGCCAGGCGATGCCTAGTACCACCACTGCCAGGGGCGCTTCGTAGCTCATCATGATTATCATCTCCCGCTGCGCGCCTACTGTGGCATAGGGAGAACTGGAGGCAAACCCGCCCACCACAAAAGCCAGCGAGGGGATAATGAGCAGATAAAGCACCAGAATCACATCTCCGTATATCCCGAGCAGCGCCGGCTGTCCGAACAAAGGGATAAAGAGCAATAGAGAACCGGTGGAGATGAGTGCCAGGAATGGGGCGGCATTGAAGAGCCATGATATAGCCCCATCAGGGATGATGTTCTCTTTCATCAGCAACTTCCGCACATCTCGGAAGGGCTGTACTATGGGTGGGCCCACTCTCCCCTGCATATGCGCCACCAGCTTGCGGTCAATGCCGCGGTAGAGCATGCCGAAAGCGCCGCCGATAAACACCAATATGGCGGAGCCAAAAATGATAATCACTAAGTTCATCGTTGCAGTTCCTTCGTCTTTTCTACAGAAAGCCGGTGGAGTTTCTCATAGCCCACCACTGACTTTCTGCCGGTAGCTCTGTCCGTTACCGCGATCCGGTTAGTGCAGGATATACATGGGTCAATGGAGGCAAAAGCGATGGGCACATCGGCAATCTGCATACCTTTGAGTATAGTAGGAATCGCCACCAGGTTAACATAGGTGGGCGCCCTCACTTTCCAGGTGGCCAGGGTGCTCTGCCCCGCCTCCAGGCGGGCGTAATGGATGTCCTCGCCCCTTGGTGCCTCGACCCGGCCGATGCCCTCGCCAGCGGCATCGGTGAGGAGGCGCAGGAGCCTGGGCATCTTGGGCTCGGACATAATCGGGCCTTCGGGCATTCTGTCAATACATTCCTCGATGATTTCCACTGCCTGCTTGATCTCAAGCAGCCGGACTATTATACGGTCATAGACATCTCCGACCACCACGCCGGTGACAATATCCGGAGTAATGGCCTTGACATTGAGGTCGGCATAAGCACTGTAGGACTGGTCCTGCCTTACATCTTTGGGTACGCCGCTGGCCCTGCCGGTGGGTCCCACGGTAAGCAGCTTCAACGCATCCTCGGTACTTAATATGCCGACGTTCCGTGTCCTCATCTGCACAGTCCTATCTTCCAGAAAAATCCGTCTCAGGTGCTCGAAAACACTCTTGTAATAGTCCAGAGATTTTCTTATGCGCGGTATCTGCTCGGCAGTTATATCCCTTCTCACTCCGCCGAATTGAAGCACAGCCTTGGTCACCCGGTTGCCGAAGATATATTCAATAAGGTCCATTATCTCTTCTCGCACTCGCCAGGTGAGATAGAAGACAGTGTCGAAGCCAATCTCGTGGGCAGCCACCCCTGCCCACAGCATATGGGAGTGGATTCTCTCCATCTCGGCAGCGATAACCCGAATATATTCTGCCCTGTCGGGCGGTGTGATATTAGCCGCTTGCTCCACCGCTATGGCCAGGCAGAGGGGGTGACAGATGTTGCAGATGCCGCATATCCTCTCGGCGACGTATAGCGTCTGGACGGGATTGTTGCGGTTCATCCCCAGCCATTCGATGCTGCGGTGGACCTGTCC
>Ga0209121_10006413_pt1 | contig 10342 bp, 11 predicted proteins | sample Cruoilmetagenom3_FD_187292 | JGI IMG/M metagenome (GOLD analysis project Ga0209121, IMG submission 187292) | Oil polluted marine microbial communities from Coal Oil Point, Santa Barbara, California, USA - Sample 3 (SPAdes) (version 2) | ecosystem: Environmental > Aquatic > Marine > Oil seeps ...
TCTCCTTCCCACCATCCTGTAGCAATCTCGGCACAACTTACACTATTTATAAATAGTCCAGAAGCAGATTGTCCACAGTGTTCAACTAGATCTATTTGCACCTGGCCAACTAAAGACCTATCCCAGCTGCCTGCTTTAACCGGTATCTCCTGATAGATAAGGGGATTGTTACCTTGATGGTGCCTTCTTTTTAGATGTAGAACCTCCTTTTGATGTCTTAGTTTTCGATCAATAGTGGCAGGAGCTATTTTCTTTAGCTTTTCCGCTACTTCGTCGGGGATCAAGAGTTCCCTCCAATCTCTTAAATTATCTACCTGTTTTTTAAGTATCGGCGCTAGTCTTTGCCCGCAGGGATAGTCAAATATCTTCCAGACCTTTACCATGGCCTCTTTTAATAAGCCTGTATAGACTTCTTCCTTTCCTCCCCTTTTTCGAGGCGATGAGAGAATATGAGATTTGATTTTTCTAATAACATACTTCCTGTTTTGACGAGTGTTCGTACAGTATTCATTCAAAATGGAAGACTTCTCTTTCTTTGACTTTGCTATAAAATATCTTTCTTGTAAAACCTTAAGGTATTGGTTTCTTGAATGCATGTCCATCATCCTTTCCTCCTTGATGTTTTAATTTTACCAAGGAGAATTATATTATATTTTGGTTACTTTTCATATGATTTAACCGATACCTCTTCGGTTACATTTTATATGATTTAACGCGGACATTATGTAAAGATATGTTAATCTCTAATGTAGGAGGTGAATAGTAATGTCCCAAAAAATTACTATTGAAATTCCCGATAAAGTAGTCAAAGCATTTAATCAACTTCTAAATCAAAAGAAAAAGAATCTGCAAGAAGGAATCATACAGGTAATAAATGAATATATCGGGCAAAGAACGGAGTACCTTCAGGACCCTTTTTTCAAAATTGGCAGCTCTGGTAAAAGTGACTCTTCTGATGTATCTGAGAACCATGATAAATATCTATATGGAGAAGCCGGTAGCCGCAGGCTTTAGCCTGCGTTTGCATACAATAACCTCTCCATTAGACAATCTATATAAGCGGGAGACGAGCCTCCGCATTATAGTAGCGTTGGAGTTTATCCCCAACAAAGAGATAAATACTTTACGCAACCTGAAGGTTGCGGCTACCATAAAACTTTTAACATTACTTATTAAATTCCCTGAACACGGATTGTGGCAATATCAAAAGCTTTGACAGGCACTTTTATCTCGTGCTTCTTTGCAGAGAGAATCCTCTCATTCTCTTCAACTAAATTTGTCCGGTAAGCTCTTACAATTGTAAAAAATGGTAATGTTACTTTAACATCAGTGTTCTTACCCTCTATTTCTATAAGACGCACAATTAATCCCTCCCCATCTTCTGCCTGCTTCAATGTCAAAAGAAGAACATTTGGCTTATCTACCTCGCAAAAACTTTGAGAGACAGAAAGTTTTCCTTCTTTTTTCCCCTTCATACATACGGGAATAAGTGAATTTTGGAATGACCAGCCAAATTTGTGCACCTGAGCTCCTCGCCAATCCCCTTTATGGGTAGTGATTGAATAGCGGAAAAGAGAATCACTTACCTGGGTCAGATAAAAATTTGTCCGAAAATTATTAGCCATTACATATGAATAAACCCACCCTTTCTTTAGTTCTCCTTTTTTAAGAAACTTATGACCAAAATTAGGTGGAGTAATCCCGTGATGTGCCTGGGAAACATATCCCGCGATAAAACTTTGGATTCATCCCAAAAATTGTGAACTTTTATATTATGCCAGGAGAAATAATCCGGTAAATAGGGAGAAAAATACTTTACTCCTGCACCAGCTAAAATTTTTGGAAGCCCCCAGGAAAGCCCAGGAATATCATTTAATTCAGCACAAGTTATAGGAATATCATATTTTCTCTTCAATTCAAAGGAGAGATACAATAATCTTATTAATTCTTCATGCCCACAGAGTTCGGTAACTTCATTTCCAAAAAGTGCTGTAACTTCAATTTGTCCTTTTTTTATAAATTTTATAAGTTTATCTACTGTTTCTTTTGAACGATTCTTAATAAAATGATTTAAAGACCAGAATTGCTCTATTGAATACTTAAACTTTGACTCCTCTGGCCAATTTTTAGTCTTTTCACAAAAGTCCAATACCTCATCTAAATAACTATCATGCTCTAAAAATACATTAGAAGGTATATCTGTATATCCAAGATCATGATGAGAGGAGTGGACTACATATATTTGCCAGTGCTTTTGGGGAGCCAATTCTATAGTTTTTTTATCCTGAATCCTTCCGTTAGCAAAAAGAATAAATTCTATATTCGTTTTTTCTTGAACTTCTGAGGTGCGGAAAACTGGATTTTGACCTCTGAAACCCGCATTAGTTGGGTTGATAATTTACTGTGATTAGATTTTTGTCTTCGGGGATTTCTAATGGGTATTAACAGCCCTGGAGCTAGAACTCTCATTTGGCGTGGAATTATACAAGAATATTTCACTTGCCATAATCACAAAATATAATCAGTATCACATTTTGAAAATGTTGAATATTCCGCACCTCTGAACTTCAGGAATGTAAATATGATATGATTTCCTCCCCCTTTCTACCCTTTCTAATTCTATATTTTCCTTTTCCATGCCAAATTTAACCTCCATATTTGCCTTTGTGGGATTACCTTCATTCTCAATTAAAATATCTATACCCTGTTTTAAATTTCCTTCCTCTTCAACAAAGAAAATAGTTGGCCTAACTTCTTTAATAGCTAATAATCTTATTAATTCCTCAGGCATTTTCTTTCTCCTATTATTTTCTATATTTACCATATAACTTTTGACATTACCTTATTTCTGAGTATATCCTCCATCTATTACTATATTTTCGCCAGTAATATAATCAGGAAGCACCAGAAGCTAAAAATATCGCCACTTATTTTAAATTACCCTAATATCTCTTTACATTTTTTCTCTTAAGGAGATCAAAATATCAGGACAATTTGTTAAAATCCCATCTACCCTGTACTCAATAAGTTTTCTCATCTCTTCTTCAGTATCAGCATAAAATACATTTACAAATATACCATAAGAGTGTGCCTTTTCAATTAATTCTCTTGTTATTTTATAAGCAGGTGCAAAAAACTGCAATCTTTCGCACTCCCATTTTTTTGTCTCCTCAATATATTTTTCAGGATTGGTTTGGTATCTCATATTACATAATCTCACTTGAGGACAAATTTCTCTCGCAAGAGGGATTTCGCCAGGGTCAATTGCTATATAACAAGTTTTTATTCTTCCATAATTTAACAAAGTAGAAACAATTTTTTGCGTAACGAGAGGATGAGCTTGAGCATGAATATTTAGTTCTACTTTCTCAGGAATATTCTCAATCGCCTCCTCAAGGGTAGGAATTTTTATCCCCTTATAATCTGGACTAAACCAGTCTCCAGCATCAAGTTTTCTAATTTCTCTGAGAGTTACTTCATTAATTTTACCTTTCCCATTTGTAGTCCTCTCTAAAGTTTCATCATGGATAATAACACAATAGCCATCTTTTGTTAGTTTCACATCAAATTCAATCTCATCTACTCCAATTTCTGTAGCTTTTTTAAAAGCAATAATTGTATTTTCAGGATACTTAGAAGAAAATCCTCTATGAGCAATAACTTTTACCATTTTACTCCCTCATCTGGTTGCTTCACTGGATACTCCTAAATTTCAAAAATTCTTATTCTATGTGTTCCTTTATCGAAATTTATTAAGTATTCGTCTTCTTTGCTTTTTTTCAGAGAAACTTCTTTTTTATCCACTTCTATTTTTCCCATTTCTTTCCAGCCAATATATAAACTGCCATTGCCCGGTTCATATAATTCTATTTCCCAAATATTTCTATTAAATTCTACCTTTTTTATCCGGGTAAAATTTGCTTGCCATCTTCCTTCTTCTTTATTAAATACAGGAGAAGCACTATTTTGAGGATAAAAATAAGCACCAGAAGGCCCTTCTACTTTCTTCACAAAAATGGGATTAGAAAGAGAGGTTACACACCAGGAAGCGTATATTTTTTCATGGTTAACCTCCCAACGATAGTAAGTATTACCATCAACTTTATCAGTAATAAAGCGCTCAATTTCTTCTTCATCAGGTTCAAAGTGCATTTGACCAGCCGGTGTCGATGGGGGTGCAGTTGATCCCCGATTACCACCTTTTACCACCCAGACTTGCTGGATAGGCAAGTGACTTTTAATCCTGATGTGTAAAGTGACTTTATCTACTGCATATACTGTTCCCCCAACGACTTGATGGTTAATATCAAACCATAAAATACTTCCTTTAGCTTCTAAAGGCAAGGGGAAAGTATTCATCTTGGTTATCCTGCCAGAGAGAATAGCCCTAAAAAGATTTTCAAGAGTTAGCGGTTCTTCAAACCAACCAATATTAGGACCACGTTGAGAAAACCAAAAATGTCCAAGGTTATCAAGCCCACTTACTCCGGTAACTAATTCACCTTGCATTAGTTTCTTATCCCAGATAGTAGTATCTACCCTGTCAAATTCTACTGCCTCAAAGTTATGTCCTTTTTGAGGATGAAGCCACCAGGAGTTCTTATAAGGATGGCACACAATAGCTAATCCTCGATTTTCATGTACAGAAATCAAGTTTTCCGGCACCCACTTTTCCTGAACCCAGGATAAGTAATCCGTATGTCCAAAAGTAGAGGCATGTTTACGAAAATCAGGGTTATCTGGGGGACAGCCTTCCTCGGGAGTGGATTTACCCCCACAATGGAGTTCTATACCCATAAAGAAACGCACTGCGGGATGATCTACTTCTTTAATTCTCTTCGGGGTATCCGGATATCCGGCAAGTACTATGGCATCAATTCCCAGACGTCTTGCCTGGCCAAAGATTAATCCCAAGGAATCAGGCGCAGAAGAGTTTTCATAATGAGTATGAGTGGTGAAACGAAATGGTGTCCAGCGCTTTGTAGCTTTAAAGAAAGTATGAGCTAATGCTTGCCTGTTATCAATGGTATCTATTTTTGCTCTTACTCGATAAGTTCCTCCGTGTTTAGGAATATACTGAAAGATAGAAACTTCTTTATCTTCTGTAAATAACTCTTTCTTTCCCTCAGGGGTTAAAATTTCTAAACCAGTCTTCTTTATCTTTACTAAGGAGGGAACTACAACTTTTATCTTTACTTTTTCTTCTGCTTTTACTGCCCAGGGATATGCTTCTACAGATACTTTAAGAAGCTTTCTTTTTTGAAAATCATCAAAATAAGAAAAGATATTTTCAATAAACATCTTCCATGAATTTTTAATGAATATTCTTTCAGGAAGGCGAAAATCAACTTCATTTTTTAAGACAATCTGGGGTGAGAAGACCTGTGTCCAGAAAAATAATCCCTTTCCAAAAGGAGCTTGCATAACAATGGCAGTATTATCTTTAATTTTTACCTCATAGTCAACGAAACGAGCAAGAACTTTCCAGTTATTTTGCCAGAGAATATGACTGGCGCTACTTCGATATCTTTTACCATTTATTTTTATATCCCAGAAGACAAATCTTCCTTCATCTATATAGTTAGGCTTATTCCAGAGAGGATGGTTTCTATCTGTTATCCATGGTCCAACATAATTGTAGGCACCAGAGGCTACAGGAAAGTAGCGATTCTGCAGTTTTATCTTGCAAAGTTTCTCTGGTAGCCAGCTTACCCTTGCCTTCTCTGTTTGATGCATAACCCAGCAAACACCACCTTGATAAACAAAATTAGAGATAGCCTTACCTAATGTTAAGGAATCAAGCATTCCCTGGCCAATAATTAACCCCTCACAATCTTTAAAATCGGCTGGCGTTTTAAGTCTTACAAATTCAATATTTCCCAGATTACATTCTTTAAATACAGATATAAGTGATACTCCATTAATTTCTTTTTCAAGTAAACAAATCTTCCGCATTTAGATTTTCCCCTTCTTAAAAACCATTTTTCCCATAATTTCAATAATCCCCCTGCTTCTTGGCTGAGAAGCAACATAACCTCCATGTGCTCTCACAGATTCCTTTACCTCCTGCTCTGCATTTAAAACGGTAGCTAATTGAAATTTCCAATGACCGTCAAGCATATCCAGATCATTTCCGGAATCACCAATGACAAGAACCTCTTCTGGCAAAAACCCTATTAGATGCACTTCCTTCTCTCATATCCCAGGATAAATCAACTTTAGAGCTCAAAAAATCATCATTGAATACTATAATTTCCCTGATTATCTTGGAATTAGCTTTTACTTTCGGGATAATGGTTGGAAAAAATCCCTGCGATGAGCATAAGTCCCCTCTCATCACATATATCAATCATATATGGTGTCCAGGGTCCCAAGATTGATTTCCTTAATCGCATTCATATCAGTTAACCTCCAATGTCTCCCCTTCCCTGGCAAGGAAAGAATTAGGGAAAATCTCTCTGGCTGTATTTAATAACTCTACTCCTCGTTTTAGAGAATAATGAATTAAATATAAACTCTTTACCTGAGCCATTTTTGCAATATCTGCTGCTTCTTTTGCTGAACTATGAGCAGCATCGTGAATAAGTAGAGGTACATCCTTTGCAAACTTAGCAATTGGGGGATGAAAAGAAGTATCTCCGGTATGAACAAAAGATTTACGGGTAGCTAATTCTGTAAACTTATAAGCCAGTGCCTGTTCAGGAACATTTGATCCTGAGGTATGTGCTGCGGCACAGGTTTCAAGATGTAATTCTCCCGTTTTATAATCATCTCCGGGAATAAGAGGGATAAGCTCGAAATCTACCTTAAGCTCTGGAAAACGTGAGATTTGTAAAAATGATAAGGCAAAATTTACTACTGTCTTAAGATGCTCAGCAGGACCAATAATACGCAGTGGCACTGCATTGGAATATTGATTTCTCTTTAAACCTAAATAAAACAATAAATGAGGTAAACCAAGATAGTGATCCTGGTGGAAATGAGTTAGAATAAGGGATTCTATTTTCAGGGGATCAAAGCCATATTCACGCATCTTCAAGACATTACACCATCCTGTATCTACTAAATGTTTGCCATTAATAAGTAAAGAAGATACCTCATGCCCTGTATCAGGAATACAGGTAGAACTTCCAATAAATGTAATTTTCATCTAAAGCTTCCTTTCTTATATCTCAATCTTCATACCATCATAAGCAATAGTGATACCTTTCTTAGCCATAATGGGAGCAATTTCATCATGAACGGGAGTAAAATGGGGACATAGATGGGAAACGCAAAAGAGTCCTTTATCTTTCAATAAATTTTGAGTCCTAAATAACCTATAAGCTTTCTCAACTTTTCTGAAGTTCATATGTACTTTATCTTCTGCCCCGTAGCCAAAGGTTCCCTCAATAACCACAAGGTTAAATTTATGCTTTTTAATTTCAGCCTCAGTCTCAGGCAAAAACCAACCTGTATCAAGAGCATAAAGAATTGTTCTTCCATTTTTCTTTATAATATAGTTTAAGCCACGTTCATTACCATCAGGATGATTGGCCAGAAGAGGAATGATTTGCATCTCTTTCAAGTCATATTGGCGAAAGGGTTCAACTAAGTTTATCTGGGCAGCATACTCAGCTAAATTTCCTTTCACCCATTTTCTTATCTTCATACATACTGTGTTATTTCCATAAATTTTTAAAGTTTTGAGTTTTGAAAACCGAGGTCCAACAAGATTTCTCTCTGGTGGAAGATTAGTTCCTAATGGCATCCTCCGCCATCCTAACATATAGGGATAAAAGTGATCTTCATGCGAGTGAGTAATGAGAAGATACTCTGTGTTGATCATTTTTATACCAAAATGTTCTGCCTGCATAAATATCTCCGGAGGAAAATCAATAAGGCAATTTGGAGAAATCCAGGCACAGGAGTTTTTCCTGATATTTCTTCCACCAAGTTGTCTTGCCTTCTCACAGTTTTCACATTGACACCAAAATCCCGGATATTGCTCTCCTGCAGAAGTACCTAAAAAGATAAACTCCACTTTATTTTCTCCTCTCTTATTCTTATACATTTTTTCTCATCTCTTTGTTCAAAATCATTTTTTCTTACTCCTGTACGATATTGAAAATCCCTGCTTCCTTAAACCAGTCCTTTCTGAAATTTATACAATATGCTTCGTGGGCTGGAGCAGGAACACCGTAACAACGTCCTTCTCTCCAGAAAGTTCCCCAAATTGTAGGATAGTTTTCCCAAAGATATTCATTTTGATCCCAATTTTTAACTAAATCGGTTATATCAGCCAATACTCCCATATCCTTCCAAGCGTCTAAGCCTCCTCCAACATTGAAGCAGAACGGGTTTCTCATAGTTCCAGCAGCCAAGGCAGCAGCAATGTTTTTAGGATCCCAGCTCAATACCCCCTTTTCAATCCTAACCTCAGGATGCTCAAGACAGAATAAGTTTTGACTATATAATATCCATGGGGAGAGACTCGCGGTAAGCAACATTTTCTCTAAATAATCTTTCTTAACTGGCTTCGCATCGAAGAATCCCCAGAATCCTCTTGGCTTAATCACCACTGTCTTATATTTTATTTTCTCTTCCATAGTTAGTTGGTTAAATTCCTTGGGAGTGAGCTTCTTCTCAGCAGCAAGAGTAAAACTTCCGGCTAATACCAGCAATAAGCAAACGCTGGCTACAATACTTACCCATTTAATTAACTTTTTTCGTATCACTTTTTCCGACATGGTTCATTTTTTCCTGAACGTTTCTAAAAAGAAATTTAATTATTTAACACTTTTCTCTTCAGAGTTTTCCTTTCCCAGCTAACGGCCTATCTACCTCCTCGCCTCCTTTCCGGCCTTATTTTTAGCTTTTCTCTTATCAAAAATCTAACTTTGTTACTCATTAGCAACTTCTTGCCCTTTTGTTTGCCAAGTATTAATTTGAGCAAATTTTTTGTTTTTTATTTTAAAGAGCTTATTCTTCTATCTATTTCATCAGAGGTTCCTCTTATAGTAAAGTCCCTGCCTCTACGACTTCTTCTATATTATCAAATACCTTATGAAATGCCTCTGCATAATATTTTATTAATTCAAGTTTTTGAGCATAGATGGGATAGGGCTCAGAGCAGACAACAAAGGAATCATTGAGTAATTTAACTGTTTCTGGATAATCATCGGGGTCGTATGTAATCTCTTTGTTATAATATGGGCAGCTCCAGGGACAACCTTTACCATAGCCTTCCTTTAATTGAAAGAGAGTTTGACCGGGGATGGGGACAGTCTGCCATAAGACTACATCTACTCCTTCTGCCTCCAGAGCTTTCATTACCAGATCCCTGAATTTAGATACTTCCATATTTAGACCCAGCTCAGATGGATTAAGTCTCACTCTATATTTATGATAAATCGTAGTTCTATCTTCAGGAATATAAGGCGGGATTACTCCTTTAATCTCATCTAAATGCTTTGATAAATATTTACCATTTCTTTGGGAATTAGCATTATTTTCATCTAATCTTTTCAATTGACTTCGGGCAAAAGCAGCGGGCATTTCCTGAGTTCTATAATTCCATCCCATAGTATAGGCATTATACTTTCTTCCCTCATCAGGCTCTAAAATTTCTCCAAACATACGGGTCATATTAGCTTTTCCTCGATATTCCTTGGAATTAGTAACAAATAAGCCTCCTTCTCCGCCCGGTAGATTTTTAGTGGTATTTAAACTAAAAATAGCCATATCAGAGAAGTTCCCTACTTTTTTCCCATGATAGGTTGCTCCATGAGATTGAGCGGCATCCTCTATGACCACTAAGTTACATTTTTGGGCAATTTTATTTATCTTGTCCATATCTGCAGGAAGGCCATGTATATGAACCGGGATAATGGCTTTTGTCTTTTTAGTTATTTTTTCCTCTATTTTATTAGGATCAATGTTAAAAGTTCTCGAGTTAATATCCACAAATACAGGGATTGCATTTTGATGGAGGATAGCTGTAGCCGAGGATAAAAATGAAAATGGGGAAGTAATTACCTCATCTCCGGGACCAATCCCAGCAGCAGCTATAGCCATATGCAAGGCGGCTGTTCCACTATTTACGGCAATACAGTATTTTGTTCCCACATATTTAGCAAAATCTTCCTGTAATCCCACTACCTCAGGTGCATAAGGACCCCAGATAATCCCTCTATCAAGAACCCTCATCACCGCTTTTTTATCCTCTTCGGTAATGATAGGCCATTTTACTTTTAAACTATTGAGGACTGCTTTCTTTCCCCCTTGAATAGCTAACTTTCTGCTTTTAACTGTTTTCCTGTTCATTCATGATGCTCCTTTTCAGTGACAAGTTAGTGTCTCT
>Ga0209121_10006414_pt1 | contig 10340 bp, 12 predicted proteins | sample Cruoilmetagenom3_FD_187292 | JGI IMG/M metagenome (GOLD analysis project Ga0209121, IMG submission 187292) | Oil polluted marine microbial communities from Coal Oil Point, Santa Barbara, California, USA - Sample 3 (SPAdes) (version 2) | ecosystem: Environmental > Aquatic > Marine > Oil seeps ...
CGGGTGAATGCTTTGAATGAACGCTCACACCTCGGAGTGTAGCATCCTGCCTGGAGAAAAGACAATTCACACCACCTGTTACTTCACGGATTCAGGTCTCAGCTTACCGCGTTCGCTGATAGCCCTGCCTGTCCTGTGAAGTTGCTCGCTTGACACGCGTCGTTTTTTATGCTATAGTGGTTTTAATAAACGCTAGCGAAGGATGCGTTTTTCGCTATGGCAAATGCGAAAATCCTGGAAAAGGGACTCAGACTCCTCGAAGAGCTTGCTGAGAACGCGGAAGGGCTGACAGCAGTCGAGCTAGCGGAGTGCATCGGGGTCCATAAGACAAGCACCTACAGATACATCAATTCTTTCCTTAACATGGGCTATATTCAGAGTGACGGCGATGGCCGCTATCATCTTGGGAACAAGATCCTGGAGTTGGGGAGTCAAAAACTGAGGCGAATGCCCCTGCGTGAGACTGCTCATCCATTTCTCGTCAAACTGAGCGACGACACCCAGATGACCGTTCACCTGTGCGTCTTGGATGGCCACGACGTTATCTACATCGATAAGATCGAAAGTCACAGGACCCTTCCCATAATGTCCAGGATCGGAAGCCGTGCGCCTGCTTATTGCACCGGGGTCGGTAAAGCCCTCTTAAGCGGACTTCTCACAGACCAGGTGGTGTCTCTGCTACGAGAAGTTACCCTTAAAAAGCGGACCCCAAACACAATTACCGATCCGATCAAGCTGCTGGAAGAAATCAAGATAACGGCTGAACACGGCTATGCGATTGACAACGGGGAGCATGAAGAGGGAATTAAGTGTTTTGCGGCTCCAATCAAAGAATACGGCGGGGATGTGGTGGGAGCGATCAGTCTGACGGGCCTCAAGCGCGAGTTGACCGAAGAGGCAGAATCCGAGCGGATGGTCACCGCAGTCAAAATGACAGCGGAAAGAATAACACGGGCATTGGGGTACATGGAGAGATGAAGAAAACTCAACATAAACTTAACTAGTAAGGTACCTGGGTTTGTTTGGTGCGCGTGGGCAAGAGAAGAGGTGCAAGGTGAGTGCGGCAGTTCTTGACACATCCGACGAACAACGTCCTGAATGGCTTATCCCTAGCGGGGTCTTCGTAGTAACACTACAATCCGGCAATAGAATCAACGCATACGCAGCAGGTTGGGTAATCCGTGTATCAGAAGAACCGGTAATGATACAAGTGGCTGTTTGGGACCAGAATTACTCGTACGAACTTGCTCAAGATTGCGAGCACTTTGCCGTGCAGATACTGGCGGAAGGACAACAAGAGATAGCTCGTCACTTCGGAAGAAATTCCGGTAGAGACATGGACAAGCTTGTAGGCTATCCTACTCATCCTGGTCTCTCTGGGATTCCAATTTTGGAAGATTGCTTGACCTATCTAGAGTGCAAGGTGATCTTTCACAAGCAGTTCGGCGATCACATGATTCTAGTCGGTAAGGTAATCGACTCTAGAATAAATGAACCAGCGAAGGATCCATTGATCTATGACCACTTGGACTACCCAATAATGGAGAACAGCAATGAGAATTGAGATCCTTATTCCGGTAGCTCTTCCAGAGAGTTGGCGAAAAGTGGCAGTGGATAGGTACGCGAAATACGCTTCGCCCTCCACAGTATTCCATGGTACAGATCTAACCGGTTTGATCGAGGGAGGCATGGACTACTCCCAAGCTCCACGGCTAGTATTGAGGAACGCGCTTAAGGCCGAGAAGGACGGCGCTGATGCCTGTATCATCGACTGTTTTACTGACCCGGCGTTGGGAGAGTGTTCTTCACAACTGAAGATCCCAACTGTAGGTGTGGGCATGGCTGGTATGATCTTTGCCTTTGCGGTATCGGAGAGTTTTGCCATTATTACGAGTGAGAGTAAAATAACATCTCTTATTGAAGCCAATGCTCACTGCTATGGCGTCGCCTCCCGACTGCAATCTGTAACCTCGATTGATATTCCAGTGGAAGCGATCTCAAAAAATTTAGAGGAGACAATGAGCCGCTTGCTAACGGCCGCCAAGAAGCTGTTGGGAAGAACGTCTACTTTTGTCATGGGGTGCACCGAGCTTGCAGAAATGGCGAAACCTCTATGTCAGGAACTGCGTTTACTGGAGCCTAAAACTCAGGTGATCAATCCTATAGGGGCAGCCACGCGTCTCGCAGAGACGCGAAGCATGTTGGGCAATACATGTCTAGGAGAAGGGTAGAATGAAGGTTCTCAAGGTTATAGCAGAACAGTGCACAGGGTGTGAGAGCTGCGTTTTGACTTGCTCCTTTAGCCACGAGGACGTATTTGGATTGGATTTGGCGAAAGGAGGATACTATTGACGGAGCAGACTACTCCACTTATCCACATGGAGAGAATCACCAAGCATTTCGGAGGAATTCAGGCCCTCAGTGAAGTGGATTTCCATCTGAATGCTAGTGAAATTGTGGGTTTAGTTGGGGATAACGGAGCGGGAAAATCCACATTAATCAAGGTCCTATCAGGTGTTTATTCACCTAACGAGGGCTCGATCTATATCAACGGAAAGAAGGTCCGCTTCGAAGGGCCACGGCATGCCAAGGAGTTGGGCATCGAAACAGTCCATCAGGACCGTGGTTTGGTTCCTGGGTTTCAAGTGGCGGCTAACCTTTTCTTAGGACGGGAGAAGACCCGATTCGGTCTCCTGCGTCTGCGCTACATGGATCAGCTGGCCCGGGAATCAGTGGAAAGCTTGGGAATAGAGATACAATCGTTTCGAGCTCCGGTGATGAATATGTCAGGGGGACAACAGCAAACCGTAGCCGTCGCTCGAGCGCTCTCAGCCAACCCAAAGGTTGTAATCTTGGATGAACCGACCGCGGCTCTCGCTGTCAAGGAAGTCGGCAAGGTTCTCGATGTGATGCGCCGTCTACGGGAACACGGGGTTGCCGTTGTATTCATCAGCCATGTCCTCCCCGAGATTCTAGTGGTAACGGATCGAATCGTCGTATTACGCAGAGGGCAAAAGGTGGGGGACCTTATGACCCGTGACTCTGACCAAGACTTGGTCGTAAAGTTGATGATTGGAACGGAGGTGGTGGGCTGTGCTGGCTAGCAGAGCGGCTTGGCAGTTAGACGCAAGTAATACTGAGGCGTTCCTGCGTGGTTTGGCAATCATGGGAACCGGTGGAGGTGGATCAGCAGCATTTGGCCGCGCAATCATCAGAAACGATATAGCGCTTGGGCGTAATTATAGCCTGGCCCACCTGGAACAGGTTCCCGATCATGCACTTGTCATCAGCGGTGGAATCATGGGGTCAGTGAAGGTTCTCGATCGTTTCTCGCCCGAAGAGATCGTTGCTCAATGGGAGAAACGCTTCGAGTCGGTCGTGGCACTACGAGCAATGGAGGATCACCTAGGGCGAAGGGTCGACTACCTGGTTCCGTTCGAACTGGGAGGACTTAATACTCCCGTAATTCTTTCCCTTGGCGCCCGCCTTGGAATCCCAGTGATCGATGGAGACGGTGTTGGTCGAGCTGCCCCAGAGACTCAGATGACCAGTTTCCTAGGGCACGGTGTATCGCTCGTTCCAATGCCACTGGCCGATTGGAAGGGCAATGTGATCATCGTCAAGGAAGCAAGTTCCTCATTCGTACCTGATGAGATCGGACGATTCGTTATCACCCAGGCTGGTGGACTTGGCGCCAACACCCACTACCCCATGGCAGGCCGAGTGGCTCGCGAGGTAGTCATTCCTGAGACAATTTCCTTCGCCTTCGACCTGGGACAACAGGTTGCCTCCCTCTCTGATCCCGAAGCTGTCTGCAAAATCGTTGCCGATCGCGTTGGAGGGCGGATCGCGTTTCACGGTACGGTTGACTCAATACGCGAAGAAGAGGCGATGGGTTTTCTTGTTCAGACAGTCTCTTTCATGGGAAGGGATACGTTCTCTGGAGACTCGCTGGAGATTGTGATGAAAAACGAGTTCATGATGGCAGCCAAGAACGGACGGGTGGGCTGTGTGTTCCCTGACCTGATCCTCATGGTCGATGAGGACGGTAAAGGGATCATGAGTTCCGAGCTTGAAACCGGCCAGTTGGTGTGGACGATCCTGGCCCCCTGCCACCCACGGTTGCGTGCAGCTGTAAATACCAGCGAAGGAAAGAACGCGTTGGGACCTGCACGCTTCGGTCGTCCTAACGTCTCGTATCAACCGGTAGAAGTCCTGAGCCGTGACTGGGGGCTCACATGGTAGAAAAGCTAAAACTCGTAGGAATTTGTACCAGTCCGAGAAAGAAGGCTAACACCCGGATTCTCCTGGAAGCGTCGCTCGAAGCGGCTGAGGGCATGGCTAGCTCTCTAGGTTACTTGACCAAGGTAGAGTTGGTTCAACTGGCTGGGCATAAGGTTTCGCCCTGTCTAGGGTGCGATCAGTGCGCCCAACAGAGATCGCCGTGCATTATTGAGGACGACTGGCACGCCCTAGCCCGGCCGTTGTTTGACCCAGTGCCCGATGGGATTATCTTTGGTTCACCTGTGTACTTCTTCAACCAGAATTCCCTTGGACGGGCCTATATGGAGCGTTGCACGTCGCTGCTTAAGGGATTGTGGGATCCGGAATTCCCGATGGCGGCACCCGATTGGTCGACAACGGCTGCCGGCGCCGTGGCTGTAGGGTTCGACCGCAACGGTGGGGTGGAGTTTACCTTGACCTCCATCCTACAGTGGTTCTTGATCATGGGGTTTGTCACGGTGGGTGGGTTCTACATCGGCGGAGCCGGGTGGACCGGGATGCGCAACGGACGAGATGAGATTCTACGCGACACCCACGGCATGGAAGCAGCGCGTCTGGTTGGACGGCGTGTCGCAAAGACGGGGGTACTACTGAAGATCGGGAGAGAAACGCTGGGAGATAAGGCGAAGGTCGACACATCGTGGGCGAGCATGCAAGTGCCGCTCACCAAAGGGGGGTGATCACTAGGAACAGCGCAAAACGAGTTTGTGAGGCACAAGGAAATTCTCAAAGGAGGAAACATGCGTAAGACTCTGTTTGTAATGTTTGTTGGGGCTCTTGTTATGGGCCTCTCGATTGGGGCGCTTGCTCAGGATAACTTCAAGATAGGGATTAACAACTTCGGCCAGGCGAACTTCTTCGCCAGGATCGGGCGCACGGCACTGATCAATGTGGTTGAGGCACTTGGTGGCACTGCCATCTCGACTGTTACCGACAACGTCCCAGACCGAATTGCGGCGATTGAGAACTTCATAGTTCAGGGGGTGGATGCGATCATCATTCAGGAGGGCGACATCAAAATGGCCGCTCCTGCACTTGAGGAAGCCAAACGACGTGGAATCATCATCGCGTCGATGGACTCCGGAACCGCCCCGTTTGTTGATCTTGTTGTCGAGTCGAACAACTGGGTTATGGGAGCGATGGCTGCAACGGAACTGATGAACCGAACGGGCGGTCAGGCAAATATCATCCTGATCACCAACCCGCTCGGTCAGATGATTCGTATGCGGGCCGGTGAGCTGGAACTCATCCTCACCGAATACTCCGAATCCCAGATCGTGAGTGAGTTGGTCTATGCCTGGCCGGATTTCTTCCCCGACATCCAGGGAAAGATGGAGTCGGTGTTAACAGCAAATCCGACCCCAGGGTCGATCAACGCTGTATTCGCGACCTTCGATGGCGTTGCTGTTGCAGCAGCAGCAGCCATCCGCGAAGCAGGACGGCAGGACGAGTTCGTGATCGTTGGCATCGATGGAGATCCACAAGGATATGAGGAGATGGTCAAGGCCGATAGCCCGATGGTAGCAACAGTGGCTCAGCAGCCGTGGCTGATGGGAGAAATCCTCGTTAAGCAGGTCTTCAAGCTGCTTCGTGGCGAGGAACTCCCGTCGCGTCATACCTACATCCCGTCGAAACTGGTGACAAAAGAGGCGCTTCCTCCGCAGAGCGAGTGGCCGTATCCGGAGAATTTCGTCGACTACGGCAAGGATGCAACCCTTCCCTAGGCTAGCTACGATCAAGGATGGCAAGGGGATCAATCAAGATCCCCTTGCCTTATATTCGGAGGATAAATGGCCATATTTACTACTACAAATAGAATAAAATACCTCATCCGACATTACGGAACAGTCGCCGGTGCAGTATTAATTTTAACAGTTTTTGCATTAAGCTCCCCTTATTTTTTTACTGTAGAGAATTTTCTATTGATATTGAAGCAAATGAGTATGCTGGCTATTGTTTCATTAGGATTCTCGTTTGTTATGGCTGCAGGGGGATTCGACATGTCAATCGGTTATGCCATGGGATTGGTCAATGTTATCCTGGCGTCAACACTGAATACCACCTCTAGTTTGATAGTAGCCCTAGGTGCAGCATTGGGAGTAGGGTTGGGGGTAGGATTCATTAATGGGTTATTAGTTGCTTATCTTCATCTCCCAGATTTTATCGCGACTTTTGCTGTGGGCTCAGTTACATTTGGGGCTAAAATGTTGTATAGTGGAGGGCATCCCATTTTTCTTCATCATCCTTCCTCCATTTTCCTTGCCATCGGGCAAGGATATGTAGGGCCTATTCCCATACCGGTCATCATTATGCTTGTTATCCTTGTAATCGTTCTTTTAGTGCTTCATCGCACCAAATTCGGACGACATATCTATGCAATCGGGGGCAATCCGATGGCTGCGCTCTATGCCGGGATTAATGTGCGACGCAACCGTTTTTACACCTTCCTTATCTCTGGATTATCTGTAGCAGTTACATCGATTGTACTAACTTCACGAATGGGATCTGGGCAACCACAAGCAGGTGAAAACTTCCTTCTGGACGCAATTTCAGTATGCTTTCTCAGCACAACAATGTTCGGCGAAGGAGAGCCTACAGGGGCCGGGGTGTTCGTCGGTGCATTTATTATAACAATGCTTAACAATGGTCTCACAATGCTTAATGTGCCATATCAGGTGCAATTTATAACGAAAGGTGTGGTCGTTATTCTCGCAGTGCTGCTGTCAGTTGTGTTAGGCAGAAAGGTTCAAATCAGACTCTTGTGAAAGGTCCATTTATTAAACGGGCAAAAGACATTATATAGCCTGGCAAGGAGGTAGATAACTATGTTGGGCCATCTCGTAGTTGAAACTGACCAATGTACAGGATGCGGAAGTTGCATGCTAGCATGTTCGTTGGCGAAAGAAGGAGCGTTTTCATTGCCACTTTCACGCATCCATATAATCAGACATGAAGAGATAGCGGAGTTCACCCCAAAAGTTTGTGTGCAATGTTCGGATGCCCCGTGCATTGCAGCGTGTCCGGTCGGTGCACTGTCGCGCAATGCGGACACAGGAGCGATTAACCTAGATCGCAATGCGTGTACAGGTTGTCGGCAATGCGTGACTGCCTGTCCATACGGCGGCGTACAATTCGACCCAATCCGCAATATTCCCCTAATATGCGATCTGTGTGGTGGTACCCCCGCTTGCGTGGAGGCGTGTCAGCTTCCACAAGCTATCCGCTACGTTCAGTACGCATCAAAGGAGGCATGATGCAAACGAGTTATCCAGGACGATGGCTGATGGTGGATCTATCCTTAGAGACGGTACGACGTGAATATATCCCTTCTAAAACGCTGGAACAATTCCTGGGCGGAAGGGGGATCGGAGCGAAGTTGCTCTGGGATATCGTTTCCCCCGATACAGATCCACTTGGGGAAGACAATGCGTTCATTATTGTTCCAGGTGCGTTGTCCGGAACAAGTGCGCCTTGCTCTGGTCGCGTTACACTGCTCGCGAAAAGTCCAGCCACCGGCCATTACTTGAAAAGCAGCATAGGAGGCCAGCTTGGAGTCGCGCTCAAACTGGCGGAAGTCGACGGAATCATATTCACGGGCAAAGCAAAGCGGCCCGTATACCTTACGATCAATCCCGATCAATGGCAACTGAACCCGGCAGACGACCTTTGGGGACAGGGAGTCCGCGCGACTACTAACTCCCTTAAGAAAAGACACGGACCGGCCGCAGAGATCATATGCATTGGCCCGGCCGGTGAGCGTCTTGTGCAATTCGCGGCTGTAATGACCAGCTATTACAACGCAGCAGCGCGGGGGGGAATTGGAGCGGTAATGGGATCGAAGAACCTAAAGGCGGTAGTGATCGATCCCGCCGCCGGAAGATTGGAAACCGCTGATCCGGATGGGTTCGCCCGTGCCGTAAGGAAAACCAGAGAGCTTCTCTACAACGATTCGATCGCTCAGGACCTGCACAAATTCGGCACGGCAAGAGATGTGGATTTGCTTAACGAACTCCGCATACTGCCGTCGTACAATTTTCAAAAAAGCCATATCTCCGGAGAGACGCGAAAAATTTCAGGTCGGGCATGGCCTGAACTCGGGTATCTAAAAAGCATTGTGGGATGCGGCGGTTGCATCTATTCCTGTCATCGATTTACTCGCATTGACAATGGCAAGTATGCCGGGACATACTCCGGAGGGCCTGAATACGAGACGGTTGCCTCGTTCGGAAGCGGTTGCGGGTTATTGGATCCTGAGCCGGTATTCGTAGCCAACGCATTATGCAATGACTTGGGGTTGGACACCATTTCCACGGGCGGTGTAATTCAATGGGCGATGGAATCGGTCCAGCGGGGCGTCCTCACCCGTGAGGACTGTGACGGCATCGATCTCCGGTTCGGAAACGGCGATGCAGTCATAGAGATGGTAAAGAAAATCGGATATCGACAAGGTTTCGGAGACCTTTTAGCCAACGGAGTCGCTCACGCCGCGGAGCAGATCGGCCAGGGCTCGGAACGTTGGGCGGTACAAGCCCGCGGGCTTGAGCAAAGCCGCGTTGAAACCCGAGGAGCCTACGCGTATGCGCTTGCTTTCGCAGTTAACCCCCGCGGACCAGATCATCTCCATTCCGAATGCCTTGCGGAATTCGGTGGCACTCGTGAAGGCATCGCTTTGGTGAAACGGATAACCGGCGATGAAAAATACGCCGTTCCCGATACTGAAGACAAACGGGCAGAAATCGTACGCTGGCATGAGGATATCTATGCAGTGAGCGACGCCTTGGGGCTGTGCGCTTTTACAACGACAGCCGCCTACAGCTTACAGGAAGCATTGATAGCTGAACTGCTGAAAACGGCAACCGGCATAACGGTCAGCGAAGAAGCTTTATTACAGATTGGGAAGCGTATCGTAACCCTTGAACGGTGCTTTAATCTACGGGATGGCCTGTGCCCGGAAAAAGACGATGTGCTTCCCTGGCGGATCATGCACGAGCCTCAACCCGACCTTCCAGGGGGTGGGGAACCTATCACACCAGAGCGATTGAAGAGGATGCTATCCAAATATTACAAGCTGCACGGGTGGGATAACCAAGGAATGCCGAAGAAAGCGACATTAGAGGCTCTGGATCTGTCGTTCACTTTACCGGAACTATTAGCTGCTTATTCTGAATGCAGCAATAATGAAAATAAGGATCAAAATTGACTCACTCAACAGGGAACCTCCGAATATACCATAAGGAGCTAAAATGGACCGTAAAACAGCTGTTTTGAGCCAACTCCTAGAAAAAAAGGTTTTGGGGATCATCCGTGTTCAAACAGTCAAAGAGTTTCCCCGTCTTGTTCTAGCCCTCCAACTCGGCGGGGTCCACTGTGTCGAGATTACGATGACCACGCCCGGAGCACTGCGAGCTATTGAAGAAGCATCCGGCAAGGTCGACGGTGTACTGATGGGAGCTGGCACAGTGCTTGATGCGACTACGGCTCGCCAAGCAATTCTGGCCGGGGCGAAGTTCCTCGTCACGCCGACGGTGGAACTCGATGTAATCGAAGCCGCTCGTCGTTACGGGGTGGTCATCATCTCTGGGGCAATGAGTCCTACTGAGATCTTGACTGCCTGGGAGGCCGGGGCGGACATGGTGAAGGTGTTTCCGGCAAGTATCCTCGGCCCAAGTTATCTCAAGGCGGTGCGGGGACCGCTGCCACAAATTCCACTCGTTCCTACCGGTGGAATTACCGCTGAGAACGCCGGTGAGTTCATCCACGCCGGAGCCGCAATGGTCTGTGCCGGTGGATGGCTAGTGGACAAGAAGGCGGTGGCTACAGGACACTATGAAGTCCTCACTGAACGCGCCCGCCAGCTCGTAGAAACGGTTCAAAAAGCGAAAAAGGAGATGAGCTGATGGACTATTCCTCAAAACTTCAGAGTTATGTGGCTAACGAGGATTCAGAATGGAAAAACTGCGCCTGATGATTCCGGGGCCGATCGAATTAGCTCCAGAGGTGTTGGCCCCTATGGCGGAACCGCTGGTGGCCCATTATGGCGAGGAGTGGACCGCATT
>Ga0209121_10006415_pt1 | contig 10339 bp, 9 predicted proteins | sample Cruoilmetagenom3_FD_187292 | JGI IMG/M metagenome (GOLD analysis project Ga0209121, IMG submission 187292) | Oil polluted marine microbial communities from Coal Oil Point, Santa Barbara, California, USA - Sample 3 (SPAdes) (version 2) | ecosystem: Environmental > Aquatic > Marine > Oil seeps ...
GGTTCGAGCCTCTCGGCCGGACCCGGTAGGAAGAAGCCGAGGACAACGGCCAGGGCGAGGATGACGACAGTATTTTTCAGAAGTTTCATCTGCACGTTAAAACCAGCGCCCGTTTAATTTTCATTCTTTAAACCAATCGCCTCGTGAAGATATCCCTTTTACTTTCCGGAATTTTAGATTGAATCCTTACGGCTGATTGGTGCTAGTTCATCTATGAATTATGCACCTAGTCGAAGAGCTTTTCGGTGCAGAAACGCTGGATGAAGGATCGCAAAACCAGTTCAGACAAAATAGAGCAGATAAAACAGAGTAGGCGAAATTGCGTTCTTTTAAAACGGCCCTGCGCAGCCAAGAGCTGCGCTGACCACTTTTTAAGGGCAGATAATTTCAGGCCTTGTGGGCTATTGCGAACCTTCGCATAACCCTGTCAATTGTAATCGAGACCTTGTCTCCAACCTTTGTTTCTGAGACGAAAATGACAAAGCCCTCAACTCTGGCAATACCGTCCCCTTGCCTTGATATGTCCTCAATCTCCACTTCATACGTCTTTCCAGCTTCAACTGGAGAAGAGTCTTCTGTGAACCCACCACTGCTGAAGGATCCTCGATCGTTACCGTACACTTAGTTCACATCCATTTGCGAAAAACCGTGAAAACAGTCTCGCACATTGGCCGACTACGTCCCTGGGTTATTTAAATCTTTGGTGCCTGGCAGCTGTGCTGACCTGCTCGCCACGCTTCCATCGATCCCGATGATATCGATCGCCTCGGTCGTCATAAGAAATACGTCTCACGGTCGAAGGCCTACGACGTATACGTCCAGTTCGGAGAAAATGGTGATTTCAGTCCTTCATTCAATTGGGGTTTATACTTCAGTCCAGCATTATCTGATGAAAAAATTATAATAGGGGTCCATCCATATAAGAAGAGGAGGTGAACGTCGATGCGAAATAAAATTTCTCTCGGAATTGTTGCTGCCATCTTTTTGATACTGGTCGGAATGGCCGCCTCTGAGGATGCCGAAGAAAGGACGATCTCATTTGCGGCGATTGCTGTCCCCATGGAGGAGACGGTCGGCACCCCTGAGGTCACCGCTACAGCTGTAGCACTACCAAGCTCACCACGCTGGTATGCGACGACTGAAGGCCACGTCGGAGATATAAACATAAAAACGCCGCCACCCGGCAGCGAGGATTCTCCCTATCAAGTGATATTCAGATCTTTGGTTCCTACGGGTCCAAACTACATCACGATAAATAACGATGGTCCCGCAGACTTGAAAGTCTGGATAGATACCCCAATGAATCCAGAGGAGATCGAAATCGAACCATCACTGATCGTAAAAAAGGGACAGAGCTCTTCAGTCGCAGCTACTATTAGCGTTTTGGTGAGACCCAAATATACAGTTATGCCGACCCAGGGAGAATACGTCCTCTCCTGGTGCTGCCCTGTTCAACAAATCAAGATCAACTGTTCTTGCTGCTGTCAAGAGAACAGTGCCCCCATGGATGGTGGTGGAGATGGTGAAGTGGGATTGACGCCGGATAAGGTGATGGTAACTGAGCTGGCTTAGTCGGGACCTCGCGTCCAATGGCCCTTCAGGGATTCAGCTATCCTCAAATCGTTGTCAAGGCTATTTATCAAGCTTGCAGAGGTCCCTCGTTACGAACTTGTCACCATCCCGGAGCATCTCGCAGACGATCTTGCCGTCGACGAGCCGGAGGATCCGATCGGTCTTCTCCGCCATGTCCATGTCGTGGGTGACGAGGATGAAAGTCTGGTTCATCTCGCGGTTGAGCTTTCTCAACAGCTCGTAGATCATGTCAGAACTCTTGGAGTCGAGGTTCCCGGTCGGCTCATCACCTATGACGATTGACGGATGGCCCGCAAGAGCTCTGGCCACTGCCACCCTCTGGTTCTGGCCGCCCGAGAGCTGGTTTGGCTTGTTGTTCAGCTGGTCGCCCAGACCCACCTCCTCGAGAAGGGTGATAGCCCGATGCCTCGCCTCCTTTTTCTCCACCCCGGCGATGAGAAGCGGCATCATTACGTTCTCGACAGCGCTGAACTCTGGGAGAAGGTGGTGATACTGGAAGATGAAACCGAGCTCCTTGTTTCTGAGTCTCGCCCTCTCTTTGGAGCTGGCTTTGGATATGTTCTGCCCTTTAAGCCAGATCTCACCATTGGAGGGGGTGTCCAAAAGCCCTATCATGTTTAGAAGGGTCGACTTGCCGCTGCCGCTAGGCCCCACGATCGAGAGAACCTCACCCTCCTCGATTGTCAGGTCAACGTCGTCTAAGGCCACCAGCTCAACCCCGTCACCGTAGACCTTTCTCAGCTTCTTGATCTCGATAATCTTGCTCAACTCTGATCGCCTCCACAAATTTTATTCGGTTGCTATCGCCTCGACAGGGTCGAGCCTGGAAGCCTTGTAGGCTGGGTATATTCCCGCAAGGAAGTTGACGAGTAAGGCGAAAACGGAGACGAACAGGAACGTCTCCAGGTTCAGGACCACCGTCATCCTATTGGCTATGTAGATCTCGGCTGGAACCTCGATGTTCCCGATCAGCTTTCCGGCAACGTAAGCAAGCCCCCCTCCGAGGAGCACCGATGGCGGCCCCAGGATCAAGCTCTCCAGGACGAATATCTTCATGATAGCTGCCTGGTCTGCTCCCATCGCCATCAAGATCCCTATCTCCTTCGTCCTGCGTGTTATTATCATTATCATTGTGTTGGCGATGCCAAAGCCGGATATTATGAAGATCAAGAGGTAGAATATGTAGGAGTAGATCTGCTGAGTGTCGAGCTGCTCCAAAATGTCCCTGCTCTTATCCTGCCAGCTCTCGGCATTGTAGCGGGTCTTGTTGTTCAGATCCGAGGCTATGGCAGGAGCCGCGTAGATGTCTGAAAGCCTGATCCCCACCTCTGATACGACGTCACCCTCTCCAAGAAGATCCTGGGCGGTCTCGAGTGGGAGGTAGACGAGGGTCTGATCAAGGCCCGTCCCCGTTTCGATGATCCCGACCGCCTTCACTTGGATCGTCACGTACTGCCTTGTGAGCCGAAAGTCGTCGCCCGGTTTCAGCTCCAGGTCATCTGCAAGGTCCGACCCCACCACGGCGGCGTACCTCTTGAACCGGAGATCGTAGTAGTCGCCCCAGACTATGTCCTCCCGAACCCTCAAGAGGAGATCCTCCTGAACAGGATCTGCCCCGATGAAAGTGACACCCTCTACGTTATCTTTGTACTTTGCTGCCGCCCTTCCAATGAGCCTAGGAGACGCTGTCAGGACCTCGGGGTACACATCGACGATCGAGGTGAGGGTCCTGTAGAGGTATATATAGTCCTCCTCCTCCTTCGGTTCGACGGTGACGTGGGGTGAGTTCTCCACGGTGTTCTCGATGAGGTTCACCTTGTACCCTTCCGTCAGCCCTATCAGAACAACGATAACCCCCACGGCAAGAGCCACGGAGAGGACCGTGAAGAGGGCCATCTTGGGGTTTCCGAGGATGTGCCTTTCTGCGACAGTCAGCTCGAACATCTAACTCAACCTCTTAGGGCGACCACCGGGTCCAGCTTTGAAGCCTTGTGGGCGGGGTAGACCCCCGCGATCATGCTCAGGATCAGGGCGAGGAGGGAAAAGGCGATGAGGTCGAAGGGGTCGACGAGAAACTTGATGACGATCGGCTGAGGTGCCGTCGGCGCGTTGACGGTGTACTGGAGGCTGTTGAAGTAGGCTGATACCAGGTAGCCGAAGGCGGTCCCGAATATGCCTCCTGCGAGGCCCAAGATTCCGCTCTCGATGAGGAATATCCTCCTGATCTGGGACTGGTTTGTTCCCATCGCCATCAGCATCCCGACCTCTCTCGTCTTCTCCAGGACCAGCATGTTCATGACGTTTGCGATCCCGAAAGAGGCGATCAACAGGACCAGCACCAGGATAAGGTTATTGGAGAAGGTCTCGAAGGCCAGGCTCTCTTCGAACTGGGGAAACATCGTCCTCCAGCTTTCGGCATCGTATCCGAGGGCTGAGATCTCTGCGGCCACTTCGTCGGCTTGGTAGGGGTCTTCGATCTGGATGTTGATGTAAGTTATGACGTCCCCATCGCCCAGGAACTCTTGCGCAGTCTCCAGAGAGACGAAGGCCGCTTGGTCCCACTCCTCAACCCCCGTTCTGAAAACGCCCGCCACCACGAGGTTCATGGTATTCGCATCGGGAAAGCTTGCGACGACGTCTTCGCCCATCTTCACTTCCAGCTTCTCGATCATCTTATCCCCCAAGGCGACCCGTCTTCCGCTCTGTATCGCGTAAAGATCGCCCTCGATCATGTACTTGTCACCGATGCTGGTAACTTTGTTCAGCTCAGCCGGAACGACCCCGGTCATGTCGACGTTCTCGACGTTGTCCTCAAAGGAGAGGGTCGCCGTGGTGCTGAGGGCGGGAGAGACGGCAGCAACCCCAGGAATCGCCCAAATGAACTCGATCAGGGTCTTGTAGAGGTAGATGTACTCCTCCCCCTCCTTGGGGAGGACCAAGACGTGGGGTGCAAGCTCGAAGAAGATGTCGAAGAATGTCTCGAAGCTGCCGTTCATGAGGGATCTGAAAACGATGATTATGGCCACAGCGAGGCCGACGGCCCCCACAGCGAGGACGGTCTGCCTCTTACGGGTCCTGATATGTTTCATGGCCACGAACAGCTCGAGCAAGGGATCACTCCTCAGGGGTCTTGCAGATATCAATTATACCCGGTAATCCTTTTCTGGATCTTATTTATAGAGATCGGAACTGACGGGCCCGTATCGAGTCCTAAGACGCTGAAAATTATCTGCCTCTTTCGCGCAAGTCTTCTCAAGTCAACCCCGAAGGGCGACGACTGGATCGAGCTTTGAGGCCTGGTGGGCGGGGTAGACCCCGGCGATGATGCTCAGAAGGAGTGTGATCAGGGGGAAGGCGAGAAGGTCCCAGGGATCGACGATGAACGTCAAAATCACAGAGAATCGAGGCCCGGAGGATATGGCGATGGCGAGGCTGTTGACGTAGGCCGAGATGAGATAACCCAGAAGGCAGCCCGCCGCCCCGCCGGCGAGGCCAAGAATACCGCTCTCGATAAGGAAGATCCGGCGGATGTTGGAAGAGGTGGCTCCCATCGCCATCATCATCCCGATCTCTTTGGTCTTCTCCAGGACGAGGAGGTTCATGATGTTGGCGATGCCGAAGGAGGCGATCACTATCACGAGAAGCATGATCATGGTGTTGGAAAACTTGCGGCTCTGGATCGTCTCGACGATCCCCGACTGGCTCTGCCAGCTCTCGGCATTGTACCCGAGGGCGGAAAGCTCACTGGCGACCTCATTGGCCTGGTATATGTCGTCGAGCTTGATCTGGACGTCGGTTATGACGTTTCCCTCGCCGAGAAAGTCTCTTGCCGTCTCCAAGGAGACGTAAGCGTAGTTTGGTGAAAAGCCTCCAGTATCGAAGACGCCCGTCACAACGAGGCTCATGGTCTTGGCATCGGGAAAGCTCGCTCGGACCGAATCGCCCACCTTCACTTCCAGCTCGTCTGCAAGCTCCTTGTCCAGTGCGACTCTTCTTCCGTTCTGGATCGAGTCGAGGTTGCCCTCCACCATGTAATCGGAGCCTATCTTCGATATCTTATTCAGCTCGTCGGGTATGACCCCCCGAAGGACGACGTTCTCGACGTTGTCGTCGTGGGCGAAAGATGCCGTCGTTGAGAGGGCAGGGGACACGGCCACAACACCAGGGATCGCCCAGATCGTCTCGATGAGGGTCTTGTAGAGGTGGATGTAGCTTTCGCCATCCTCAGGAAGGACCGTGACATGGGGGACGAACTCGAAGATTATGTCGTTGAGGGTCGTCTCAAAGCCGTTTATCAGGGACCGAAAGAGGATGGTGATCGCCACGGCGAGAGCGACGGCTCCCACCGCGAGAATGGTCTGCCTCCTTCGTGAGATGAGGTGCTTTGAGGCGACGAACAGCTCGAACAAGGGATCACTTCTTGGAGAGCCGAATCTCCAATAGTAAATGATCTGGGATCTATTTATAAAGTCGCGCCCTTCGCCGCCTTCGGCCGTCAAAAAACCAAGGGAGATATCCAGCAGCTAATTCCCCGAATCGAGGATTCGAAAAGAGGACGAAGATCCCGAAGTTCGTGGCCTGACTTGAGGGAGATGCCCAATCTCGGTTTCTTTGGCCACGCCTCCGGGCGAGCATGAACTTGTAAAATGGTGAAAAGTTAGAGAGTCACCTCTTCAGCTTCCTCCACGGAGTAGTTCTCATGGACGACCTTGCAGAGCCTCCTTACAAATAAGGTCGGGTTCTCGGCCTGGAAGATGTTCCTGCCTATGGACAGGCCCCCGCCACCGACGTTTATCGAGTCGAAGACCATCTCCAAAACCTGCTGTTCCGTATCCATCTTGGGACCGCCCGCGATCACAATGGGGACGCTGCAGCCCTTGACGACCTCCTTGAAGGTCTCGGGAGATCCTGTGTAGTTCGTCTTGACGATGTCGACGCCAAGCTCCGCCCCGATCCGAGCGGCGTGCTTTACGTACTCGACGTCGTGCTCCGACTTCACCTTCGCCCCTCTTGGGTACATCATGGCAAGAAGCGGAACTCCCCAGTAGTCGCAGGTCCTGGCGACTCGCCCCAGGTCTTGGAGCATATGGGCCTCGTCGTCAGCCCCGACGTTGACGTGGATGCTGACGGCGTCCGCGCCGACCCTGATCGCGTCCTCAACCTCGGTGACGAGGACCTTGTGGTTGGGGTCCGGCGCAAGGCTTGAGCTGGCAGATAGGTGGATGATCAGGCCCACGTCCCGGCCGTAGCCTCGATGGCCGTGGAGGGGAAGCCCCATGTGGCCGAGAACTGCGTTCGCCCCGCCTTCGGCCACCTTGTCCACCGCCTCCTGGAGGTCTATCAGCCCCTCGATCGGCCCCACGGTCAGGCCGTGGTCCATGGGGACGATGACCGTCCGACCAGTCCTCCTGTTGAAGATCCTCTCCATCCTGATGGACTTTCCGACGTTCCTCATGAGGAAATGGCATGTGGTGAGTGGAGATTAAAAGTTGATGGTCAGATCCGAAAAAGACCGATTTATTTAATTACTTTCGAATCTATAACTCATGGGGATTGTTTATGAGGATATTTGAAGCCCTTCTACTGGGAATGTTAGTGCTTCTGGCGTCAACAAGCTCCTGCCTGGGAGCTGACGACGAAGACTGCGATGAGATCTCGATGCTGACGATCTCGGGAACTGGGGACGCAACCGACGATGCTGACATGGTCACCGTCGTCCTCGGCGTTCAGACGAGGAACGAGAGCGCAGCGGGGGCCGTCGCCGATAACGCCAGGATGATGGCCGACTCCATCGAGGCCCTGAAGATGGCCGGGGTTCCCGAAAAGGAGATCAAGACCTCCATGTTTTCCATATACTCCACGAGGGACTGGATAGACGGCAAGCAGTCTGATAAGGTGATATTCGAGGTCTCAAACCAGGTCACCTTCACCCTGAACCTCACCGATGAGGTCGACGTGGGCGAGGTCCTCGACGCCGCCGTGGGTGCCGGGACGAATAGCGTCGACAGCATCACCTTCGGTCTCAAGGACCCAACCTCGGTCCAGGAGAAGGCACTTGAGGATGCGGTCGCCGATGCGATGGGAAAGGCCGAGGTGATCTCCGAGGCCGCTGGTGTGACTTTGGGCAGGATCCTCTCGATATCTGAGGGAGGTGCATCGCCCGTGCCGATCGCTGAGAGCAGGGTCTTCTTCGCCGCCGATGTTGCGACGACGACGCCGATCATGCCAGGGGACGTCAAGGTGACGGCGACTGTCACCATCACCTACGAGATCAAGAACTGAGTTGCCAGGTCCGTCCGCTCTAGGGCGGATCTCTGCAGTTTTTTTCCGTCTGGTTACGGTTATCGTCTCGAATACGCGAAAAAAGGAGATTCAAAATCTAAAAATGTTTGTGACCTCGTCAATCTATTAATACGTTGAACTATCAAATATTCGTTCATGAAGAAATTCATCATTCCAGGCCTCGTCGCAGGAGCTTTGATGCTCGTGGTGGCTATCATCCTGGGGCTAATTTTTTCAGCGATTTTTCCGGACGCCATGGCCGAGTACTCAAATTCGAATATTTTCAGGCAGTCGGACGATCCTCTCATGTACTACTTCTTCCTCCACTCTTTCGTTATGGGCATCTTCCTCTCTTTCATCTGGCTTAAGGTGAAAGGACTGATCGATGAGGAAGGACTTACGAAAGGCGCAGTCTATGGATTTTACGTTTGGCTTTTCTTCGGGATCCCCGGCATGCTGATGTCTCTGAGCACTTTCCAGATCTCAACGTTTCTGGTGGGAACCTGGACAATCAGCGTATTGGCCCAAGATTTGGCAGCAGGCATTCTCTTTGCTCGCATGTCCAGATAGTCAAACTCTGATGAACACCTTGTTCATGCACGAAGGATGAAAAACCGAATAATCCGCCTGCCGACATCAGGCACATGATATGAGCTGTGAAAACTGACCGCAAGTCGAGGGCAACGGTCGCGGTGTCGGTGGCGGAGGATGGACCGCTAGAGTTGGTCCCCGAATCTGAGGGGACCGAAAAAGAGAGGTTGTCCTTGGTCGATTCCTTCGAGGCCATGGGCCCCGAGAAATTGGCGACTGAGGGGCCGGTGAGGACGGTGTTGAAGTGATTGGACTTTCATGGCGGGTGAGTGAGTCGTGGGAGCGAGGCGAATTTCGGGGCTGGTGTGGCTCACATAAATATGACTCCAAACCAATTTTAAATGGCGGTGGCCGTCGAATAATCCTTGGGCTCCTCACTCCTACTCTCCAGCTTTTCGAGGTAGCTTCCTATGCTGACGGCGTCGCAGCTGGAGGATTATATTCTAAAATCACTTTGAACCTGAAAAAAGCCGTTATGAGGGCGGAAAGGGTACTTGTTTTTATGCTCCCTGGGGAGTTTTCTCCGCCTTTACTGCCATCGTTCTTCGAGATATCTTAGAACCTTCCGGCATCAGCCCTTTATATTCGTTACATTTCATAGGCATATTAAGACATCTTTTTGTGATGAATTTATGAAAAGTATGTCTATATGAGTTGTATTTCAAATTTTCATTACATGAAACAATAAGTATATTCAACTAAATCCTATTTACTATATTGTTATAACAAAAAGATTCATAAATAAAAAGAATAATGCTTTATTTCGTAATACATAGTCTGGCAGACATAATGGAGGTATTCCGATTGAGAGATTCGTTATTATGGGGACTGGCAGCAGGGCTGCTGGTCCTGTTCGCAGCAGGTTGCGCCGTCGCTTCCGATGAGGGCGGCTCGGTTCCCGTCTACACTGTGGCCGACACCACCGGAGACTGGGGATTTCCCTCACCCTATGCCCACTACTCCCGGGGGCCGGGGTACACGCGGATGAGCTATCTCTTCGACACTTTGATCTGGAAAGATGACGGGGGGTACGTTCCGGCTCTCGCCGAGAGTTGGGAGATGGAGGGTGACGACGTCTACGTCTTCCACCTGATGGATGGGGTGACGTGGCATGACGGCGAGAAGTTCACCGCCGACGATGTCGTCTTTACCGTCGACTACATCCAGGACCATCCTTACCAGTGGGTCGACTCATCGATAATCGAGAGCGTTGAGGCTCTCGACGACAGCACCGTGAAGATCACACTTTCTGAGCCGTATGCACCCTTCCTCGATCAGGTGGGAGGAACCCTCCCCATCCTGCCCGAGCATATCTGGGCGGAGGTTGACGACCCCGCGGGCTACAGGGATCAAGAAGCGCTAGTGGGAACGGGCCCCTACACCCTCGACCTCGACGACTATGACAAGGTCCAGGGAACCTACAGATACCAGGCCTACGACGACTACTACCTGGGCGAGCCAAAGGTCGAGGAGCTGAGGTTCGTCAAGATCTCGGCGCCGAACGCCGCGGCCGAGCTTCTCCAGGGGAACGTCAACACCGCCGGGATCGAGCCTGAGATGATCGACCAGCTGGAGGACGACTTTGTGATCCTCTCGGTTCCGTCTCATTGGTGGAACTACAAGCTGATGATAAACCACCAGAAGGAGCCGATGTCGGATAAAAGGTTCAGGCAGGCTCTCGCTTATGCCATCGACCGGGAGAAACTTGTGGAGATCGCGGCCCGCGGGTATGGCCTTGCCGGAAGCCCCGGGTTCGTGCCACCGGACAACGATTGGTACAATTCCGAGATGGACGCACTCCGTCCCCATGACCCCGCCAAAGCAGAGCAGCTTCTCGATGATATGGGCTATGAAGGCCAGCAGATCGAGCTCA
>Ga0209121_10006416_pt1 | contig 10339 bp, 6 predicted proteins | sample Cruoilmetagenom3_FD_187292 | JGI IMG/M metagenome (GOLD analysis project Ga0209121, IMG submission 187292) | Oil polluted marine microbial communities from Coal Oil Point, Santa Barbara, California, USA - Sample 3 (SPAdes) (version 2) | ecosystem: Environmental > Aquatic > Marine > Oil seeps ...
TGGGCAACCATGTCACCTTCGTGGGTGACACAGCGGCTGCACGGCATTAGGCACATTGTGTGGCTGGCGAACTCGCTTCCTCTCCCATGTTGACTGATGCGCTGGTAATACTGGGCGCAGCTGGAATTGTGATTCCCGTATTCACCCGCTTTCGCATCACCCCAGTTATTGGTTTTATCCTGATCGGCATTGCGGTGGGTCCGTTTGGCCTGGGCAGCATGGTCTATGAATATCCTTGGCTGGGCCATGTGACGATATCTGATCCAGACGGGTTAGAACCCTTTGCCGAGTTCGGCATTATCCTGCTGCTGTTCACCATCGGACTCGAGCTGTCGTTCAAACGCCTTTGGCAAATGCGTCGCTTGGTGTTTGGCCTGGGCGCGCTTGAGCTGATTATCATTGGGTCATCATTGGCAATGGCGTTGTCAATGATAGGCCAGTTTTGGACCGGGGCATTAGCTTTGGGCTTTGCCTTAGCCTTCTCCTCAACCGCAATCGTTCTGCCCATTTCCGGCACATCGTCGCCGGTAGGCAGAGCCGCGCTGTCCATGCTGCTGTTTGAAGACATCATGATTGTCCCGATCGTCTTTATTTTGGGCGCTATGGCCCCCAATGCTCAGTCGGAAGGCTGGGAAGGCTTGGTCACGACCTTGTGGCAAGGCGGCCTTGTGGTGGCCGTGCTGTTAATATTTGGCCGGCTGGCCCTGCCCCGCCTGTTTGCCCAAGCTGCGCGCACCAAAAGCCCGGAGCTATTTTTGGCTGCATCGCTGCTGGTGGTAATCGGATCAAGCTTGGCCACAGCCGCGGTTGGCCTGTCCCCGATTGTTGGCGCATTGATCGCAGGTTTGTTGATTGCAGAGACCGAATATCACGGCGAAGTTGAAGGCATTATGGAACCCTTCAAAGGCCTGGCTTTGGGTATCTTCCTGATCACGGTTGGGATGAGCATCGATCTGACCACCATCTGGAGTAATTTGGGCGCAATCCTGGCAGCTGTGGTGATGGTCCTTGTGTTCAAGGCCTTTGTCACAGGTTTGCTGCTGCGAATGATGGGGGCACGGCGCAGCACTTCAGCTGAAACCGGCATGTTGATGGCCAGCCCTAGCGAAACGACCTTGATTGTACTGGCTGCCGCTGGTTCGGCCATGCTTATCCAGCCCGGCACCGCCCAGTTCTGGCAGATCGTCACCGCCATCGGCCTAACGGTGACCCCGGTGTTGGCCAAATTGGGCCGCTATGTAGCGCTGAAAGTAGAGCCCGTTCCCGAATTGCCGGATGACGATGTGTCGGAAGGCAGGACGATCATTATCGGCGCGGGCCGGGTCGGCCGCTTGATCGCGGGCATGCTAGAAACCCATGGCAAACCCTATGTTGCGATAGATTCCGATGCTGACCTGATCGCAGAGGCCAAACGCCAAGGGTTTCGTGCGACCTTTGGCGATGCAGCCCGCGGCCACGCCCTATCACGACTGGGGGTTGAAACCGCTGCCGCCGTAGTGCTGACAATGGACGAGCCGGTGCTCGCCAAACGGCTGGTGACCAAATTGCGCCTCAATTATCCTGATTTGCTGATCGTGGCCCGCGCACGCGACACCCGCCGCGCCGCTGAATTGTACCGCGCCGGCGCGAGCCATGCGGTGCCAGAGACTTTGGAAAGCTCGTTGCAATTGTCCGAGGCTGTATTGGTCGACATCGGTGTGCCGATGGGACCAGTGATCGCCTCCATTCACGAGAAGCGCGACGAATTTCGCGAGCAATTGGAGCGCGACGGCAACCTTGATCGCAAGCCGCAATTGCGCACATCAACTGCGGAAAGCTGAGTTCCTGTTCGCGGCAATCAGCCGGCCAGTGCTGATCGAACGGCCGCCAAGGCGTTTTCGCCCTTGCTGCCATCGGGACCACCGCCCTGCGCCATGTCAGGGCGACCGCCGCCACCCTTCCCGCCAAGCGCCTCTACCCCAAGACGCACCAGATCAACTGCGCTGAAGCGCTCGGTCAAATCATCAGTCACGCCCACCGCGAAGGCAGCCTTGCCATCATTGACTGCACAAACCGCAGCGATCCCGCTGCCCATGCGCGCCTTGACCTCATCCAACAAAGGACGCAGTTCTTTGGGGTTCAAACCGTTCAAGACCTGACCGCTGAAATTCACCCCGCCAATATCTTCATCAACAGGTCCATCGGCTGATGCTCCTCCGCCGCCAAGCGCCAGCGCCCTCTGCGCTTCGGCCAGTTCTTTCTCGAGCCTTCGCCGATCATCCAGCAACGCCGCAATTCTGGCGGGCACTTCTTCGGGCGTTGCGCGAATTACGCTGGCCGCTTCCTTCAAGGCATCTTCGCGGTCAACTAGCCATTCGCGCGCAGCTTCTCCGGTCAATGCTTCGATCCGGCGGACACCAGAACTCACCGCACCTTCGGACACGATCCGAAACACGCCAATGTCTCCGGTCGCCTTCACATGCGTACCACCGCACAATTCGACCGAATAATTGCGGCCCTCATCGCTGTGGCGGCCCATAGAGAGCACGCGCACTTCGTCACCATACTTCTCGCCAAACAAGGCCAATGCTCCGGCTTCGACGGCCTCATCGGGGCTCATCAGCCGGGTCGACACCTCGATATTGGCTTGAATCTCCGCATTCACTTCGGCTTCGACCTTGGCGATATCGTCAGCGGACAATGGCTTGGGGTGCGAGAAATCGAACCGCAACCGATCCGGCGCGACCAAAGACCCCTTTTGAGTGACATGTTCGCCCAGCTGGTTGCGCAAGGCTGCATGGACCAAATGTGTGGCGGAATGGTTCGCACGGATCTTGTCCCGGCGAGCCACATCAACGTCGAGGTGAACTGTATCATCCTTGTTGAGCGTGCCAACAGTAATCAAGCCCGTCATGGCATGCAGCTTGCCCAAAGGCTTGCTGGTATCCTCAACCGTCATCTGCAGGCCGCTGGCAGAGCTAATCGTGCCAATGTCACCCGCCTGACCACCGGATTCGCCATAGAACGGCGTTTGGTTGGTGATGACTGTGACTTTGTCGCCCTGCTTGGCGGAACTCACTTGAGTGCCACCTGCATCAACGATCGCCTGCACGATGCCTTCGCCAGATGTGGACGAATATCCTGTGAACTCGGTCGCGCCCTCGCGTTCGGCAATATCAAACCACACTGCGCCTGATGCAGCTTCGCCAGAGCCTTTCCAAGCCGCACGCGCTGCGGCTTTCTGCCGATCCATCGCGCTGTCGAAACCGGCACGGTCCACGCCTATTCCGCGCGAGCGCAAAGCATCCTCGGTCAGATCATAAGGGAAGCCATAGGTGTCATAGAGTTTGAACGCAGTCTCGCCATCAACCTGGTCGCCTTCGCCCATATCGCCAGTTACTTCATCCAGCAGACGCAGTCCGTTCTTCAACGTCTTGCGGAACTGAGTTTCCTCTCGTTGCAACACTTCTTGGATCAATGCCTGACCGCGCTGCAATTCGGGATAAACCTGACCCATTTCAGTCACCAAAGCGGGCACCAGACGGTGCATCAAAGGTTCGCTTGCACCCAATAAATGAGCATGGCGCATTGCCCGCCGCATGATCCGACGCAGAACATAACCGCGCCCTTCATTGGAAGGCAGAACGCCATCAGCCATCAAGAACCCGCTGGACCGCAGATGGTCTGCGATAACCCGGTGGCTGGCGGAATGGTCGCCCGTTGCTTTGACCCCGGTCAAACTTTCCGACGCGCCGATCAGGGCCTTGAATGTGTCTGTTTCATAATTGTCATGCACACCCTGCATCACAGCCGCGATACGTTCCAAGCCCATGCCGGTATCAATCGAAGGCTTAGGCAGAGCTTCGCGCGTTCCATCCGCACCCTGCTCGAACTGCATGAAGACCAAGTTCCATATCTCTACGAAACGATCGCCATCTTCATCTGCACTTCCAGGAGGACCACCAAAGATGTGATCGCCATGATCGTAGAAAATCTCTGAGCAAGGACCGCAAGGCCCAGTGTCACCCATCGACCAAAAATTGTCATTGGTTGCGATGCGAATGATGCGTTCTTCGGGTAGGCCAGAAATCTTGCGCCACAAGTCAAAAGCTTCATCATCGATGTGATAAACCGTTGCGGTCAATTTGTCCGGCGACAGGCCCCATTCCTTGGTCAGCAACGTCCACGCGTGATGGATTGCCTCTTCCTTGAAATAATCACCGAAGGAAAAATTGCCCAACATCTCGAAAAAAGTGTGATGTCGTGCGGTATAGCCAACATTATCGAGGTCATTGTGCTTTCCGCCAGCGCGCACGCATTTCTGCGAACTTGTTGCACGCGGCGCCGATGGCACTTCCAGACCTGTAAAGGCGTTCTTGAAAGGCACCATTCCAGCATTGACGAACATCAATGTAGGATCATTATACGGTACCAAAGGCGCGCTAGCAGCCTCAGCGTGGTCTGCCCCGATGAAATAGTCGAGGAAAGAGCGGCGGATTTCGTTGGTCGACGTCATGCATCGCAGGTAAGCAATCCTAACCCGACCGACAAGCAGTGATTGCCCTGCTATACGCAGTCAATTGTGATAAGCGGCGCAAATGACAGTCCGACACAGCGTCCCAAGCCGAAAAATGCGTGGCGCGCAGCAGTAAAATGCGTGGCGCGTGCAGACCTCAAATGACTCATCGCTAAGCCAGCCCACCCCCAAACGAAAAGCCGGCGCGGCTCCCAATCAGGGTGCACACGCCGGCGTTCCGTTCTTTCGGGCAGCAAATTGCGCCCGCTTGAGGTTATGCGTCAGGTTCCGCGTCCGGTCCTGCCATCATCTCCTCGGCCACCTCGTCGGTGCGGCCGCGAATGGCGGCTTCCAACTTGGCGCAAATTTCTGGGTTCTCTTTCAGATAGGTTTTCGCATTCTCGCGGCCCTGCCCAATACGGATGCTGTCATAGGAGAACCAGCTGCCCGATTTCTCAACCAGATCAGCCTTCACCCCAAGATCGAGTATCTCGCCAATCTTGGATATCCCTTCTCCGTACATGATATCGAACTCAACCTGCTTGAACGGTGGTGCTACCTTGTTCTTGACCACTTTGACGCGAGTTGAATTGCCCACCACCTCGTCACGATCCTTGATCTGACCGGTGCGGCGAATGTCGAGACGGACAGAGGCATAAAACTTCAGCGCATTACCACCCGAAGTCACTTCAGGGTTGCCGTACATCACACCAATTTTCATGCGTAGCTGATTGATGAAAATCACCATGCATTTAGAACGATTGATCGAACCGGTCAGCTTACGCAGGCTTTGCGACATTAAACGAGCCTGAAGGCCAACATGGGAATCGCCCATTTCGCCTTCGATCTCAGCGCGAGGAACCAGCGCAGCAACAGAATCCACCACCAGAATGTCGATAGCGTTTGAACGCACCAATGTATCGGTAATCTCCAGCGCCTGCTCGCCAGTATCGGGTTGTGATACGATCAATTCGTCAATATCGACGCCCAGCTTCTTGGCATAGACAGGGTCCAGAGCATGTTCGGCATCAACAAATGCAGCTGAGCCGCCAGCCTTTTGCGCCTCTGCAATGACATGCAGGGCCAAAGTGGTCTTGCCGGAACTTTCAGGGCCATAAACCTCGACCACCCGTCCCTTGGGCAAGCCGCCAATACCCAGAGCGATATCCAAGCCAAGCGAGCCGGTCGAAATCGATTCAACATTCATCGCTTCTTTTGAACCCAGCTTCATGGCTGAGCCTTTGCCGAATGCCCGGTCTATCTGGGCAAGCGCAGCATCAAGCGCCTTTTGACGATCCACGGATTTTTCCTTTCCTACCAGCTTAAGATTCGTCGCCATCGCACGGCCTCCTTTGCTTGCCTAGGGGCATAACAGAGTTTTAAACTGCCCCCTTGTTGAAACAGCATGTATCCGATTTGTTCCACGAGAACAAGTGGGGAACGAATTATTTTTCACCAGCTAGGCGAAAGGGAGCTATGGACCACCCCCAACCCTTTATCCGACAGGGCACCCTTTGGAGTGCCTAAACCTCGTCCGTCGGGGCAGCTGCACCCCGCATAATCATCGCCACCCGATCACCGATCTGTTGGACCGAAAATGGTTTGGGAATGAAGTGCATATTGGGAATATCGATGTCTTTGCGCAGCTGTTCTTCGGCATAGCCGGACATGAACAGGATTGGGATGTCAGGTTGAAGTTCGCGGATTCCGCGCGCCATGGATGGGCCATCCATCCCCGGCATCACAACGTCGCTGACGATCAGGTCAAACTCACCGCCATTGGTGATTTCGACCAAACCTTCTTCGCCATCACTGCAGGCTGTCACGACGTAGCCTGCCCGCGATAAAGCCCGTTCCGCAACAGCACGCACCATATCCTCATCCTCGACCAACAAGATCCGGCCGCCACCTGACCATTCGCTCGATTGTTCTGGAGGTGCCTCAACCACCTTCTTGGGCATTTCGCCCTTATGCACGGGGAGGTAGACGGTGAATTGCGCCCCTGTGGGATCGCCGTGCTCATCTTCCACATTGTTGGCAAAGATAAAGCCGCCCGACTGTTTGATGATACCATATGCGGTCGACAGACCAAGTCCGGTGCCCTTGCCCAGCTCCTTGGTTGTGAAGAAGGGTTCAAACAGTTTGGGCAAGGCCGCCGCTGGAATGCCCCCGCCTGTATCCTGCATTACCAGCACAGTATAATCCGCCGCCGGCAGAATGTCGGATCGCATCCGGGCGACTTCACGCACGCTCAAATTTCGGGTCGAAAGAGCAATCTGGCCTGTCCCGTCGCCAGTGGACTGGATCGCATCGCGGGCATTGACCGCCAGGTTCATAATAACCTGCTCCAACTGCTGCGGATCAGCCCTAACCGGGCCCAAGTCGCGATCATGCTTGACCTGATAATCAATCTTCTCGCCCAGCAGACGAGAGATGAGTGGCCCAACTTCGCTGACAACATCGGGCAGCTGGAGAATTTCTGGACGCAAAGTCTGTTGGCGCGAGAAGGCCAATAACTGGCGCGTCAGTGCGGCTGCTCGATTGGAGTTCGCGCGAATTTGCTGAATATCGTCATAATCGCTGTCACCCGGCGTATGACGCAACAACATCAGATCGCAGGTACCGATGATAGCGGTCAGAACATTGTTGAAATCATGCGCCACTCCGCCGGCTAATTGGCCAACCGCCTGCATCTTGGTGGCCTGCGCGACTTGGCGCTTTAGCTGCGTTTCCTCACTAGAGTCGGACAGGCTCAGCAGGACAGACGCCTCGCCCAGCCCGCGCACACCGGACAGTCCCAGCGAAACGGGCTCATCAGGCCGAGGAGACATGCGGATCGCCATATCCCCATTCGTTGCCGGGCCTCGGCCATGACGACGCACTGCGTCGGACAGCGCGGCCTTATCTTCATGCACCACCAAATCGGTTGGGAAGGCTGGCAAGCCCCTGCCCTCCCGTTCAACCGAGCGAAGGAACGCAACATTGCCGAACAAGAAGCGGCCATCGCGGTCCGTCATCGCCAGTCCCAAAGGCAATTGCCCCAGCAATGCCTCAAGCTGAGCGACACCAGCTTGCGAGGATCCATCCCAACCGCCGCCAATGCCGACACCGCCATCCACCAGTAACATCAGCGATTGCGCATCATCTGGTCCCAAGGGGGACGGAATATCAGGATCATCCAACCCGATATGGATCAAGGTTTGCGGTGCGCCGCCCCTGCCTTCTCGGGAAAAGAATATCCGATCGCGATCATCTGAACGCAGGAAGGACACAAAGTCCTGTCCCGCCAAGGTCGCCTTGCCATCACCGGCTGCACGCTCTGCAAAGCCCGCACTGGCGCTTTTGATGATGCCATCAGGATTGGTGATGGCCGCTTCAATTCCTGCTCGTGTCAGCATCCGGCCAAATGGACCGGTGACATCATAGCTCTTCAAAGTGTCGGCAACTTCTGGCTCAATCGGGACAAAGCGCCAGATCAAATGATCATCGCCCCTCCCCGCGCGCTCTGCTTGCACTCGCCAGCGCTTTGCCGAACCAGAACCGGCACCAGACTTGCGATTGTCAGCGGCGCTGCCCTCCAAACCATTGCCCAATTCATCGGCAATCGCAGAGCCATCGCGCCATGCATTGCGCGCCAACAAGGCCAGATCTTCCAGCCCCTTGCGATCAAACGGTAAATTTGGCGGAGCATTGGCAATCCCGAACCATTCTGCATAGGCGCTGCTGGCGCAGGCCAGACGATTGGCGCGATCTGTAATCGCTATTCCAACGCCGGGTTGTTCAATCGCTGCCACAGTCACGGACCAATCGGGTGAGGCCACGACTTCACTGGCTTGCCCGGTTCGCATGCCATCCATGGCAATGCCTACACCGAAAAGGACAGCCAAGCCCAACAGATAGGCCAGAACCAGAACAACTTCTCCGGTCACTGCCCACAAAGCGATTCCACTGACCAGCATCGCAGCTGCAATAGCGCCCATCAATATGGCTGGCCGACCGCTCCCCTCAAGCGACAAGTTTTTCATGAATGGCTCACGCCTCGCCTGTTCCCAGCCGCTCATCCAGCCGCGCCTCGAGCAAGCGGAGTTTACGTTTGCGCTTGCTAACAACCCACAGCCGCCAGAAGAAGCTGGCGAGCAAATAACCCACGGCCGACGAAACAACCGCCAAGGTCACAAAACCAAACGCGGTTACACCGGCCAATTCAAATGTCGTCGCCAAAATGCCGCGATCATCAGCCAAGTGCCCTGCCGCACCGGGACCAACCGCTTCATCGATATTAAGCGTCAGTTCGCCCACCTCTTTTGCTACAACAACCCATAACGGGAATGTGAGCGGGTTCGTCACAAAGGTGACCGCTGCTGACAGCGGAACATTTGCTCTGACTGGCAAAGCCAGGAAGGCCGCCAGAAATATCTGGCCAAGCGGAACGATAAAGGCAGCAAAGAGCCCTAATGCGACTCCGCGTGGAACCGACCGCCGGGTGAAGCGCCACAGCTCTGGAGACAAGAACCTGTGCGCAATTGGCGCAAGGTATTTGTTGCGAGCCATATCCTCACGCTTGGGCATATATTTGCGGATCGTATCCGCTAGCCAGGTTTTTGATCGAAATGAGGTCATATTATGGCCACTGCCTTGCTCGCCCACGCGCGCATAGGCAAGTAATTGTCGTGAATTATCGGCGGAATGGTCATCATGATCGATATGGGTATCATATCGACGGTGACCAAGAGCTGAATCAGCTACTTTCGCGCAGCAACCGAGCCTTGTCGCGTTTCCAATCGCGATCTTTGATAGACTGGCGTTTGTCATGCGCCTGTTTACCCTTGGCCAAGGCCAGTTCAACTTTGGCCCTGCCTTGGCCATTGAAATAAATCGACAGCGGAACCAGCGTCATACCTTTACGCTCTACCGCACCGAACAATTTGTCGATTTCGCGGTTGTGCAGCAGCAATTTGCGCGGACGCTTTGGTTCGTGATTGTTGCGATTACCATGGCTGAACTCAGGAATATTGGCGTTGATCAACCAAACTTGGCCATCGCGCACCTCCGCATAGCTTTCCGCAATCGTGGCTTGGCCAGCGCGCAAGGCTTTTACTTCGGTGCCATGCAGCGCAAGACCAGCTTCAAACTTGTCTTCAATCGCATAGTCAAAACGAGCGCGGCGGTTTTCCGCTACGCTTTTTTGCTTATCGAAGGTCTTGGGTTTGGGTCGCGCCATGATCCTGCTGCCTCTACGCAATCGAGCAGCGAATGAAAAGCCACCAGTTTGGCCAACTGATGAGAAACGTAGAGCTGTTGATTTTCCTAAGATGATCTTGCAACCTACCAATAGAAACCAAAAGAAATCAGCGGTATTGGGGCAAGTAGAATGAATATCATTGGCAAATTGTGCTTGGCCATTGCATCTGTCGGCCTAACGGTTGCTAATATTAACGCTCCTGCAGCGGCTCAAACGAATGATGCCCCTCCCCTAACTGCATATGGCGAGCTACCGGGAATTGAAGACGCCGCATTATCACCATCTGGTGAGCGTACCGCTGCCTTAATTACGGTGAACGACAAACGTCTGCTGGTGGCCTTCGATAAAGACAATAAGCTTATATCGTCGACCAATGTCAACGACATGAAAGTGCGCAACTTTAGGTGGGTCGGGGAAGATCAACTTTTGTTGACCTACAGTATTACCGAAGATCTGGGATATTCCTTCGCGACGGACAAGTTTGAATTCAGCATTGCGACCATGATCCCCATTGGCGGTCAAGAAAAATCCAGAATGGTGTTTTCCAACCGCCGCAATTTGATCAATGCAGTCTTTGGCAATTACGGCATCCGCCACCTAAA